>Ga0157370_10001329_pt1 | contig 30722 bp, 29 predicted proteins | sample C35metaG_FD_113463 | JGI IMG/M metagenome (GOLD analysis project Ga0157370, IMG submission 113463) | Corn rhizosphere microbial communities from Kellogg Biological Station, Michigan, USA - C3-5 metaG | ecosystem: Host-associated > Plants > Roots > Rhizosphere > Soil | place: USA: Michigan...
CCGCGCGCCTGGAAGGGCTCGACGCCAAGTCCCTGCGCGATAGCCTGGATGTGTTGAAGCAGAAGCTGGGCGATTGCGCCGTCATCCTCGCGGGCGCTGCCGATGGCCGCGTGTCGCTGGTGGCGGGCGTGGGCGGCGCGGCCCTGGGTCGCGTAAAGGCCGGTGACCTGGTTGCCGAGGTGGCCTCGAAGATCGACGGCAAGGGCGGCGGCCGCCCGGACATGGCGCAGGGTGGTGGTGTGGATAGCCCGGCCTTGCCCGGCATCCTGGCCGGCATCCCTGCCTGGGTCGAAGGCAAGCTTCGCTGAACGAACCCCCGCTGGACCCTAAAGGGGCTGCCGTAAAGGCGCCCCTGACCACGGATTCAGCCGTTCCTGCGTTGCACCACCTTGATTGGCTCAGCTAGTATGATCCGAATGTCGGAACGCATTTTTCGGCATCGGTCAGTCGGGTCGACATAGGCAGGACAGCTGGTCAGCGACACGCACACAATACGCCGGGGAAGGCAGATCGGCCTTCGATGGTCGATAAGTCAATCCATCGGCGGCAAGACTCGGGGTGAGTTGTCGTTGGTGGGGAAGCCAATACCTGATTTTATGGAGTATCAATCATGCTGATTCTGACCCGCCGGGTCGGTGAAACCCTTATGATCGGCGACGAGGTGACGGTCACCGTTCTGGGTGTGAAAGGTAACCAGGTTCGCATTGGTATCAATGCGCCTAAGAATGTCGCGGTTCATCGCGAAGAGATTTACCAGCGCATCAAGAACGAACACGACCAGGATCCTGCCGGCCATACCGGTGACGACCAGTAACAGTAAAAGCTTTACGGCCGACGCAAGGATCAGTATCCTTGCTGGCTCGTTCGGGCACTAGCCTCGCGAACGATTAAAAATGGAGAGTTGCCCGAGAGGCCGAAGGGGCTCCCCTGCTAAGGGAGTATAGGGTCAAAAGCCTTATCGAGGGTTCGAATCCCTCACTCTCCGCCAGTTACGCAAGACGCCCCTTTCGGGGCGTTTTGCGTTTCGGCGTCCACAAAATTGACCACGCGCAACGGCCCCTGTGCCCCGCCTGCCTACGCTTCGCGTTTTGCCCGCAGGCCCCGCATGTCCATCGGCTACAACGACCTCCACACCAGCTTCGGCCGGTGCCTTCGCTCGCGCGGTTTCATCGAGCGCTTCTACGAAATCCTCCTTGCCCGTGATGAGGACATTCCCCCGCTGTTCGCCAAAACCGATTTTCAGAAGCAACACATGGCCCTGCGCCGTGGCATCAGCCTGGCGATCTCGTGGGCCGCTGGCGATGGCATGGCGCAGGCGCCGGTGAATGAGATGATCCGCGTGCATGCGCGCAAGGGCAGGGCGCCTGTACCACCGGTGTTCCATGATCACTGGCTTGAAAGCCTGATGCAGGCGATCCGCGAGCGGGATGAGCAGCTGACGCCGGCGCTGGAGGCGCGCTGGCGCGAAGCGATGGGCAAGGTGACTGGCGCGTTTTGCGCGGCGTATTAGCCGGGGATTTCGTGGCGCACAAACAAAAACACCGGCCAATGGCCGGTGTTTTTGATGAATCGATTGGTCGGGGAGACAGGATTCGAACCTGCGACTTCTACGTCCCGAACGTAGCGATAAACGTTGCTGCAAAGCCGTTTTGTCGCGTATTATCGAGTTATTGGGACATATTAGGGACACCTGTGGCGACGATCACGAAACGCGGAGAGCTTCAGTGGCAAGCAAAGGTTCGTCGCAAGGGCTTCCCAGTGCAGACCAAGACTTTCTCTTACCGCGAAGACGCTGAGAAGTGGGCGCGCGCCTTGGAGCGGGAGCTTGAGACCACCGGCTTCGTGGATCGCCGGGAGGCTGACAGAACCACGCTTGGCTGGGTACTAACGCGCTACCGTCAAGAAGTAACTCCGAATAAAAAGTGCGCCCCGATCGAGGCGGTCAAAATCGACGTCATCCTGAGGGACCCGATCCTTCCGAAGCTAAAGATGACGGCCATCACGAGTGCAGCCATTGCGGCGTGGCGAGATCGCCGGCTCAAGGTGGTCACCGGGGGGACGGTCAATCGAGAGATCGACGTGCTGTCCTCCGTGTTCAACCACGCGCGCCGCGAATGGGGGATCCACATCGAGAACCCTATACCTCACGTGAAGCGACCCGAGAAGGCGCGGTCACGCGATCGACGACTTTCTGCTGAGGAAGAGAAATATCTGTTCGCGGCTTTTCAGGAATGCGAGCGCCGGGACGACGGAACGCTCGGTTCCGGATCGCGGAATCCGTGGCTCGCCCCCGTTGCGGGGCTCGCGATTGAGACCGCCATGCGGCGGGGCGAGTTGCTAGCGCTGCGTTGGGAACATGTCGATCTTGAGAAGTGCACAGCCCATCTCCCTGATACGAAGAATGGCGACGCGCGAACGGTTCCGTTGTCGACGACGGCGGTTGCGTTGCTGGGGAGGCTTCGGCCCCACGCCAGGGACGAAAGAGTCTTCCCCACGACTCCCGCGGCATTCCAGAAAGGGTTCTGGAGGGCTGTAGAACGCGGGCGCGAGCAATACCTGAAGGACCGGGCTGCCGCTGGGCAGAGGCCCGACGAGTCATTTCTAGTCGACGTCCACTTCCACGACATGCGGCACGAGGCCGCATCCCGTCTGGCGGATAAGCTGTCGAACGTTTTGGAGCTGTCTGCTGTCACGGGGCACCGGGACCTGCGAATGCTAAAACGGTACTACCACCCTCGTGCTGAGGACATAGCAAAAAAGCTTGGTTAGGTACCGGAGCCGAAGCGATGAGAGGGAGCCGCACCCCCAAAACCCGTCTGCCGGACGCCATCGCAATGCGCTTCGAGCAAGCGTGTGCCGCATCGCCGCTGGCCGGAACAAAACTGCAGCGGCTGACAGCTGCATATCACTGGTTCATGGATTGCCGCTTAGGCGATCGAAATTTCGAAACGGAACTGTCATCCGCAGACAACTGTGTATACATGGAGAAGCTGTCAGAGATGCTAGTTGCGTATCTGTTGATGCGCGCCGGTTTCACGGTCGTCCAAGGGGTCACTCAATCTGTGCAAAATGGTTGTCTCGCTAGACTGGGTGCCCCTGATTTCTGGGTTACGAAAGGTGACGTCCGCGCCTGGGTGGAAGTCGTCACCCCTCGACCAGCTTTCGTAGGCTCGTTCTACTTGGAGCAGATTCAGCACGACGACAGCGGCATGCTTCCAGTTCCCTGGAACCGCATACTGCTCCGCTGGACTAGTGCCATCAAAGAGAAGCGCGAAAAGCTAGACCGATACCACCTTAAAGGAGTCGTGAGACCAGGTGACATCTACATCGTTGCCGTTAACGGACGAAACCTTCGTGGTGCGTCACCGATAGGATTCACCGGAGAAAGTGGCAAACCATTCGTCGTTGAAGCGACCATCGGTGCTGGCCCGCCCTTTATTGGATTTGTTCCACTGGATAATGGCCGCCTATGGCCCGAGCTCAAATGGTCGGTTCGGCGCGAGGCCAGAAGTGTAAGTGGTTCTAGCGTACCGCTTGTTCCCTTCCTCGACCCAGCCCACGCAGATTTGAGTGCCGTCTGGGGCATGGATGTTGACGAAGACGAATTGTTGCTTAACCCGCCGGTGGGATCTGCAGAGCGAGGATACTTCGCGTCAGCAGTGGTCCTGAATCATCTCGCTAATGCACCGATGCCCGCAGGCCTCCTTCCAGCCTTTGAGGATTGGATGTATAGCGTAGGGGAGGAAGCACCCGCTCTCATAGGTTCCTCGCGGATCCCATTCCGTCCAACTACCCCGGGCAGGAAGCGCACCGACGGTAAGCACTCCAGCTGAACCAAGCGCGTCACGCGACCGAGTGGTCGAATGGTGTTGGAAGCGTTGCCCCCAACTGAGCCTTAGTTCATGCCTCGACGCGCTGGAGCCGCTAGAAGGTTCGCGCGCGGTAGACAGCGATGGCGGCTGCTCATGACCACTCGGCGTAGATGATGTGCGCTTATGGCCTCGTTTACGGGGGACTCCGTAGCCTGCCTCCCAATATCGACGCCGCGCTCGGTCTCGAATGGCAGGATGTTCACGCGATCAGCGGGTTTTTCGGAACGGTGTGGTTGAGCCCTTCACCCGATCGCCTAAGTGGTCTTTCTGCAGCACGTGCAACATCCGTTGGAAGGAAGCCACTGCCAGTGGGCTCGATACCGTGGGCCCACACAAAATCGTGTCGATGCAGTCATCCAGCCTGAAATTGTCGCTAATAACCCCTGCCATCGGCTCAAGTCGAAGTTTCAGTTTCGGCTCGATACCGAAAGTGCCGTGATGATAGCCAAACATCGACCTAAGAAGTCCTTTTGGATCGTTCTCCGGCAGGTAGGCCAATCGCCACTCGTGCTCCTCTTCAAACCCTCGATGCTTTGTAAAAATGGCGAATGATTTGAGTCGCCAGATGAAGTGGTAGACAGCTGTGGAGAGGTCCGCAAACGTCTTCGCATGCCTGTCGATCAGTCCCGCAAGTTGCAAGACCTTGGCTCTGACCCACTTTTCCCGCTGTCCGTCAGTGATGTATTCAACGCGCGCTAAAATGAGCGGAGGACCGTCATCTTCAACTGCATCAAATTTTTGGGTGTCTATGATGAGCGCTGCGCCACTTCCCTCTGCCGAGTAAGCCCGCCACATCGACAGCCGTCCGTCGGGAACGGTCGCGTCATGCAACGAAAAACAGGCAATGTAGGTGTCCAACGCATATGTGTTGCTGAACTTCTCGAACAGCTCGCTAAATGCACTGGTGAGATAAAGATGGTTCTCTACACTCTTGCATGACGACTTCAGCTCGGCGCTTTCGTAAAAGAGGCGCGCGCCTAGATTCAGCCCAGCGCGCATTTCTTGGTGGTCGTTCATGTAAAGCGGATTGGAAAGCCACAATTGGCCTCCAGTCAGGATGGATTCCAGCGTCTGCAGCGTTGTGTAATGGGCAAGCTTTGGCCGGACCGCAGGATAATTGTTCGTTTGGTCAAAGTCTTCCCAAAGCACGCCGAGCGCAGTTTCGAACGCCGAATCCTCGCTTGCTGGGTCTTTGATCAGCAGAGGCTGATCGTTGCCGGGTTGAGTGATCAAAGGTTGTGCTCCAGCATCATGCCGGTATGGTCGCGCAACGCACGGAGTATGCCCGGGCAACGTGCCTCCATTTCTCCGCTAACGAATTCCTGAATGCCAGGAGCAACCCAAGTATCTGAATCCGCGTCCGGCGCCATGTCCATTTCTAGAGCATCCCTGTAGTCGCTCGACAGCATGTAATGTGGGCAGATGCAGAACAAATAACCCAAATGTAAGATCACCACGTCACGAACGTCTGTCCCTAGCTGTGTCGTCCAGGCTGTGCGCTTCTTGTGGTGAATTCGTCCGTCGTTCAAAAGCACAAGGCTGAAGAAGTTGTGGTGAGAATGATCATTACAGCGATCCCTCAACGCCTTTTTGTCGATGGTCGCAAGCGCTGGACGCACCGGCGCGAGTTCCTCAGCCTGACTCACGAGGGAGGTAATGACCCGAGTGGATGGAAGCCGCTTCTTTCCCGTTAGCCAATCATCGATTTGTTCGACGGGGGGCTTGAACGGCTCGCGGTTTCGTTCGAGATAAAGGGTAACGTAAACGCTGATGGTGCCAGCGTCGTCGAGCTTTCTGGCGAGCGCGTAGGCATCGTTGATGCTACCCATCTCAACGAGGGTGGCCATCGACTTCAGCGTTGAAGCCATTGAAGCAAGAACATAGGCATCGATATTAACAATTGCGCGCGTCCCCATAGAGATGAATGAGAAGACGCTGGTGCTGATGTCATCATACAGTTCGGCGTATTCCCTCAGTCCTAACGCGACCGATGCGGCTTTCTCGTTATCCATACGTCCTTTGCCTTACCTGCTCTGCTGTCGGCAGTGCGCTCATCTTCATCGCTCCTGGTCGTCCATCTGGCGCGGACTAAATCTTCTGTGGCAACGGTCGTCCCCAGGCGGGAATTTGTGACGGACACACAGTGTCTGCCCGGTGGTTGGTCAGTGGGTACATGGTGTCAGCATGTAGCCGCGTTAGCGGACACATGGTGTGATCTTAGTGTACGCACGGTGGCGCGTCCGGGTCGTGCGGGGGGCATTCTGCACCTCTGCCATCCATCGGGCTCAGCACTCATCGCGCGCCACTCGCAACGAAGGCACGACACGTGCAATGTCTGCTGTGGATAAGCCTGTGGACCGCCGAGCTTATCCACGAAGAACTGCTAATCGGCCTTGCCGATTATAACTCACTGAAATAATTAAACTATTAGCACATCATCGTGAATTCGTCCGCGTAGATCTGCTAACGGTCAACGTAGAAATGCTAATCGTAAAGAGTGCAAAACATAGCCGGGAGAGCGCTCCAGGACGGGGCAATTAGCGTTTCATCGTGGTCGCCCCAAGTAGCTTTACAAGTAACTAATCTAAAAGCTCTAGTAGTAGTTGGTCCCGAAATTCTGTGGATAACTCTGCGTGGTGCCCAACCTGCGCGCAGAATCGGAGTGGAGCAGAAGCCAATCTCGTTCGTTTGCTCGCAGTTCGATGGATAGTTTCGGCCGCGGCACAGCCAACGCGGAGGTAAGGCGGGTTTTGCGGGGAAGGCGATGAGGTTCCGGAGCGTCGAGGCTCAAGAAAGCGCTGATCGGGCCTCACACGCGACGTTTGGCAGAAGCGTCGCCGTCCTTCACCCGAACGGCGGCTCGGACTCAGCGGGCCGCTGACAGCGGCGTTGAGCCGTCCATCAAGATCGGGGGCGGGCGACAGCGCAGCTGTCGCGTGGTCGCGATCCGCCCGAAGGGCAGCCCCGGCCGTTACGTTACGTTACGGTAACGTAACGTAACCACGCGGCGTATCGTGATGTGCGCTACTCGGCATACACTTAAGTATGGATTGCGCATCGATTACGACCAGTGTGCTCGGGCTTCGCCATCCCGACGGCACCGGCATTTCGCCCGTGCGGATGGCCGACGCCCTGGGTATGACCTTGGCTGATCTAGCCGATGGTGCAAATGTTCCACTGAACGTGGCGACTGTGGATCCTCGCTTTGCTCTTCTGCAGGCCCACTTACACGACCTAGTGGAAGCGCTCGCCGCCGCCGCTGTCGTCAACGGCGATGTCCAAAAAGCGGCTTTGTGGCTGCGCCAAGCGCCCATTCCGGCGCTGCGCAATCTAACGGGATACCAGCTCGTATGTGCCGGACGGAAAGATGACGTCGTGGCCTACCTGGAATCCATTGAGGCTGGCTTCGTCGGTTGATCAACCCGGCGGGCAGCTTTTAGTCAGCTAATGAGTCATGACCCTGGTATTGGGCCGCAAAGCTGCTGGCAGCCTAAGCGTTGGACACAGCAGCGACTGGCTGAAGATAAATGTTGACTCTGAGCGACATAGTGTCTAGCCTTAGCGACGTCCGATCATGAGCGTGCTGGCAATATCGTGGGTATGCACATGACCCGTGGGGCGAAAGCTCCGACACCCAGTCGAGGCGCCGTCAGGGCCCGTCCGATCGATCGATCGTGAGGGTCGTGGTCCGCCGGGACTGAGACCGCCTCCGGAAGGTGGCGGGGTGTGGCTTGGGGGGACAGAGACGGCGAACGCGTAAGCCATGGGTTTGGTTAACAACGGAAGCGTCACCGAGAGCGCGTTGCTCAAGGGGCGTGTTAACCAAGGATCACAAACATGGCTCAAAAAAGTAAGTTGAATGATCGGACTTCGCCCGTCTTGGAAGGGACGCAAAAACGTAGCTGGTGGCGCAAGCTTCCCAATTTCGTTTTTTGGGTTGTGAAGCTCATTGATGCGGTGACAAAACTGTTCGTTGCGGGCACGAAGTTGTGGCCGGCAGTGAAAGGTTTGATTGCCGCTATCGGGAGCTCGACCTTCTAACCCCTAAGTAAACATCCCATGACGAGGATTCAACTATGACGAACAACCTAGGGCGCGCGCTAAAGCTAGTGCGGTCATTTCACGACATCACACAAGCGCAAGCGGCTGAGTCCCTCGGAATCTCGCGCTCGTACCTATCTGAGCTCGAAGCCGGTCACAAAACGCCGAGCCTCGATCTGCTCGAAGGTTTCAGCAAGCAGTTCGAGATCCCCGTTAGTTCGCTCCTCATCGTCTCGGAAAGCTTCGATAATAAGTCGCTTGCTGGGCGCGTGAAGAAGTCGGCAGCCGACAAGGCGCTCAAGTTCCTAGAGTGGATCGACGCCAAGCGCGCCGCCTGACGCATGACCTCTTATAGCTTGGAGCAATCGCCCCTTTATCGTTTGAACAGCAAACGTAAGCTAGCCGACCTTCTTGGATGTACTTTTTCTGACCTGAAAAAGGCTGCGCGCTCCAAGCAGTACCAGTGCTTCGACACTCAAGATAAATACGATTCTCGGCACAAGGATCTGCAGCACAAGGCGCGCAAGGTAGAGGCTCCGAAGGGTGAGCTGGAAGTGATTCAACGGAGACTCGCCGTACTCCTGAGCCGAATTGAGACTCCTGATTACCTTCAATCTGCAACGCGCGGTCGCTCTTACCGGACTAACGCTGAGCGTCACGAATTCGGACGCGCGGTGGGCCGCATCGACATTCGGAAGTTCTATCCGAGCGTGAAGGCCGGCAGGGTCGGTGTTTTTTTTACGGAAACGCTCAAATGCGGTCGTGACATCGCGTATTGGCTTACGGAATTGACGTGCCTGGAAGGGCGACTTCCGACGGGCAGTGCCATCAGTCCGTACATCTCATATTGGGCGTGCAAGCCGATGTTTGATGAACTACACGAGGTTGCTGTCGCTCGCGAACTGCGTTTGACCGTGTACGTGGACGATATTGTCGTCTCGGGTTCACGCGGCGTTGGTGGCTTCATTGCATTGGGCAAGGCGATCGTCGCGAAACACGGATTTTTTGCCCACAAGCTTGCTGTTTACCGCCCCGGCCAGGACTTCGTCGTCACTGGCGTCAGGCAGTGTCGGGCTGGTATGAGCCTTCCACACCCGCGCTTCAGGCGTATACGCGCGCTCACCGATGAGCTGCGTCGGGCAAAAACACCTGCTCGCAAGGCGCTTTTTCTTCGAGCGCTCGTCGGTCAGTACCGTGAGGCGAGTGAGTTGTTGCCAGTGGCTAAAGAGCGTGCTCGGCACTTCGATGCCGTGCTCACCGCGTTAGGTGCTCCGGGTGTCACCGAGCGCGCAAAGCGTCGGAGGAACCATCGGCTTGTACGATCCAAGATTCAGGCTCGGCTGCTAAGGAAGGTACTACTGCCGGTCGCCGCGCGCAGTTCCGGCTAACGCACGCGCTTTCCGTGCATCGGCGGAGACGCGATGGGCTCGGGGTTACAGTACGCAACGGACGATCGTCGGGTGGAGATATGGCAGCACTGGGTACAGCTAACGAGGCGCTATATGCCCTTGCCGTGATGTCAGGGGTGCTGAGGTATTGCCCGAAGCACGAGGCGTACTACAAAGGGGAGGCGGCGCTTGAAGACGCCATGCCCGTGTACTACAGGCACCTGGAAGAGGTGCGCGCGTTCTTCGGCTCGCCAGTGGCGTTCCACACGGCACTGAAGCACGCGCGGTCGATGCACCCTGAGCAATATTGCCGACGGTGCACTGACGCGGTGGGCTTCAATTAGACATCTGACAAATATGGTCCAGGCCACTAGCCTGGTCGAAGGCAAGGGTGCCCCAACTTTGGACACCCTGGCCCGCCGCGCAACGACGTGCTACTTCTTCCGACAAATAGTGGAGTTCGGAAAATCTCGGCACTGTTCCGCCGCCAGTTCGGACGCGCGCGTGCGCGCCTCTTCCCACCGCTCATACGGCGGTCTCAGATCCTCGCGATGCCACAGGCCCACGGCCAGGCCGGCAACAGTGCCCACGACCAACCCAGTGCGAATGAAGGCCAGCGCGACCTTTGGTGTAAGGGTTTCCATCGCCCTGTGGTCGGCGACGTGGGGTTCTACATACTCGATCCACTCTCCCATATCGATTCTCCTTATGCGTGGTCGGCTTCGAATTCAACAATTGTCTCCGCCTGGTCGCGGGCAGCCATTTTTGGGGGATAGAGGGGTGTGACACTGAGCACCTCGGCCACGCCGTAATCGCCGAGGTTACCGATGAAGAGGCATTCGTTGGCACTCAACTGGCGCATATCTGCAGCCTCGAACAAGTTCCGCCACGTCTTGGACAAGCTGGCTCCACGGGATTCCGATTCCGACCACGACTTGGATCCAGGGGCGTTACCAGGAGCGGCCGAATAGTTGTTCGAGAGGCTCTCACCCTTGTTGGTGCTCTGCAGTTTCATTTTTCCTTGGCCGAGCACCTTCTGGACGTTGTTGACGGTCGCCTCGTCCTCGGTGCGGAAGATGAGCCGCTGACGAAAGTTTTGCAGAATGGCATTGGCAGCCTGATTGTTACCCTTCAGCGCCTGGATCAGGCTAGATACGCCCTGCATCGAGATGACGCCGACGGTGCCTGTGCTCCGGCTCTTGTCCCAGAAATCGGTATCGCTGATCGGATCGATGATCGCTTGGTATTCGTCGCAAATGAACGCGACTGCCCGCTCTTGGTCCCACTCAGGACGGGTGGTGCGCTCGCGCATCATGTTCATGAAGCGCAGCTTGAGAATGAGGTAAGCGAAGCGGGCACCGGCCTGGCCATATTTGGTCATGGGAAGCTTGACCAGGAAGACATCGCCGTCGTTAATCAGCGCGGTCATATCCGCTTCGCCATGCTCACTGCCGGCACTGAACGCATCGGCTAGATCCGGGTGCGTAAAGGGCGAAAGCACCTGACTGATCGTGGCATTCATGTTTGACTTCAGTTTCTCGTCGCGGGTGTCCCATTGCTGGACGAGGAAGGACTGCGTTTGCTGGAAGAAGCGCTGATCCCGATCGCTGAGGTTGGCGACGTCCTGGGCCACCTGGGCGAGCATGTCGCCGCGCGCCTGGTCGTTGAAAACGACCTCGTATAGGCCTGCGAGCGAATAGTCACCCTTAGCCAGGCGGATCAGATGGAGGCAATGCCTCGACATCTCTGTCGCCGAATCCACCCAAAACGCCGAATCGCCGTCACCCTGACCTTGGGCCAGAAAGCAGCTTTTCAGATAGCTCGAAGCCAGCTCAGGGGTGCAACCCCTGAACAAATTAAGAGTCATCCCACCATCTCCAACCACTTTATAGCTGCGCCCCGCCTTGGCGGAGATCGCTTTCACGGCGTGCTCGAAGTCGGTCTTGATGTCGAATATGAGTGCGCCAGTGTCCTGCCGGAGGATCTGTTTCAGTAGCGGGTTAATGGCGCGGGTCGTTTTGCCGCTACCAATGCCACCGAAGATGATGAGGTTCTTACATGCATCTTCACGATTGAGATGGACCTCATGGCCCGCGAGAATGCCGTTTGCGTAGCCACGCTCGTTCCGCAGGAATCCGGACGACGTGCCCAATACGAGACCTGAGAAGGGCACCTCGAAGGGGTCGGTGGCCGGTGCATTCTCAGCCGCTTCTGCTGCCTCCTTTCGCGCAGCATCCTCGGCCGACTCCATCAGGCGAACAGTCTGGTTGATGCGGTTGTGTCGAATCCTGGTGTAGAGCAGACCACCCACGACCGCCACCGGCAATGCCCACCAAAACGCATAGCCGAACCGTCCCATCGCCCCCGGCAACTGGTTCCAAAATGGCCACAAACCCAACGCCATTCCTGGCCACGCCCCGAGAAAGAACACGACGGTCCGGTTGCCTAGGCTTTGCAAATGGAGCGTGCTGCCACGCCCCGTATTGATGTCGAAAACAGCCACGATGTTCCCCTTCGAATGGGTGGAGTTAGGCGCCCTGAGGTGCTCGGGTGTCGGTAGAGCGAGCCTTTGATTTGCCCTTCAGCGCGGCTTTGAGCGTGCTCAAACTGACTTGCACGTTGCCCCTTTTGAACTGCTCGACGATCTCTTCCAGGGTGTAGCCCTTAGCCTGCGCCGCCGAGATCTTTGACTTCAGTTGTTTGACCAGCTCAGTCGTTGAAAGCGGGCGCTCACTCTCCGGCTTTTCGGGCAGGGCATCAAATAGGCTTTCCATTGCCGCTTTGGCTTGCTGTGAATAACTGCGTGGACGTCCCGCCATGATTACATCTCAATAGTTGGTGTGGTTCCGGATTCTAGCCAAATCATTAGCGCATTCAAGCGATATTGCTGGTTTATATCCATATACTTTTATCGTTAACAATCAACTAACTAGTTGGTGTCAAGATGGTGGTTACTTGTCGTCATGTGGGCATAAATATAATGCCCTCATTAGCCATTTATTGGTGTCCTTATAAACCCTTCTATTGCTATCCTTGTTCCGTCCCGTATCCAACGTAGAGGCGTGGACAAGGTAGGGTTTGTCTTACCGCCGCTGACGCGTCGTTAATCCACCGGGCCTGCTCCACTCGTTGCACTCGTTTCTCAGACCCTAACCACCTTGCTCAGGGCTACGCCCCGAGACCCCGCCGCTGTGCGGCCACAGGAGCCACGCGCCATGTCCTCATCCGAAAGCCGTAAGCGGACACGCGTGCTCAACCTGCGATGTTTCCCAGGCGAGGGCACCGAGATCCAGGCGCGTGCCCAGGACGCCGGGTTGACCACATCGGAATTCCTACGTTGCTCGGCACTCAGTCGGCGCATTAGGAATCAAACAGACCGAAACGTGGTCAACGAGCTGCGTCGTCTCGGTGGCCTTCAAAAGCACTTGTTCACCGAGAGCGGGGGCATCTTCAACGAGGAATACGCAGCGGTCCTGGACGAGATCAAGGCGGCCATCAAGCGGCTATCGCCCTGCATCGAGGAGGCTGACGATGCTGGCTAAAGTGCCTGGCAAACGCGGGGACGGCCGATCGAGCTTCTCAAGCCTGGCGAAATACATTGGCAACGAACGCGATCACATCGAGCCGGTGACTGGCGAGGTCACACGTCGTGACGTGTCGATGGAGACCAACTGTGTTTCCCTGGACACGGCATGGTCAGAGATGTGGGCGGTGTCAGGTCAGAATCCACGCGTCAAAGATCCCGTCTACCACGTCGTGTTGGCATGGCAGCCGGGTGAGGTGCCGACAGATAAGCAGGCCTTCGAAGCGGCCAGGGCGGCCATGAAAGCGGTGGGCATGGAGGGTCATCAATACGTGGCGGCCATGCACCGCGACCGTGAACACCACCACGTCCACCTGATGGTCAACCGGGTGGATCCGGAGACCTATCGTGCGGTGTATCCCGATCGCGATTACTTCAAGCTTGATCAGTGCATGCGCGAGGTCGAACTTGCCCAAGAATGGCGTCACAGCGTGGGGCCCTACGCCGTGCACGAACGTGACCGGAAGAAGGTGGTGGACTGGGCCAAGTCCAGCGCGCAGGAATGGCGGCAAGAGAAGGTGGATCGGCGAGTCGAAAAAACCCCTACCAAGGCTCGGCAGATGGAGGCCATGACTGGCAACGAATCGCTGGCCACCTACGCCCAGGGCGAGCCGAAGAAGGCGGCTCTACATGCGCTGAAGGCTCCCGGCGCCGACTGGCAGCGATTTCACGCGTCTCTGGCCGAGCATGGCCTAGGGATTCAGCCCAAGGGACAGGGCTTTGCCATTCACTCGCTTGGCGACCCGCAACAGACACCGATCAAAGCATCCACGATGGCCCAGGAGCTGGGCGCGGGAAAGCTGCAGAAACAGCTCGGTCCCTTCCAGGAACGGGCGCCAGAGCGCGTGGCGAACCCGCCGAAGATCACCTACAACGAGAATCGGCCGAAACGGGATCTCGCGCAGCGTGAGGACCTTCGGGAACAGCGTGCCCAGGAACGGCTGGACCTGCGCGATCGATACCGCAGCTACGCAGCAGAGTGGCGGGAGGCGAAGAGCCCGGCCAGGGTGGCCATGTACGAGCAACAACGTGCGGAGCGAGCGGAACTAATAGACCGGCATCGGTCCACCCGCGACATCGTTCGCCGCAGCGGCTTGCCCTCTGTCGAGAAGAAGGCGCTTTACTCGGTGGCGGCCTTGAACGCTGCAAGTGAACGAGAGGCGCTGAACGACGCGATCAAGATGCAACGCGAGGCATTCCGCAGCGAGCGCCCGAACAGCTATCGAGATTGGACGGTGGGGCGAGCCCAGGAAGGCGACCGGGCGGCGATCTCGCAGGTACGTGGATGGGCGTATACGGACAAGCGGGACGCGAACCTGATGCGGCGGGAGGAGGCCGCAGGAAAGCGTGGCCCCCACCTGGGCACTGAGAGTTCCCAGGATCTCGATCCGGCCAAGCCACGGCGCATCACCGAGCGTGTCAGCTGGTCGGTGGATAGGAAGACCGGCGCCGTCGATTACCAGGTGGACCGGAAGGCGGCGTTCCGTGATCAGGGACCTCGCCTGGCGTTCAATGGTGACAGCGCCCGAAACCACGATGCCATCGAGATGGGGCTGCGCCTGGCGTCGGAGAAGTTCGGCAAGATCAAGGTCTACGGGAACGACGACGCGTTTGCCGATGTAACGCTAATGGTCGCCGTCGAACGCGACCTGGATGTGCGCTTCAGCGATCCTAAGCTGGAATCGCGCCGGCAAGAGATGGTCCAGGCCAAGCGCGATCAACTCTACGCCCAGGAACGCGCCACGGCCTCTCCAAGGAAGCCCGAGGTCGCCCTGCCGCCAATGACTGCGGCCCAGCGCGAAGCCGCGCTGAAGGCGCCCGAACCGACTATCAATCGGGAGTTGGTCGAGGCGGCAGCGGTTGAAAGAGTTGTGGCGGCGTATCGAACGCAGCAGGAACAGGTCCGCCAGGAGCAGCTTGGGCCACGTCCCGACCCGGAGGTGGGGGGCTTCATCGAGAAGATGCGGGCACGGAAGGCGGCGGATAAATGGGACCTCAACCATGTGGCTCACCAAGAGCAGCTGTCCATGCAGGTGGACGGCTACCGTGAAAAGATGCGTGGCGATGATCCCAAAGCCGTGGCATTCCGCGAAGATGCCTGGACGAAGGCGAAGAGCGCGCACGCCGTTATCCATGCCGAGTGGAGAAGTAACCAAGTGCGGGCAACCAGTGAGATCGCTGGTGATGCCGCTGCCGAACGTGCGGCCCGCGTGGCGAAGATCAAGGGTCTCGAATCGACGCGCACTCAACAGGAGGCTGAACGCGTCGTCGTGCAAGGTAACCTCAGCGATACGCAGCGAAAGAAGAACCCAGGCGATGCGTCTGCGTTCGACATTGACCTATAGCGGGAGTCGGTGATGGCAAAGAGTGCGGTGCTGGAAATCTGGGCAAAGATCCGAGGGACCGCTTTCGGCGAGTTCGCGCGGCTTGAACTGGCGGATCAGGAAAAGCGAGAGCGACAGATGGCTGCCATACGGTTGGTGGAGCATCAGCGACAGCAACAGGATCGCGAGCATGATAATACTCCCGAACCGACACTCGATCGCAACAGGTAGTCATGCGCGTTTTCCTCGACACTGAATACACCGACGAGACGCGACGGGAGCTGATTAGCGTTGGCCTCGTTTCGGAGGATGGCCGCCGGGAGATGTATCTCGAACGAAACGACTATCCCCGCCAGTGGTGCAGCCCGTTCGTTCTTGCCGAGGTGTTGCCGCACCTCGGTCATGATACGTTCGCCATCTGCACGCTGCCCGAGTTTCGCGAGCGGTTGCAGGTGTGGCTGCAGGAACTGCCGCGTGCGGTCCACTTTGCGTGCGACTCAATCGTCGATTTGAAGTTGGTGCGGGAGGTCTTGGGGGGAGCGCTTCCCCAGAATTTGGCCCCGCGCCACTATGACCTTCGACCACTGATCGACACGCCGGTCTACCATCGCGCCGTCGTGGCCTATCACGGCCATCCGCAGCGACCGTGGCATCACGCTCTACACGACGCACGTGCGCATAGGGTAGGTTGGCTGGCATGGAAGGCATCGGGGAGGTAGTTCGAGGCCTTTCCGAGCCTTCCGGGCCTCAAAGGCGCCGATTTCTAGCTACCTGGTTATCCTCAGCGCATGTGCGGACGTAATACGAACCGGGGTGTTCACGACTTAACTGTCTCCAAGTTGCAGGCGGCCGCGCGACGCGGCGACGTGTGGGCACGCGGCGCGTGGGTGTTTGCCTCACGGCCTGAGCTCGCGAAGCTCCTTTCTCGGCATAGCCGGGAATGGCACCCTGAAGCAGGTGCAACGCGCTGACGGCCCCGCCGTATGATTGACACTTTGCGCCGACAGGCCGGAAAGCGGTTGTCGTCAGTTCTTCCTGCCTCCATCCACCAATGCTTGTAAAGCCTTTTCCACGCTCAGAGAACCCGACACCTGGCTGGGCGGATATTCCTTAAAGGTGGCGAGGAATTGGCCCACGATGGTTGTCGCGGGCATCATGACCCACAGTTTTTCGCCCCACCACTGGCCATAGGAGGTCGATTCGCTCTGGTAACGTTCCCAGGGATCGACACGCAGGTTGGTCACAATCGGGACGTTGGTCGAATCCTCCTTGCCAGTGAACAGGTTTCCAACGATGGTCTTGAAGGTAATCTTCCACTGGTCATAACGTACGGCCATGAGGTCAGCGTTATCGCTGAAATAGAAAAATTCGCGGCGCGGACCCTTGGTGACGGCGCCTTCGAAGAAGGGCTTGAAGTCGTAGCCGTCGAGATGGTTCCTGAAGGTCTTACCGCCGGCCTCGTAGCCGTTCAGAAGCTTCTTCTTCAGGTCCGGCTCGCCAGCGGCGGCGATTAGCGTCGGCATCCAATCTTCGGCGGCCATGGTGTCGTTGATGATGACGCCTGGCTCGATGACTCCCGGCCAGCGCGCGAGCATAGGCACGCGGAAGCCCCCTTCGTACACTGTGCCTTTTTCTCCCCGGAACGGGTGGTTACCGCCATCCGGCCAGCTGAATATTTCGGCGCCGTTGTCGCTGGTAAAAAGCACGACCGTGTCGTTCGCGATGCCGAGTTCGTCCACCTTTGCAAGTAGCTGGCCCACGACCCAATCGAGCTCGGCCATCGCATCGGCAAACAGCCCGAAGCCTGTCTTACCGTCCCACTCCGTGGAAAGATGCGTCCAGGAGTGACACCGCGTGGAGTTGTGCCAAAGAAAGAATGGCTGGTCAGCTTTCACCGATCGGTCGATGAAGTCGCATGAGAGCTTCACGAGATGCGCATCGATGTCTTCCATGTTTACTTTGGCGGCGGCATCTATGCCTGGGCGAGGTGGCAATGGCCCGGCGTCCATGATCTTCTGCTTGCCGACGCGTCCCCAGCGCGGGTCCACTGTCGGGTCGTCCACGTCCGTCGCGAGGCTGTGGATAATGTTGCGCGGCCCGAACCTTTCTCGGAACTTCTCGTCCTTCGGATACTCCGCATCGTAAGGTTCCTCAAGCGCGTTGAGGTGATAGAGGATCCCATAGAACTCATCGAACCCGTGGACCGTGGGCAGGTATTCGTTGCGATCCCCCAGATGGTTCTTGCCAATCTGCGCCGTCGCATAGCCTAACGGCTTTAGAAATTCCGCAATCGTTGGATCGGAATCCTGGAGGCCTTGCTTGGCGGCGGGTAGACCGACCTTGAGCAGACCTGTTCGAAATGGCGTCTGCCCCGTGATGAATGCTGCTCGCCCGGCGGTGCAGGACTGCTGTCCGTAGTAGTCGGTGAATAGCGCACCTTCGCGCGCAAGTCGGTCTATGTTCGGGGTGCTGCCGCCCATCATTCCACGGTGGTAGGCGCTGATGTTCCAGATGCCTACATCGTCGGCCATGATCATGATGATGTTCGGCTTGCTTGAGGCGGTCATACGATGCTCCGGCTGTGCACGACAAACGTCGCGCATACACAGATAGCGTGATACGAAACGCACGAATCCACCACACGAAGTCTACGCGCCGGATTCTAAGTAGTTTTACGGCGCTAAGAGCAACAAATGAATGCGCGCTGCGCGAAGCCTGAAAACCCAGGGGCATCGCAGTCTCGTGATCTGAGGTGCTAGCGTTACACTGTCCACGAATCGCAGCCATACCAGGGCGACTGCGATGTAGATGCCACCGTAAGCAGCATAGGTACGACCTTGGTCTGCCGTCGCCGCGCCCGATCGGGACCGGCCCGCCAAGCGGTGCGGTCTACCGGTAGAACTACGTAGCGATCGATACGTGTTCCTTCGCTTGGGTAACCTCCGTAGAGGGGCAATGCTGACTCTTCTTGGCGGGATCAGTCGCTTGGGTGGGAATGTAAGCCATTCATTCAGCGACCTTCCTCGCCTGACGACCCTACCGCTGCCAAGTGCTCATCCGCACGTAATCGCAGGGAGGCTAGGACGCTGGCATGCTCATGCACCGGCTAAACATCGTGTGTGCGGGTTTTTTTTTGACCCATGCGCCCAGGTCACGTCCGAAATCGGCACCGGTGACGCTGAATCTACAGCCGTCATTCCTGTCTTGATTGCCGATCCCGCTCGCATGGAACCGATGTCGTATGTGCAGATGGAGACGCGCCATGGCCAACATTGCGCTAGGCAAAGCCTGCCTCGCGGTCGCCGTGACCGATGCGCTTCGGCACGTCGCCTCTGAACGGCGCACAGGCCTGCGCTTCTGCGTCGTCATGCTGGTACTGGGTGGCCTCGCAGGGGTCGCGCGTGGGCAAACCTGTGCTCCCGGTCCGGTATCGGTCAACGGCACCGCCTGCACGGTAACGCCGGGGTCGACCATCACCCTCGTCGCCCCGACCCAGAATGCGCTTTACGCCCTGAATCCAGGCGGCCGCATTACCGCCGACAGCGTCACCGTGCAGCTGGGTGCCGTAGCCAACGCGCGGGGAGTACGCGCCGAGGGCGGCGGAGTGATCAGCTTCAATGGGGGCGTGCTCTCGACGACGGGAACGGGCGCTAACGCGACCGGCCACGTCGGCCTCTACGCGCTGGGCGCAGGCAGTGAAATCACCGGCACCGGAGCGTCCATCACGGTCGGGCCCGCTACGGGCAACTCCGGCGGGAATATCGGTGTTCTGGCCGATGGCGGCCGCGTGACCCTGGCTTCATCCACGGTGACTACGCGCGGGGCCGGAACGGCTGGCGGTAACGTGGGCCTGAACGCGGTCAACTCCGGCGCCATCGCGTTCACGGGTGGCACCGTGGCGACGACCTCGACCAACTCTGCCGGGGTGCGTGCGCAATCGGGCGGCCAGGTGAACCTGAGCGGCGGTACGCTCGTGCAGACGTCCGGCCAGACCGTGCTGAACGCACCGCTCGGCAGTCATGGTCTGCACGCCACCGGAACCGGCAGCCTCATCCAGGGAACCGGTATCCAGATCGCCGTGTCCGGTCTGCGTAGCGATGGCGCACTGGCGGAAGGTGGCGGCGCGATCGAACTCACCAGCAGCGTCATCGGCACGACGGGAGCGGGTGCGACGGACACCAACCCGGCGGGCGCACTCGTGGTCGGGGGCGGAAGCACGCTGACCTTCAACGGCGTGGGTAGCTCGGTAACCACCAATGCATCACGAAACAACGGTCTCGACGCACGCGGTGCGGGAGCGGTGGCGCATGTGGCCGATGCCACGATGACCATCAGCGGCATACGTTCGCGCGCGCTGGCGGTCTTCGACGGCGCCGTGGTCGATGTCGCCCGGAGCAACCTGACCGCCGGCGGCGTATCGATGATGGCGGTCGAAGTCGGCGGAAGCGGTTCCAGCCTGGCGATGTCGGATAGCAGCATCACGGCGACGAACGCCACGGCCTATGGTCTTCGTACGCTGTCGGGCGCCACAGCGAACGTTACGAACGGCTCGATCACGACAGGCGGTGTGAATGCCGCTGGTATCGCCGTAGGCACATCGACAGTGACGGCCACCGGGGTCACCGTGCTGACCACCGGCAACGAAAACGCCATGGGCGCACTGGCGGACCTTGGCGGCACGGTCAACCTCATCGGAGGATCGGTGACGACGACCGGCAACGCAGGGACCGGTGCGCGTCTGGGCAGCTACCCTCATGCACTGACGGCAAGGAATCCCGGCGGCACGCTGATCAGCAATGGCACGACGATCCTGACCACGGGCACGAGCGCCATGGGTGGCGTTTCCGATGATGGCGGCAGCATGTTCCTTACGGGCAACCACATCGAGACCCGTGGCGACAATTCCCTCGGGCTGTATTCCACCGTCGAACAGGCCGGCCCCCAGTTTCCCGCCGCGGTGACCGGTACCCAGCTCACAATCGAAACCTCGGGTATCCGCGCGTACGGTGCGCAGGCGCAGCAGCATTTCCTCGAGGCGCCGTCCACGATGACGCTGACCGATACCTCGATCACAACCCATGGCGGCGACGCCGTCGGCCTTCGCGCGATCACCGCGGGCACGGTAGTCGCCAGTAACTCGACCGTGGCTACCGAGGGCTCAGCTGCACATGGCGCGCTGGCCAGAAGCAACCCCAGCTCGGTCACATTGAACGACACCATCCTCGCGCCCGTCGGGGCACAGTCGCATGGCGCGGTCGCGGAAACCGGCGGGCGCATCGCAGGTACCAGGGCGACGCTCAAACCGACGGGCTCCGTGTCTTCCGCACTGTTTGCCGTCGGCGATGCGACCGGCGTACCCACGGCAGCCTTCACCGATAGCACGCTGAGCAATGTCAGTGGCGCGACCATCGGCATCGCCGGGCCTGCCGACGTCTCGCTCACGGGTACCAGCGTGTCGGGCAGCGGATTGTGGCTGCACGTCGGCACGATCACGGATTTTCCGTTGCTGAGCTCGATCGCGTCCGAACCGCCGCTGACCATGCCGCCTTTCGACCTCGACGATCCCGACGCGCCGTTTCCTCCCGTTTCCTTTCCCAACGTCGGCGCGCCCATCGCCACGCCCGGGCTGGGCAATGTGCAGGCCAGCGGCGCCACGTTGACGGGCGCGGCGCTCACGGAGCTCGGGAGCGTGTCCAATGTCACGTTGCGGGATAACAGCTTGTGGAACCTGACGGGGGATTCGAACCTCACGAGCCTGGTGAACGATCCGAGCCGGATCATGTTCTCCGCTCCCGTCAACGGCGTGTTCAAGACGCTCACGGTCGTCAATTACGTGGGCGAGGGGCAAAGCGTGATCGGATTGAATACGGTGGTGGCGGGTGATGGCTCGCCATCGGACAAGCTCGTGATCGATGGTGGTTCGGCCACGGGGCAATCGCGACTGGCCATCACCAATGTCGGTGGCGGTGGCGCGCTGACGTGGGCCAACGGCATCCTCGTCGTCGATGCGATCAACTCCGGTACAACGGTACCGACGGCATTCACGCTCGCAAGTACGGTCGCCGCGGGGCCGTATACGTACACCCTTGCGCGCGGCAGCCGCGACGCGAGCAACGCCGAAGCCTGGTACCTGCGCTCGACAGTCGATTGTCCCGGCGGCCCTTCGCCGCCGTGTCCAACGCCTCCTCCCGTGCCGCCGCCTCCGCCGCCCGGGCCGCCCGGACCGGAACCACCTGGTCCGCCGGTACCGCCAGTTCCACCGGTACCGACGCCGGTACCGGTTCCCAATTACCGCGCGGAAGTGTCGCTGTACACGGCGCTGCCTGCGTTGGCGCTTCGTTATGGCTGGGCGACGCTGGGCAACCTGCACGAACGCGTGGGCGAGGAAGAGCAACTGCGCGACCGTGGCGATCTGCGTGAAGACGACACCTTCAACGGATCCTGGGTACGCGTCATCGGCGAATCCGGCGATGTCGACGGCGATCGGCGCGGTATTTATGCCGGCGGTCCGCACTACGACTACGACATTCGCGCCATCCAACTGGGCCTGGATGTGTATGCGGAAGAGCAGGACAACGCCCAGCGCGATCACGCCGGGCTCTATCTGGGTTATGGACGGATCACCAGCGACGTGACGCACTACGACGGTACGAAAGCCGGCCGCGACGAAGCGAAAGGTCCCTCGCTCGGGCTGTATTGGACGCATTACTGGGACGAGGGCGAGTACCTGGATGCCGTTTGGCAGGGCACCTGGACCAAAGCGACATCGCGATCCGTGAATTCGTTCGATCTGGAGCATCGCGGATTCGGCTGGGCGGGTTCGCTGGAGGGCGGATATCCGTTCCACAAGGACACGCAGGTCTTCGAGCCGCAGGCGCAAGTCGTCTACCAGCGCATCAACGACGGCGACAGCCGCGACGGCGCGGCCATGGTCCGCTACCGCGATACGACATCGCTCGCCGGACGGCTGGGTTTCCGCTGGGCCAATACCTGGACCCTGGAGCCGACGAACGAGGGTGTCCGTCGCTTGTTCACGGGCTGGCTTCGCCTGAACCTGTGGCGTGAATTCAAGGGCAGGCCGGTCACCGAGTTCTCCTCGGCCGAAGGCTACGTACCCTTCAAGGCGAACATGCGCGGCTCATGGTGGCAACTCAACGGCGGCATGACCTGGCAGCTCAACCGCGAGACATCCTTCTACGCCAACCTCGGCTACCAGCGCGGCTTTGGCCGCAGCTTCGATGCCTGGGACGGGAAGCTGGGATTCCGTTGGAACTGGTGATGGTTTATGGAAACGCTCAAGCACGAGGCGACGACTAGCTTCAGCTGACGATCGATGCCCATGCCCGCAAGGTAGGTCGATCTATGAGTCATCACGTCTAGTAGGGCGGACTTGCGGTCCTCAAGGAGCGGCAAGGTATCGCTGGTGACGGTGCCGCCCATTAAGGTGATGACGGCGCCATTTTCGGCGCGCGCGTGGGTGCAGGGGACTAACAACGTCCCTCTTGCTTGCCTCGCATGCAGCGAAGCTCACCCGAGCGAAATATCGCTTTGTCCTGATTCGCCATACCCGAAAGCTTCATGGGGTTCTCCAAGTGCAACGGCTGCTCCGCGCCGGCCGGGGGGTGTGGGCGCAGCCTAACAACATCGCATCGGGTGGTGGTGCAAAGACGAAAGGGTCGATAACCTCAGCTCAATTGAGTATCGGGTGCAGATATGCCAAATCGGCCGCCTCCTCATCTTCCTCCTGGGTCGTGGCGCCCTAGAGAGTACGTTTGCCGCGTTCTCCTGTGGTCAGTCGATCAGTTCGAAGGGCTAAACCTTCCCGTGCTGCGGCGCTCATCGCAGGGGCCGCTCTATACGCTCTATCACGCAAAGGAGGCCGCGAAAAAGGTGGGACTTTCGTATCCCGCATTCATCTCACGCCGACCTCTCGGCTATGGTCAGTGAGGCCACCAGGTGAAAAATGTGGCCATGTCCGAAATCGATACGACCGGGTCGTTGGGAATCCTCATGACGGCTGCCCGGCTTTTGCAACCGGTGGGTAGTGAGAGCGGGGCATTACGCGCCTTGATCGACTTCCTTCTTTCCCCCATTGCCGCACTGGATGAAGCCACGGTGGGCCTGACATCGGAGGTTCGAGGAGTGCTTGCCGACGCGGTTCCGGACGGAGCACCGATTCCCGGCGAAGCCAACCAAGCCGCAACGCGGGCGTTGCTCATTTTTGCGGAAGCGGTTGCGCTTTTTGGAAGCCAGTCCGCCGCATATGCGTGGTGGACGACCCCGGTCAGTTGGAAGGATTGCGCAGCTTTTTGCCCCCGGGCGCGAGCGTGCGGGATGCGGCGGATGCGGCGGACCTGGCTGCCAGGATTCGGCGCACTGCTCATGGGATCTACTAAAGGCGGTAGTGCACGGGCTTCGAGTCATGGCTAAGCCCTTTCTGCGGCCCTTGGCCCCAGGTGGCAATCACCTACACTGGCTGCTCATCCATGAGCACCTCGGCGCGGGATGAAACTGGGCGATCGCCTGGCGTTAGCAGATTGACGGGGACGCCGGCCAAGGATTCCAGCTCAACCTGCAATCGGGATAGGCCGAGCTAGGGCCCCAAAGAAGGGGCTTTCGCCTCTTCAGCTAGTCGTCTTCGGTCAGGACCACCGCTGCGTCGTGGACGCGAGCCAGCCACCCTGGGCCAACGCGATCAATGGCCTCGGCCATCGTGTAGCCCATATCAGCGAGCCAATCAGCGCGGTTCAGGACGAGGGCGGTGACAAGCTTTTCGCCCGTAGAAAGCGCATTGAAACCGCCATTTCGGGCGTCCCTGGATTTGCCAACGATTTGTTCGAGCACGTGGTCAGGCATAGGTGTCCTCGGGTGGTTCAGGGAAGGAAAGGCCCGCGCAAGCCGCTTGTTCGGCCGCCGATCAACCTACGTCGAGTGGGAGGAAGCTTCCGCACGATCGTGGAAGGTCGAGCCAGGGGATGAATTGGGCCCACCAGGCGCCCAACTCACTGGGCTCGCCACCATCCACGCCTTTCCGCACGCAGCTATGGTGGACCAGCCGGTTACCGTTCCAAGCCCCACTGAGCGTTCCCTGGATCTGCACCGGCCCTGTGTGCGACGCATGCCCTACCTTCATCTCAAGAACGGGCAGCCAATGCGTTTGCGGCTCGAATTGAAGAGTTGCTTCCGTATAGAGCCCGTCACCGATCCAACGCCCCGATATGAAGGACCATGGGCCATCAGCGAGAGGCAGCATCTCCTCTCTTATCCAGCGGTCGATGGATGTCCGCGCTCGCAGCCAGCGCTGCATAGCGATGCCATCGCGCCGCATTTCGTCCTGCAGAAGGGCGATCTGGCGCGCCGCGAGTCGCCGAGACTGCAGATAGGTGTCGGGCAGAGGATGGACATCGAACCGCTCACGCTCGAAGCGCTGGCCAGCAATGGCTATTAGCGTTTCATCGTGCGGGATCGAACGAAGGGAACCGCCTTCATTGAGCACCAGCTGATCCCCATCCGCGACCAGATAAATCCCTTCCGGATCCGCTGTGATGGACTTCGCCTGAGCGGGAGCGAAGTCACAGCGGTTCTCGTCAAATTTCCAGATGTGCATGCCTCTCTCTCCCAGAGATCAAATTCCGTTGGTAACGAGCCTAATTAAGAATATCAATAAACCTATTCTTATGGAACACATAATCATCAATTAAGCACCATTTAATACACCTATCGACATGAAGCAAGCACCGAGTTGACACTAAGTAACCACCTGATTGTTAAGATAAAAGGTATTTACCAGATAATCACAAAGTTCGCTTGATTGCGTTAATTATTTGGCTAGTATTCGGAGCCACATCAACTAGCGCGAGTTAATCATGTTTGGACGTCAAAGGAGCTATCCATATCAGAGCGACGCCGCAAGGAAAGGTCGGTCGATTCGGTCGTCTAAAATTGCTGGCATTGCGGCGACGGGTCTCTTTGCGTTGGCCGCCCACTCCGCCTTCGCCCAGACAGCTCCGGTAGCTGTAGCCGGGACCGGCACCTACACCGCCGCATGCCCTGTCGTGCTCGACCAGGTAACGGGCCAGCCGATGGCATGCGGACCTGATTCGTCCTTCGCCAAAGCCGTTGGCGGCGGCAGCCTGGCGTTCGGTAATTCCATGGCCTCCGGCGCATACAGCATCGCCATCGGCGACGGTGCCAGCGTCGGCGCTGCCGTGAACGCGGTCGGTATCGGCGCGCGCTCCGTCGTCACGAACGCTGCCACCAACTCTGTCGCGATTGGGTCGGACGCGATCGCCAACGAGGCAAACACTGTCTCCTTTGGCTCGTCTTTCTCGCAACGCAGGCTGGTCAACGTTGGGATGGGCCTGGCTCCGAATGACGCCGCTACCATTGGCCAGCTGGAACAGGTTGCCGCTGCTCAGGGCGCTTTGGGCGGCGGTGCGAACGTCACGAAGACAGCCGGGGGCGTGTATCTCTTCAATGCACCGTCCTACGCGCTGACGTCGCCCGGCGCATTGGGCGTCTACAACAACGTCGGTGGCGCTTTGTCTGCGCTAGATCGCGGCCTCTCGTCGCTCTACAACACCGTGAACAACCTCCCTCCGCCCGGAACCGGACCCACCGGTCCAGCCGGTCCAATGGGTCCCACTGGCCAGCCGGGTTCCGCTGCGGGGGGCGATGGAACGGACGCCATGGCCGTGCACTACGACGACAGCCTGCGCAGCAGCGTGACGTTGCAGGGGCAGGGCGGCACGCAGATCCACAACCTTGCCGCCGGCGCCGCAAGCACCGATGCCGCCAACGTGGCCCAGCTCGATGCCGCGACGGCCAACGCGATCGCCACAGCAAAAACCTATACCGACGTCAGCGCGACCAGAACCCTGCAGTCCGCCAACGACTACACCGACTGGCGTGTGAGCCAGCTCGACGACCGTTTTCGCAAGCAAGAAGCGAGCATCAACCGCGCCGGGGCCGTGGCATCTGCCATGGGTCTGATGGCAGGCAGTGCCGCGAGCATTCAGAACGCCGACGTGCTCTCGATGGCCGTCGCGGGCTACCGGGGAGAGGGCGCTGTGAGCGTCGGCCTCAATCACCACTTTTCCGAGCGCGTCGCGCTTACCGTCGGCGCCGCGTTCGGTGCCAGCAACGCGGGATCGGTCGGTGCCGGTCTCGCCATTGGTCTGCATTGAGGATTAAGGAATGAAGAATTTTGCCATCGCACTCGTCACCGCCGCCCTCGGCGTCGGCTCCGTCGCTAGCGCAACGGACTATATTCCTCCGCAGAGTCAGGAGGAGTGCCACCTCTGCGGCACGGTGCAGGGCTTTCAGATCGCTTATGACGATCAACAGCGCCTCAAATCCTTGACCTACGTCGTCGCCATGGGCGGTGGCCTAGAGACGCGTTCGGTTACCTACGACAGCGGTGACATCCCGGCAATACGCCCTGGCACATCGGTCCAGGTCAGCGATGACGGAAAATCGATTCGGCCGCTGAACTGATCTCGGCCGATCGTTCAACAAGTTGATGCAAAGACCGGCGTTAAGCCGGTCTTCTTTTTGTTGCCGAGGGGCGACCGGCGCTGGCGGCATCAGCAACGCAGTGTGAGGGGTCAGAACGGGCTGGGTTCTGCGTTCCACCCATCATTCATTAGCGACAGGTCGATCCGGGCCTCTTGTTTCGGCTTTAAAATCTGGGCCAATTCTGGGAACGCAGCCCGGATGGCGGGATCATTCGCCCAGGCAGGCACATCGACCACGGTGTACGTGTATTTAGCCTGAGACACGGTCTGCCCCATACCGCTGTTCGGCTCGCTGAACTGCACCACCTCATCAACCTTGCGATGACCCACGCAGAACGAGGTCCGGCCTGGCTTTTCCAGCGCCTTGGTGCCAGCGTCGGTCAGCGAATATTGTTTGCCCGGGGCCTTCGCGCCAAAGATGCCCACCGGAACATCGTCCGCTTTGGAGTTCAGCAGCCCAACTTTCTCCAACGCTTCGAATGGTCCACCTATTTCCTGCGGAAATTTGTTCTTGACGGAATCTGCGACGGAGGCGGGAAAGCCACCGCCATCGGAGAATTTGACAACTATGGCGGTCTCCGCTGCAAAACCGACCACGGCGCAGTCCGATGCGTAGTGTTTGTCGATGGCAGCTGCGAAGTTAGCTTTACTTGCATCCTTCGAGGAGCTGCATGCGCTCAGCGCCGCAACGGCGGCGACAGCAAGGGTGAGGGTCCGGATGTGCATAACTGTTCCTTGTGGCTACGGGGGCATGGTTCCGGCCCCTGTTATCGGCCATGCAAGGAGAATCTGAAGCGCTGCTCATTGGGCTGTGGAAAGCTGCGCCGGGGTGGCGTGTGATGCTAGATTCGCCACGCATTGAAGGGCCAGGGGGAAGTGATGGGTCTTACGGTCGATCAACAGATTCAGATATGGAATGCCGTGGGCACGTGGGTCGCTGGCATGGCCGGTTTCGGAGCCGTCGTCACCTCGCTGTATCTGGCGACGCGCACAAGCCGCGTGCGGCTCCGGACCAGTGCGACCATATGGGCGACCTACGGTGGCACGGGGAAGACTGACGAATCCGTGGTCATCGATGTCACTAATATAGGGGAGAGGCCGGTTACGATCACGGGCGTTGGGTGGCGAGCAGGCGGCTGGCGTCGCAGAAAATATGGGTCGCAAACCCTCGGCTACAACAGTGATTTGTTGCCAATGGAGCTAGCTCATGGTCAGAGCGCTGCGTACAGGGTGTCTCTCGGACAAGCGCCCTACTGGGCAAGCGAGCTGCATTCAAAATTGCTCGGCCACACGTCGCTCAGGTCGCTTAGGGCGACCGTCACGACGTCGGTCGGCACCATGGTGCTAATAAAGCCGTCGGAGGCTATCCTCGCGCCGCTGAAGAAGTGACGCTCACTGGCTGGCCCTTCCGGCTAACAGCGGTTCAAGCAGCTATTAGGCTGACGTCTCGGGACGCTGGTCTTGCTGGGCAGCAAAATAAGCGTGCCATGTTCATCACTGAAGTTCGCTTCGGGGTACAACTCCTTAACGCTCTTCAACTGTTTTATAAAGTTGAACTTGAAGCTGGCCAAGGTTTTATAGTTCGCACCAAACTGAAGTTTGAGCTGCTTCCAGGAGATGGGCGTTCGCGTCTTGATGACGTTGTAGCGGTACGTCAACCATATGTAAATGTCGATCGCCAACGTCGATTGGAGCCTATGGATAACGTCCATTTTGATCGGGACGGCATGCTCGCCCGTGCACTCGTTGAAAAGCTCCTCAGATAAATCGATCCAGCTGTTCCACAAACACGTGACATCAGGATTGTGCGGATCCCAGAACAGCTTGCCTTTTGTAGCAAGCTTCACCCCGTCCCATTCAAAACCCACGCTGTCATCACGGGTCAGCACAATGTGAGAGGTGAAAAGCCGCTTGCACTGATCCTTAAGTCGTGTGATGTCGCCGCGCGCTCCGCCGCATGAGGTGATGCCCAGCTTCCTGGCGAATTCTGCCTGCGAGCGACCAAGGTTGATGCGACGTTCACCGGTAATTACGGCCTCGGTACAAAGGTAAGCGATGATGAGGCGTGGAAGCCTGCCGAAAGGCAGGCCGATATCTGGATCATTGACGATCGTCAAACTGTGCAAATTCGACTTGCGCTTGAAGACGCCGCCCTTGATTTCGCTGTGAGGCAATACGGCATAGATCATTGACGATGCGATGAAGCCAGTTTTTTCGGCAGGTGGAATCTCAAATGTGGTAGCGGCAGGAATCACGACTGCCCCCTTTCGGCTTGGCCAGACGACCAGCGTTGACGTTCAAGCTGTTCTAGCTTCGTGGGGCGGCCCGGCCGCCGATGCTTGGGCGGCGGAAATACCGGCTTCGTGGATTCCATCCACCGAATTACATCTCGCTCACGCCAGCAAAGCCGACGAGACCCATGCAACTTATAAGGCGGGGGTATCAGGTGCTGGTAGCTTTCGCGTCGACTCACGAATGTGCGAATGGTGCTCTTCGTCTTGCCGATCAGAGACGCCAGATCCTCGATAAAGAGGACGCGTACGCGTGCTTCAAGGGCGAGCGTTGATCGCTCTACAGTGGGGTAATTGAGCGCTTCTGGGAGATATGGGGCAGGCACCGTGATGTCCTGGAGCGAAGCCCCCTTAGGGGCTTGAACCAGCGATCTGCAAAATGCAGAAAATAGATGCGTGCAGGACTCAAGCTCTTGCCACCATTGCGAAGGATGCGCTCAGGCGGTTATGGCAATGCTTTTCGATCATTACGTCCGGCGCGTCAGTGCCGGATACCGTGTTTTTTGTGGCGAGCTATCGCTTGGTCGCTCGCTTACGTGCTGGCTCATCCTTCTTTACCCGGGCGAGGGCCACTAACCCACATCGCCAAACCAGCCACACAGTATGATCGCTGATGAGTAAGTTAGAGGAGGGCGAGGGGCATGGTCAAGCCCCGCGACCTGGGACATTCCTCGGGACAGCCTTGGGACACTGAGGCGCAGGAATTGCTCGATTTAACTCATATATGAGGAATGATGAGTAATTCGGTCGGACAAAGAAAAAGGCCCTGGAAGCTCGCTTTGATGCGGTTTCCAGGGCCTATTTTCTTCGAATATTGGTCGGGGAGACAGGATTCGAACCTGCGACTTCTACGTCCCGAACGTAGCGCTCTACCAGGCTGAGCTACACCCCGACGGGAGCCGCGTATATTAGCCATGACCGGCACCCTTGGCAACAGGTTGTCTCACTTTTTTTACAAACCGCGCGCAGGGCCGTCCGCGGCCATCTGCTACTCTATGGGGCTGCCGCATGGCGGCCTACGTACAGCCCCAAGAGGAATTGCATGGCACTCACCCCGGCCCGCACGATGCCTGGTGTCCTCGAGCTCCTGCCGCTCGACCAGATCGCCTTCCAGCGCATGCTCGATACCATCCGCCGTAACTACGAGCGGTTCGGTTTCCTGCCTATCGAAACGCCGGTGATCGAGCATAGCGATGTCCTGCTGACCAAGACCGGCGGCGAGACCGAGCGCCAGGTGTATTTCGTACAGTCCACCGGCTCGCTGAACGCGGCCGACAAGGAGCAGGGCGGTGTGCCCGAGCTCGCGCTGCGCTTCGATCTCACGGTGCCGCTGGCCCGTTATGTCGCCGAGCACGAGCACGACCTGAGCTTCCCGTTCCGCCGCTACCAGATGCAGCGCGTCTACCGCGGCGAGCGCGCGCAGCGCGGCCGCTTCCGCGAGTTCTACCAGTGCGATATCGATGTGATCGGCAAGGACAGCCTCTCGGTGCGTTACGACGCCGAGATCCCGGCCGTGATCTACAGCGTGTTCCGCGAGCTCAACATCGGCGCGTTCACCATCCAGCTCAACAACCGCAAGCTTATGCGCGGTTACTTCGAGAACCTGGGCGTGGCCGATCCCGAGCAGCAGATGCTCGTGCTGCGCGAAGTGGACAAGCTCGACAAGCGCGGCGCCGATTACGTGCGCGACACGCTTACCGGCGAAGC
>Ga0157370_10001330_pt1 | contig 30668 bp, 29 predicted proteins | sample C35metaG_FD_113463 | JGI IMG/M metagenome (GOLD analysis project Ga0157370, IMG submission 113463) | Corn rhizosphere microbial communities from Kellogg Biological Station, Michigan, USA - C3-5 metaG | ecosystem: Host-associated > Plants > Roots > Rhizosphere > Soil | place: USA: Michigan...
AAGGTGAAGGTGGTGGAGGCCTGGACGGTGCCGGAATCGGCAGGGAGCAGCACGGTGCCGGGCAGAATCTGGGTGCCCTTGGTCAGCGTGGTGGCGGAGACGGAGACCGTGGCGGGGTCAAAGCCGTTGTTGATGCCGGCGCCAGTGACGGCCAGCTTGGCGGCCATGAGATCGCCGGAGATGGTCAGGTTGAGGTCCTGTGTGTAGGTCAGGACGTCGCCGGGAACCACCTTGTAGCTGGCGATGTCGATCTTGGTGCCGGCCGCGTTGGTCCACTGGCCCTGGCCGGCGGTGGTGGTGCTGGGGACCAGGTTGAGGTCCCCCGTGACCACCTTGCCCATGGAGGCGTTTTGCGCCAGGTTCCAGGTGGCGAGTGTTCCGCCGCCGCCTACCAGGAGGACGACTCCCAAGCCGGTTGCGATTGCGCCCTTGGCCATCTTGTTCATGATGTTCCCCTTTGTGTTGTGGTGCTGTTTGTGTGGGTGGCAGGTGGTCCTGCCGTTGGGAACAACTGTGCTTGATCCACCTCAAGAAGGGGCCGCAAAAATGCGGAAGATCCGCCGAAGATTGGCGCAAAGTTTCCGCCGGATCTCAAGGCTGAACTTTGGCTCAAGATTGGCTGAGGATCCGCGCAGGATATGGCCTGAAGGCACCAAATCCATACCCTGACGGGCCGGGCGAACCTACTGTTGAAGGTAGTTGATTCGGCAAACGAGGGGTGGAGGAATACACGCCATGTCACACAGTCAGCGCTACCTGGTGAGCCTGGCACAGTTGCACCGCCTGGAGGCCTCCCTCGGTGGTGATGCCGCAGCCTGCCGCGGAGTGGTCAGCATTTATGTCAACATGTGGGGCCCCCGGTTCCGGAGGCTCTCAAGCACCATTTTGGCGGACGATCTGGAGGGCGCCATGGACTCGGCCCTGAGTGTTTTTACCTCCAGCCACATGGTGGGTGCCGAGAGGCTGGAAGACCATGCCGAACACCTTGTCGAAGCCTTGCGGCATAAAGACCTGCACCAGGCCGCACGGGAGCTGCCCGCCCTGGGAGACTGCGGGGACTTGACCGTGGCCGATCTGAGGGTGGGCTACCTGGCAGGCCGGCCTTCACTTCATGAAAGCGGCTCCCCCGCAGCCACCCACTCGAGAAAGGAATAACGCCATGTTCAAGAACCACCACAGCCGCTACGACGAGCAGTCGCAGGTATGGCAATACGTCATGTTCGGTTTGCTGGCCCTGGCGGTCATCTTCCTGGCCGTTGTGGCACTAAACAGCTAGAACGCGGCGGGCACACCTGCCGCCGCCAGCCTTTTCCCAGCCAAACGCCATAGTCTTTGGCATGGCTGGGGGGCCAATTTCAACAGAGGGACAGGGAATGAATTTCAGGCACAAGGACCGTTTTGACGAGGGCACCCAGCTGTGGAAGTACGTGGCGATAGGTGTCCTCGTCGTGGCCGTAATTGTGGCAGCTGTGCTGGTCTTGACGCACTGAAATTCAGTGGGCCGCGCTGGCCCTACCCCCTACTGGAAGCGGAGTATAAACGGGCTTCCGGCAACCTCGAGAGTATCGGCCGTGGTCTGGTTGCACATGGCCGTTCCCGCGTACAGGCGAGTGTTGAAATTGACCGTGAAGTTCGCGGTACCCGTGCCGGGCGTTGCGGCGACGGCACCCGTCACCATGAGGCAATTGACCGTGAATGACTGGTTGGCAACCAAGGGAACATTCAGCGTAAATTCGTAGACCATCCAATGGAACCCGTTGGCGTCTACCCCGCCGTCAGTGATGGACGGTCCGGAGAAATTGACTGCCTGGTCGGCAGTGGTCACCGTCAGGCTGGTCCACATCGGTCCCACAGCAACCCCGTGCGTGGATGCGACCGACTCCGCCGGCATCCAAACCTGGAACTTGCCGCCCGTGGGCATTGTTGCTGGGCCGTTATTGGTGAATGTGATTGGGTACCCGAGAGTGGAATTCTTCTGGATCTTCCAAATCCCTGGGCCCGCAGAAATGCTGGTTACCCTGTCCGGTTGGCCGATTTGGGCGGCAAGCGAATACAGCTGGTCAGGCCCACACGCCGCGGGCCCGCTGGCAGATGCCGCCGGTGCAGCCACGGCCAGGGCGATGACGGGCACGCTCCAGGCGGCGGCGGTCAGCACCTTACGGCGGCGGGGTTCCCGTTTCAGCAAGGCTGTCGATTTCAGTCATGTCCCCAGATTTCATTTGATCCAATACGTCCGTGAGCGCTGCGATACGTAGGCGCAGCAGCGCTTGAACATGGTAGGAAGATCGGGATCAATGAAACGCGAGTGGTGGACACCCCACTTTTCAGGGCATTAATCACTTGTCTGGGGAAAACACCACCCCGTTTTGCCGGGATGCCACTCCCTTTCGGACACAGGCCACTCGCAACGGTTCCTGACGCCCGGGCCCGCAATGCCCCCGCAGGGCTTCTGGGACAAGGCACGACGCCGGCAGGCAAGTAGCGCTGTCAGGCTCGGTGGTCACGGGGTTGGGTTGGTCAATGCCAAACGTTATCGGTAGGGGCGCTTTCTGCCGCTATTCTAACCATGAATGAGGAACAGGTTCCGCCTCTCGTGGCATCCGCAATTGCCGCGGACCCGACGGTTGCAAACGCGGCGGCAAGTGCCGTTACCACTGCTCTAGTTGACGGAAAGGCAATTCCGCGAGTCGATACCCTCAGCCGGTAAAAGCCCGTACCCGCCGGCCCAATGAAGGCCACGCGCATGAACATCGGGCGCACGGTAGACGTTGCCGCAGATGCAAGCTACAACGCATTCCCTTCACTTGCAGTTACAGCAACAGGCCGCCGCGTTGCCACCTACTATTCTGGGACAAGCCACGTCGCTACCGGCGCAGTCATCAAGCGGCGTTTCAGCAACGACAAGGGAGCGTCGTGGACGTCTGCCGCGACCGTGTTCGCGCCAGCTGCCAATGCAGCGTACAAAGGGTTCCTACTGACGTTTGTCCAAGTCGGAGCAGTGTTCGGCATCGGGTGGCGTAATGATCAGTCTGTATCACCACCCAAGGGAACCATCTTTCAGGCGCGTTCGACCGACGACGGAAACACGTTCGGCGCAGAACAGGCCATTGCCCAGCCATTCTCCTACCTTTCTGCCATCGAATGTCCGATCATCGTCCTGGCTGATGGCACTTGGGTAACGGCAGCGTATGGAGACAACACCGGCGGGGACAACCTGTTCTATTCCGTGGCCATTGGCAAATCCTCAAATTGGGGAGGCACCTGGACTTGGACAACCATCGCCAACGGCCCGGCAGCATCGAAGGCCTACACCGAGCCGACGCTTGCGCTGCTGCCTAACGGAATACTGCACCTTCTAATCCGTTGCACCACCACGGGCGACCTAACAATGTACCGCGCCACTAGCGCAGACGGCGGCACAACATGGTCCGCGCTTGTGGCGGCCTTCACCGGCGAGGCGCGACCGAATCAGACTGTGACGTCAGACGGCGCGCTGGTATGTCTCTATCGCTCAAGGGATAACGCAACGGGGCGGCAAGGCGTTTTCCGAGTTAGCCGAGATAATGGCGTGACGTGGGGCGTCGAAACCATGTTTGCCTTCGGAAATCAGCCGAATGGTTACAGTCATGCGGTGGAAGTAACGCCCGGTGTGCTTGCGCTAGTGACCGCCAACGAGCTAAACAACAGCATCTGCGACGTATTTTACCTTCACATTTCCGAGATAGGCGCACCAACACCCTTCGCTGACTTTGGATTGGCGAACCGCGAGGCACGGGCACTGCTGAATTTGCGCGGGGTAATCGCCTACGACACGCTCGACAGGTCAGACGAGGCTGTACTCCGCCGGATGGACACCGGACACGCATGGGTAAACTATGCAAACAGCGGCCACCGTCTTGTGAGCGGAAACATCCAGACAGTGAATGCTGGCAGCACTCCGACTGGTGTATTCTCCGCATTCAACACACGGGCAACGGACGTAACGCAAATCGAAAGCGGGTTCACTTTTGGAGGGAAAGCGGGTCTCCACCGTTTTCCAAATGTCCGATTCGACAAATTTCTACCTGTTGAACCTCAACGGCACAGACGGAAATATCACGCCCGTACTCTACACGCGCATAGCTAGCGTCCTCACCACCATCCAGGCGGGTGACGTTCAGAATCTTGACCTCAACTCATGGTATCCAGTACGGATCAGTCACCGCGGAAGTCGCATCAAGGTCTGGGTAGACAACGAAAAGGTCATCGAGGGGACAGACGCTACTTGGACGGGTAAGCCTCTGGTGGGAATCCAAAACACGTGGGACACGCAGAAGTGGGGACCGTTTACAATCTCCCGCTAACTTAGGATGGTATTTGCGCAGCCAGATCATATCTGGCAACGCTTTGCCTGCCGGAGATGGACCAGCCGCGGTGAGAATGAAACGCGGCTGGTTGCCTTTTGGCAAGTTCGCGTGTTTGCGATCCCTACAATCGCCCCTGTGCGTCAGCTGGAGAATTACGCGATCGTCTCTTTACGACGCGAGTGCCGAGAGAGATGAAGTACTTCTCAAAGTATCGGTAGCAGATGTAGCTCGCTACGAGACTTAGCAAGATGGCTATTACTACTCGCGCTAGTGGTGGGAGGAACGGAGCGAGCAAGAACGTCACTCCACCCCACACGATTGGATGGATCAGATATAAGGAGTAACTAGCTTCTCCAAGAGTGCTCAGCGGGGCGTGCAGTATCCGTGGCAGAGATAGTGTGATCTTGTAGGCAGCCACACACAGAACAATGCATGACAGAGTGAAAACCATCCGATTAACGCCTGTAATGAGTGTGATTGTGTCGCCCATTGCAGGCCACAAAATAAACACTGTGATTGAGGCGACCGCGGCGCCCCACGCAATACGTTGTGAAACGTGGCGAACACGTAGAAAGTAACCAACGGCAAACCCTGCAATGAACAAGAAGGCCTGGTTGAGGGGGTTAATATACGTACTCCATTGCACTACCAGCGATTCATTAGGGGACAGGCCGACGAACGCGAAGTAGGCGTAAGGAACAAAAAGAGCTGCTGTAAAGGTGAGCAGGAGGGCTTTACCATTACGTGCGGCGAGAACGATCAGGGGGAACAAAGCGTAGAAAACGAGTTCGTTGCCAATCGACCACGCGCCGGTGGTTAAATATGCGTCCCACTTAACGAAGCCGAACAGGCCAGTTAAGTTGAGGAATAGATCAATCAAATTCGGCATTTTCCGGTATACAACGATTGCCGTAATGGTAATAATCCAAAGGAGTGGGAAAATTCGGAATGTGCGTTTAACGAAGAAATTCCGAACAGAAGTACGTCCTTCATTCATTGAGTTGAAGTACACGTGGAACAAGGTCAAGCCGCTCAGAACGTAGAAAATGGCGACACCGTAGAGCCCCACCCTGCCCAAGAAGGTTTCGGCGGGAAAAGTGCCAACGGCCCACGTGAGGTAGTGGTAAATCATGATCCCGAAGGCCGCAATCCCGCGAAGGTAATCTAGATTATGCAGGCGCGGTGCAGTATCTGAATTGCTCGTCATGCTTCCCCTATGTAAAAGTGCGTGCGTGCGCCAAGTCTACGGCCAGCCGGGGACGGGCGGAAAATTACGCACAACCAGTGCTAGTTAAATCCGGTTAAGTGCCCATCATACCTACGGAGCCGTGGCAGACCTTGCTATGGCTCCGTTGGGTATTCTCCCATCATGAGCCCACAGACAAGGGGAATACCGGACCCGGCCGACGTCGGGCGGATCAAGGCGGCGCTGAAGCTCCAAGTAGAAGTGCAGCACCAGCTCGAGACGCCCGTGGCTGGCGTGCTCCAGGACGGCAGCAGCGTCCGGGAAATGCCCCGAGTCCTGGGTGTCTGCGAAGACCGTGCAGATGTACGGGCGCGCCCATGGCTGGCCCACAGATGGGCAGCGCGCTGGCAGGGAAGCCGCCCGCGCCAGGCGCGATGGATGGACAGCCCGGATTGAGGTGGCCTCAGCGATGCTGGCCTATCTGGGCGAAGACGTGGACCTCGACAATTCACCGGTAATTCCCGAGCCACAGACCCGGTCCTACCCAAGCAGGACCGGTTAAGAGCACAGATACAGGTTGACTGTGTATCGAACGCCATGGATGGAACCTCGGGCATCTTTCGCTTCAGCATGTCAGATGCCCCAGCGATCCGGATGGTACGACCAAATAGGTCTCCGAGTGTGCCAGGCTCCATCTTTATCTACTCGCTGAGAGCGGTGGCAGTGCCCCAATTCATTTCCACCCAAATGTCATCCAATTCACGGACGCCATCGGCACCACCCCAAGGGGGCCGGACTCTCGACCACTGCCACGACCAGGCCCCGTCGCCATGTTGGCTGCCTGCCGCACTCGGCTGAGTACCTCGGGTCAGAAATACGAGGACGAACAAACGAATTAGCCCAGGTAGCCATCGGTGGCAAAGTTTTTATCTACCTCGGTTCAAGTGGGCGTCTGCCCGATTTCGAGACGACCCGTTAACTTCTGACCGTAAGCCCACCACCCAAACGACCCCGTACACTCCAAAGGCGACAGAATCCTAAGGAGCGGCCAATGCCACATTCCTTGACGGACCAACTTGACCCGTCTAGCACCATCGTTCCTTCAATATTCGTCGCCGGCCAAGGAACAGATGCATTATCACGTGCCGGTCTCGAATTTCGCCAAGTCAACGCCATTCTGTGCCACGGCCATCGCCGCCATTAAGGCAGGCGTAACCTCGGAGTCTTTGACGGCATGGCCGTAGAAGCTGTCGCACTTGGTGCATGTGTAGTCGATGTCCCAGTACTCGGTGCCGCCGCGCCGCCGCCAGCGGGCACGCTCTATGAAGATGTGATCGTCGGTGCCGCACACCTCGCACCAAATCCTGCCGGCCGGGTCTTCCTCCACAGCTGCCAAAATCTGTTCATTCACCTTTGAATTGCCCCGGTTATGCATGTCAACTCACCCCTTCGGCGAATCCGTCCGAGACCTGGATCCAAATTGGTGTCACCAATTATAAAACCGGTCAGCTGTGGTGGCCAAGCTTCCAGTCGCGATCGCCGACAAGGACAGACAGCCAGCCTGCAGCGGCTAAACTGGATGTTAGGTGCGCCGGGAAGTCTGGTCGGCAACGTCATAGCCGCACCCAAAAGTTCCTCCATAATCTGGTGGAACCTTGGCCCTACTGAGAGGGCGTACCAGCCCATGAGCTCAACTTCACCCCGGCGCATATTCACGCGCAGCAGCTACCGCGAGTCCCTGCACATTGGCCGGATTCTGCGCTCCGAAACTGTCGGCGGTGCCCTGCTGCTGGCCGCCACCGTGATCGCCCTTATCTGGGCCAACTCCCCTTTGGCGAACGGCTACTTTGCCCTCCGTGACTTCAAGCTCGGCCCGGAAGCGTTGCACCTGAATCTCAGCCTGGGCGGCTGGGCCTCGGACGGGCTGCTGGCCATCTTCTTCTTTGTGGCGGGGCTGGAGCTCAAGCGCGAATTCGTGGCGGGCGACCTTCGAAACCCGGCCAAGGCAGCCGTGCCCATCGCGGCAGCATTCGGCGGAGTCATCATCCCGGCCGTTTTGTTCACGGTGGTCAACTTGTCGGCCGGTCCTGCCGTGTTGAAAGGGTGGGCCATCCCCACCGCAACGGACATCGCCTTCGCACTGGCCGTGCTCGCCGTCATCAGCACCCACCTCCCCACGGCGCTGCGAACATTCCTGTTGACGCTTGCCGTAGTGGACGATCTCATCGCGATTGCCATCATTGCCGTCTTCTACCCCAGTGAATTGCACCTTCAGTATCTGGCGCTTGCCCTGCTCCCCCTGCTTGCCTTCACCTGGCAGGTCCAAAAGCGCATCACCGCGTGGTATTTCCTGGTCCCGTTGGCCCTGATCACGTGGGCCTTGGTCCATTCTTCAGGCATCCATGCCACAGTGGCCGGCGTGCTGCTGGGCTTTGCCGTCCCCGTGATCCGTTCCGCCAAACGCGGCGGACCGAACGCCGGCCCCGGGCTCGCTGAGCACTTTGAGCACCTGGTACGGCCGGTCTCCGCAGGCGTGGCGGTGCCGCTGTTCGCGTTCTTCTCCGCCGGCGTTGCGCTGGGTGGCGCCTCTGGGCTGAAGGACGCACTGACAGACTCCGTGGCCGTTGGAATCGTTGTGGCCCTGGTGGCCGGCAAGTTCCTGGGCGTCTTCGGGACTACATGGCTCGTAACCAAAACCACCAAGGCCAAGCTCGACGACGGCCTGGCGTGGATCGACGTCGCGGGTCTGGCGCTGTTGGCCGGCGTGGGCTTCACAGTGTCGCTCTTGATCAGCGAACTCAGCTACGGAGACGCCAGCCCGCACTACGGCCACGCGAAGGTCGCCATCCTGGCAGGGTCAGTCCTGGCCGCCCTGCTTGCCTCCGTAGTATTGCGCAGCCGCAACCGCCACTACCGTAAACTGGCGATGAGCGAGAGCCGCGATGACGACGGCGACGGCATCCCGGACATCTACCAAAAAGACTGAGCTACATGATCAAGCCGCACCACCGAATTGCCCTGGCGGCTGCCGCCATTTACCTGGTAGGAGTGGCCCTCGTCGTATTTTGGCCAACGCCCGTGGACCGGCCGGCCAGCGGTGAGCTTCACCTAGTCATTGATTGGATGCATGTCCACGGCCTGCCGCAGTTTATTGGCTACAACCAGGTTGAGTTCACGGCCAACATTGCAATGTTCTTACCTATGGGACTGATTCTCTCCATCTGGTTCAAAAACGGATGGGTAGGCCTTGTCGTCAGTTCCTTGGCATCATGCTTCATCGAGCTCAGCCAGTACCTCTTCCTGCCCCATAGATATGCTTCCGGTCTGGACGTCCTGGCAAACACAATAGGCGCAGCAATTGGAGCCGCAGTCTATTTCGCCGACCGCCGCCGCATCCGCTTGAGCGAGTCCTTGCCGGTGTTTGAGCTTGTCGAAACCCATGGTTGAGCCAGTCCCCGCTGGTTGAGCTTGTCGAAACCCATGGTTGAGCTTGTCCCCGGTGGTTGAGCTTGTCGAAACTCGGCTCCTCTTGACCACTACTGGCTGACTCAGTGCACCAACCCATGCACATCCAGGTAGGAGGCCAGCTGGTCGTCCTTCATGGCTTCGGCAATTTCCTTCACGGTTTTCGCGTCGTTGATGACGATCGACTGACCGTCTGCGGACGTCCCAGTGCCTAGGTTGGGCAACGTGAACGTCTTGAAATTGGCGGGCCGGATGTCTTTCAATTCAACAGCCAGCCCCGCAATGGCAGCTGCGTTGAACCCCTTGTCAACGCTGACGAACGGCGAGAACTTCCCCACCAAGTTCGACACGGTCACCGGGTTGGCCAGGGTAGACGGAGTAAGGACTTTGGCCAGCACCGCCTTGAGGAACAGCTGCTGGTTCTTGACCCGTTGGTAGTCACCGTCGGCAAAGGCGTACCGCTCACGTACAAAAGCCAGGGCTTCGTCCCCCGTCAGTGTCTGAAGCCCACGCTCGAAAGTGTGGCCTTTCAAGAAGCTGCTTTGAAATGTGGCCGGATTATTGACCTGCACCCCCCCGACTGCGTCGGTGATCGACTTGAATCCCTCAAAGTCAACGATCATCACGTGGTCAATTCTCGTGTCAAACATGCCTTCAAGTGTTTGAACCACCAAAGGCACCCCGCCGAAGGCCATAGCCGCATTGATCTTGGCGTCGCCGTGGCCGGGGATAGAAACCCAGGTATCCCGCATGATGGACATGGCGAAGACGTTTTTGTGGTCAGCGGGAATGTGGACCATCATCATGGTGTCGGATCGTTGGTCCGAAGCGCCGCCCTGCTCAGCCGTGTTCAGAGTGGCACCGCGGCTGTCACTGCCAAGTACCAGAATGTTCGTCGCATTCGCGCCGGCTCCAGTTGTCGGCTTTGTGGGCCGCAAGGACTCCGCCGGAAATGCTTGGTCGATCTTTTGGGACTTGCTGTCAAAGGAATGTGCCAGGTTAAAGACAAAAACGCCGGCCACCACAGCCGCGACGACGAATAAAGCCAGGAAACCCAGCAGCACATTGCGTGTGGTTCGGCGCCGGTGGGGGGCCTCTTCGAGGGCCAGTACGGGATCGTCTTGTGTGTTTTGGAGCGGGCTTTCCACGAATGAGTCCCTCAGGTAGGCAGGTGGGCTATCACCACCTATTGTGTCATCTTCATGCCTCTACAAAGCGGCGCAAGGTTCGTGAGTACCTTACCCTCCCCAGTGGTGGGCTGCGCTCCTGTATAATTCTGAATGAAAGCTGGCAACGGCTTGTTAATATTTGATACAGCCTGTGCGTTTCACCCCGCATCTCTGGTCTTTGACGCGGGCAAGATCGTCGAGCTAAGTGGCTGGAGTGCGGAGTTTAATTGGGGCAAACATCTCTCGGTCGTGACGAGTTCACGGACTCGCACGATCATTCTGGAAGTCCATCTGGATCCCGGTCCAGTCTCGGCGACTGGCGGCAGGCGTACATTCAGCGTCTTCGCTGGGTAGACGCCGCGATCATTTTCTTTGCCCTACTGGCAGCCCAATTGGCCAGGTTCGGTATCGATAAGTCAGATCTGAAGATCGGGCCAGTCACAGTCTCCTACTGGGTCTGCGGAATCATTCTTGGCTTGGCTTGGTATGTAATGTTGGGCGCCTGGGACAGCCGGAAGATTCGAATTATCGGTTCAGGGACAGAGGAATTCAAACTCGTCCTCACAGCCACTTCGTGGCTATTTGGCTCATTAGCCATCGTCTCCTATGCGTTTGATTTGCAAACTGCGCGGGGATATATACTTCTGGCACTCCCCCTCGGTAGTGGTGGAATCTTGCTTGCACGCTGGATTCAAAGGCAACTTCTCCATCGCAAACGCCGTTTTGGACATTCTTCGGCCCGAGTCCTTGTTGTTGCCGGGCCCTACTCTGCCGCACACCTAACCAAATCACTGGCCCGTCAGCCATCCGCCGGATTCATACCGGTAGCTGCCCACGTTCCTGGCTTGAACCCGGACGGCGACTTGACTGAAGCAACACTAGGAACCCGTCTTGCGGGTACAGGTGAGTCTGTTGAGTCGATTCTGGAATCGATCTCGTTGCATAACGCTGACACGGTGGCTCTTTCATCAGGACTGGCCATGTCTCCTCATAAGATCCGGGACTTGGGTTGGGCGCTGGCGGACCGCCGCATCAGGCTGATCATGGCGCCGGCACTCACGGACATTGCCGGCCCCCGGGTACACGTCCAGCCAGTTTCAGGCCTTCCTTTAGTCCACGTTTCAACACCCCAATTCAGCTCAGGCGCACGTTTCGCCAAACGAATCTTCGACATCATCTCGTCGGCGTTGCTCATCATTGTCCTCAGCCCGCTATTACTGGTTCTGACCGCGATAGTAAAGACAACAGGTGGCCCCGCATTCTTCAAACAACCCAGAGTTGGCCTGCAGGGACAGATTTTTGAGATGTTGAAATTTAGATCAATGGTGGTTGACGCAGAGAAATTGGTAACGGACCTCATCAACGAATCAGATGGAAACGGCGTCATGTTCAAAATGAGAAATGACCCTCGTGTGACTTCGGCCGGCAAATGGATGAGGCGATTTAGCCTTGACGAACTTCCTCAGCTATTCAACGTCTTGGCGGGAAATATGAGCCTTGTTGGTCCACGCCCTCCCTTGGAGAGCGAAGCTGCTGTCTACGAGAAACATGTACATCGACGATTCATGGTGAAGCCAGGCATCACAGGCCTTTGGCAAGTCAGCGGAAGGTCAGATCTCTCGTGGCAGGACACGGTCCGATTGGACCTATACTATGTAGAAAATTGGTCATTCGCGGGAGACTTGATCATTCTGCTTAAAACCCTCCGGGCAGTAGTGAAGGTTGAAGGCGCTTATTAGAATGAATATGGAATCATCTTCCACAACTAGCTCTTCTTTGGTCCCAAATTCACAATTAGCAATTATCCGCACGGAAACACCGTTGCGATACGCTCTTTTAAGAGTCAACTCGAACCAGCCGTTCATTCTAGTCAAAACTGCGGCAGAATTTTGGGAGTTGATTTCCCAACAGCATACCACGCAGGAAATTACAAACATCATGGCCGAAAGGTACTCGATAAATACCGATGACATGCGACTTCTCGTAACAGAATTCATCTGTCAACTACGATCAATGAGATACCTTACGTAACTTTATTACATTAGCTCACTATCAAATTTTCCGCCCAGCGACTCTAATGAATCATTATTATCTAAGCCTTTGAACTTAGATCTTATTCTGAGGCAGAACGTACGATATCTCAATTTAGGCAATATCATGAGACCGCCTTATTGACCCCATTGGAATCATTTACTCTCTTATCGGACAGTAATTGTGCTAGTTTTCGATTATTTACTATTTCTAAACGATTGGCCGCAATCTCCGACTCAACGCTTGCGAGCCATCCACGTTGATTTCACATCTGACGATCTCATTTTGGCAATTCCATCGAATCGATCCCAAAATATGACGAGTCCAAAACGTTGAATCAGTCAATTTGATATTTAATTTGAAATCGCACCTCGGTAGTAATCCTCGATAGCTCCAACGCTCAATCCACTCGACCTTGACAAACCACACTGCACCGTGGCGAAAAACTATCGATCCCGGGAATTCATATGCGTGATAATTTTCCAACACTTAGGCATACCTAACCTAGCCGTGGGACCAGTTCCCGGTAAGCTTGCCGTAGTGTTCTGCCAGTCAAAGATCTCTTTGCACCTGGATGCACAACTAACAATATGACTTAAGGTGGTTATGGGGATGTCGCTGCTTAGCGGTTCAACGGTACTTATTACTGGCGGCACGGGGTCGTTGGGCAAGGCGCTCAACCGCGAGCTTTTGGACAATCACGACGTACAGCGTTTGATCATTTTTAGCCGTGATGAGTTGAAGCAGCTGGAGTGCCGGCGGATGTTCAATGATGATCCCAGGTTGCGCTGGTTCATTGGTGACGTGAGGGACAAGGATCGTCTCCTGCGGGCTTTCCATAAGGTCGATTACGTGATTCATGCAGCCGCGTTGAAGCAGGTTGATACGGCGGAGTACAACCCCTTCGAGTTTGTTAAGACTAATGTGCAGGGTTCGCAGAACGTCATTGATGCCGCGATTGACTCCGGGATCAAGAAGGTTGTGGCGCTTTCGACTGATAAGGCTTCAAGCCCGGTCAATCTTTATGGTGCGACGAAGCTGTGTGCCGATCGGTTGTTTATTTCCGGCAATCACTATGCGGCTGCGTATGACACGCGGTTCAGCGTTGTTCGCTATGGAAATGTGATGGGGTCGCGAGGGTCGATTGTCCCGATTTGGGCGAAGCTTGCTGCGGCGGGGGAATCGCTGCCTATTACCGATAATCGCATGACACGGTTCTGGATCACCATCGAACAGGCAGTGAAGTTTGTGCTCGATTCCTTCGAGATCATGCAGGGTGGGGAGCTTTACGTCCCCAAGATACCCTCGGTACGCATTGCTGAGTTGGCGCAGGCAGTCAATTCGGAGGCGAGGACGCATGAGATTGGCATTCGTCCCGGTGAAAAGCTGCATGAAGAAATGATTGCGGCTGATGACTCCCGCCGCACGGTTTCCATTGGCGACCGCTATGTTGTCATGCCGCACGTTGCCGGTTGGGGTTATCAGCGGCCCGAAAACGCCATTGGCGTGCCGGACGGGTGGAGCTACCAGTCCGACGGCAATGACGTGTTCTTCTCGGTTGACCAGCTACGTGACATGATTTCGGCGGAAGGGTTCTAGGCCGGTGCTTCCCTACGGACGGCAGTCTATTAATGAAGCGGATGTTGCGGCGGTCTCCGAATCCCTCCGGAGTGACTGGTTAACGACTGGTCCCATGGTGGATCGATTCGAGTCATCCATTTCGGAGGTGGCCGGAGGTTCGGCGGCAGTCGCGGTGACGTCCGGGACGGCGGCGCTTCATGTTGCCTATGCTGCGGCAGGGATTGTGCCTGGCGACGAGGTGGTTACGACGCCGTTGACGTTCGTGGCGACCGCTGCGGCGGCTGCCGTCATGGGGGCGAAGATTGTTTTTGCCGACATTGAGGAGTCAACGGGGCTGTTGTCGCTTGAGGCGGCGGAGGCTGCCTTGAGCGAGCGAACCAAGGTCATAGCGGCTGTCGACTATGCGGGGCTTCCGGTGGACGCACATGCTTTCAAGGATCTTGCCCACGCCCATGGGGCCCTTTTCCTTGAGGATGCTGCCCATTCAATCGGTTCGTTCTTAAATGGCGAACCGGTTGGGTTGACCGCGGACCTGACCACTTTTTCGTTTTTCCCGACAAAGAACATGACGACCGCTGAGGGCGGTGCCGTGGTCACGGCAAACCCGGGCCTGGAGTTGCGGGCTCGCAGGTTCAAGGGACAGGGTCTGGTGCGGGAACGGGAACTGCTGCGTTACCCCGACGAGGGCCCGTGGCACCAGGAGGTGCACGAGTTTGGACTGAATTACAGGCTGCCTGACGTGCTTTGCGCCCTGGGGTTGAGCCAGATCTCGCGATTGGGCGCATTCAGGCGCCGGCGCCAGGAAATCCACAATCTCTACAATGAGGCCTTTGTCGGAAGCAGCCAATTGAGGATTCCGGGGGTTTCCGCCGGTGCAGAGCCCGCATGGCACCTCTACCCCCTGCGGGTGCCGGCGGAGCGGCGGAAGGAAATATTCACCAAGCTGCGGGACCGCGGCATCGGGGTGCAGGTCAACTACATCCCTGCGTACTGGCATCCCGTATTTGAGGACTTGGGTTACAAGCGCGGAATGTGCCCCAACGCAGAGGCCTACTACAGCCAGGAGCTGTCACTGCCCGTGTTCCCCGATTTGACGGACGCGCAAGTTCACATGGTCATAGACAATCTGCTGGAGATCGTCGGTGAGTGATTCAACGCCGGAAACGCCGAGGGTTGTCGCGGTCATCCAGGCACGAATGGGTTCCACACGCCTGCCTGGCAAGGTGTTGAGAAACCTTTCGGGCACACCGGTCCTGGGTTGGGTCACACGGGCGGCACAGCAGGCCGAGGGCATTGATGAGGTAGTGATCGCGACGTCGACGTCCGCGGATGACGGCGCCATAGCCGACTTCGCTGCTTCGGAGGGACTTCGGGTCATTCGCGGGAGCGAGGACGATGTCCTGAGCCGCTTCCTGATGGCCGTTGAGGCAACGGACGCGGACGCTGTTGTCCGACTGACCGCGGACTGCCCGTTGCTGGACCCCCGGCTGATTTCACAGGTCGTGGCCCTTTGGCGCCGTGATGCGGCACAGTTGGATTACGTCTCAACGACCCAGAACCGTTCATTGCCTCGCGGCCTGGACGTGGAACTCGCCACCGCCAAGGCCCTGCGACAGGCTGATTCACGCACTGAATCCCATCACCGGGCGCATGTCACGAGTGCGATTTATGAAGCGGGTGCCGGGTTCCGGCTGGCATCGCTGCAGTTCTCACCGTCCAGCGCCCATTACAGGGTCACCCTTGACACGCGGGAGGATGCGGCACTGCTGGACGCCGTGGCACCACTGCTGGCAAAGGTGCCACCGGCATGGCAGGATGTTGTGGCCGTCCTTGACGGGAACCCGGACATGGTTGCGATTAACGCCCACATCGAACAAAAGGCGTTGACGGAGGGATAATATGCGGGCGCTTTTGCGTTTTGACGCATCGAAGGATCAAGGGCTTGGACACTTGGTTCGGTCCATGGCCATCGCCGATGCGGCGCTTGCAGCGGGCTGGGACATTGAAGTTTGCGGGGACGTCCAAAACGCTGTTGGTGCCGCAATGATTGCGGAGAGATTCCTTCCCGTCCACCCCGCCCCGACCGGTCCCGGCGCGCTCGCCCAGCTCGCGGCATCCCGTGGCGCCGCCCTGGTGCACGTCGACAGCTACCAGCCCCAGGGTTCCCTGCGCGAGGCCCTGGGAGAGGCAGATATCCGCCTGTCCTCGATGGAGGACGGAATCAATGGCCGGCGAGCTGCCGACCTGGTGCTTGACCCTTCCCCAGCAAGTGCATCAAGCTACCGTGCCAGTGACGGCAGCTTTCGGATGCTACGCGGCGCCGAGGCCATCCCACTGCGTGAATTGATTCTCGCCCTGCGAACGACGCAGGTGCCAGCCCCCCAATCCCTGGACTTGAACGTCCTGGTCGTCATGGGAGGAACCGACGCCCGGGATCTGACGAAGTACCTGGTGGAGGGCTGGCTGGCCGCCGGCAGCGGGGGACAATGCCATGTCGTGGGTCAGCAGGGCCTGGTCGAGTCATGGGGCCTCCCTGAGTCAGCCAACGTCATTGCCCACGCTCCCGGACCTGAGGTGCCGCTGCTTTTCCCGGCGATGGATCTTGTCATCACGGCAGCCGGCACCACCATTTGGGAACTGGCCTACCTGGGCGTGCCAATGGCCATTGCCCAAGTCGTGGAAAACCAACGCGACAACTATGAATACGCCGTCAGCCGGTCGATGGCGGCCGGACTTGGATCCTTCGCTGACGGCAAGCCGCCCCGTGATGACACCATCGCGATTCTCCGTGATTTGCGTGAATCAAAGGCTGCCAGAGTCACCCTCGCAGCCACGGCCCGTCGAATGGTCGATGGTAAAGGCAGCCGGAACATTGTCGGGGCCTGGTCGGCGTTGATGAGCCTGCCGCAAACCCCGACGGCCCGGCAGGCTGCAATCAGCGACGCACCCATCCTCTTCGACTGGCGAAATGAGGCGGCCGTCCGATCGGTGTCACGCAATCTGGCGGAGCTGGATTGGGGCGGGCATGTTATCTGGCTTCAAAAAGTGCTCGCCGACCCGGCGCGAGAACTGTTCGTGGTGGAGGATTCCAACGAGGCAATTGGGACGGTCAGGTTCGATGCCATGGGAAAGGAACCTGCCATGTGGGAGGTATCCATCACGGTTTCGCCACACGCCCGGGGGCGGGGCCTGGGTCGGGCCGTGCTGGCTGCCGGGGAGGACCTGATGGGGGCACTACACCCGGGCAGTCGGTTCTTCGCGGAAATGTTGGAGTCCAACGAAGCCTCATACAGACTCTTCCATTCTTCCGGCTACGCAGGGCCCCTAGAGATCAAAGACGGACGGCACTGGCATGCACTGACGAAAACTGTCCGGACCCACGACTAAAGGTAAGTCCCCAACACGAAACGGGACGGTGGCGCGCATGCCGCTTCGACACTGCCCGCCACCGCCATCCGCCGGGGCCGTGGCTAAATCACGTTCCAGGTCAGAGGTGTCCCCGGCTCACAGTCGGTGGTAAATGGCCGTCCCACCACAGTGGCAAACATGTCAGGCTCCAGTCCCCCGGAGGGACGGATCGAACGAACATTCGCCTCCGTGACAATTTCACCCTTACTGACAGCTTGCACAACGTAAAGTGAACGCCGGAGGCGGCTGCTCTCTGATTCACCTGCCGTCACCTGCAACGTCGGGGACCCCAGGGACAGCCAAGCCACTTCGCTTTCCTTCACCAGCATGGCGAGTTCATCCGGTTCCAGTGAAAAGTCGGAGTCAACGCCACCATCGGCGCGGCTCAGGGTAACGTGCTTCTCCACGACCGTGGCACCCATGGCCACAGCGGCAATGGCCGCGCCTATGCCCATCGTATGGTCGGAGAGACCGATCTGGACCCCAAATGCCTTGGACAAGACGGGAATCGTCCGCAGATTCGACTCCGACGGGGAGGCCGGGTACGACGAGGTGCAGGCCAGAAGCACGATCTGGTCATTTCCCTCCCCGCGGATCGCCTGAATTGCCCTGTCCATGTCGGTAAGGCTGGCCGCGCCATTGGACAGGATGACCGGCTTGCCCGTTTGGGCGATGCGCCGCAACAGCGGAAGGTCGCCGATCTCCAGAGACGCCACTTTGTATAGCGGCGCATCCAAAGACTCCAAAAGATCAATGGCCGTGGGGTCAAACGGGCTCGAAAAGGGGACCAACCCCTTCTCGCGGGCCCGTGCAAAAATGGCCTCATGCCACTTCCATGGCGTATGTGCTTCCTCATAGAGGTCATGCAGGTTCTTTCCACCCCAGAGCGGATGGCTATCCGAAATCATGAATTCGGGTCGCTTCGAGTTCAACGTAATGGTATCGGCCGTGTAGGTCTGAAGTTTCACCGCCTGCGCGCCACTTTCCCCCACCATGTCGACTATGTCCAGGGCCCGTTGCAAGTCGCCGTTATGATTCCCCGAAACCTCGGCAATGATGAAAGGACGGACCGACTGCCCGATGGAATGATTCTCGACCCGATACTCGCTTATACTCACTTATTTACCCCTCCAATTAAATTACAGATTACCGACCACGAACAAATAGCCATATTTTCTGACCTAAAAGCTCATTTACCACAATTGTTGATCATCGACGACAGAATTGATCCAGAACTTGATTCTCAACGAACCCTTCACTCTTACCAGTCCAAATCAAGACAATTAGAATCACATGTTAGATAACCAACTCACGCCGGCGAATTAACATTCCCAGACCGAACAACGAAAGGACTATTACAACCGCCCCGGCAATTGGCATCATGCCAATGCCACAAAACGCGATTAGAACAACAGCCATCCAAACGGGCAGTCCCGCAAACCACCAGCTACGAGGAATCCTTTCAAGGTCGCTCACAGCTCTGGCACGGAACCAAACAAAAATTGACTGCAGAGTCTGAACACAGAGTATAGCAATACAAGGTCCGAGGAATCCCAGTTTAGGAATAAGCAATACACTTATCAGTGACTGACTCACCGCACACGGTAAAGTGATCTTCGCAAGGTCCCCCGTCCTACCGTTGAAATAGAGCGAATTCATCCCTGCAAGATATAAAATCTGAGTAATTCCTAGGCTAGACATAGCTATGACTGCCGCTAATGTCCACCGTGGATCGACGTGACCTCCCATCATAATCTGAAATACGGGCAAAACAACGACCATCAGTCCACCGATTAGGGCCGCAACAGCATACGCAAGCGCCCCTATATCTTGACGCTGACGTTGCCATCGATGACCATAATCAGTCTTAAATAACCTGACCGCCCACGAATTATTAAAAGCCGAAAGAACCATACCCGAAGCTTGACCAAGGAGAAATATTGCCTGATATATTGCAACGTCCCGACCGCCATGTACCGAGGCTAAAAAAGACCTGTCTACCAATAGGATCGCGGAACCAGCCAAGGAATGAAGAAGAATAGGAAAACCCAATCTCACCGACTGAGAATAAGATGAAAAAAGTGATTCCCTATACTCGCCGAAAGGGCGATGGGGGCCGATTGCAGAATAGATGGCCCAAAGTGCACCCACCAAAAGTGCAGCAGCCCAACCTCCTAGGTACCCCGTAATTCCAAACCCAAACAGAACCATGACTAACCCAACTAGCGGGCTCAAAAATTGCCAGAAAATTACATTTAGCAAATACGACCACGGTCGACTATCCGCCCGAACAGACTGCTGGCAAACTAAGAGAGTGCAGACGGCAACACCGGATAGAGCACCAATTACAATTGCAAGTTCACTGACATCTGACGTATTTAGACCACTAAATCCAAGTATGAGTGCAACTAAAATTGACGTAGGCAAAGCCACTACCGGGACTGTTTTGACGATACGCATCGCCTCTCCCACAGAAACATCGCCTGACAACCGTCGGCGTAAAACAGCATCAGCAACTCCCATGGTCGCCAGTAACCCAGTAAATCCGGAGACACTCGAAGCCAGAATTACCATACCAAGGTCATCCAAACCTAGTAATAATCTTTGGAGAGGGAGTAACACCAAGGGAGAAAGCGACTGCACTCCAGCCGTAAGAAGATATACGGGAGCGTCCCCAATTTTACGCAGTCTAATAATAAATCCTTCCAGAATCATACCGATACCATTCTTAACCTATATTCCATCAGATGGTCGACACGAGAAAACTACCTGACAGAAACTACGTCACACGACGCCGGTTCTAATATCTAGGCACCACCAGATGCGAATGCCCTCCAATCACTCGCTACGGGAAAAGCGTCAACAATCGTTTGAGGATCCAGATTCTCGACGGGAAGATGACCAAATAGGTGCAGATCGGCAAAAAGACGCGCAACATCCTCAAAAAAAGCTGCCATGCCATCTTGAGCAAAATGTTGCATGGGCACCACTGGAGAAATCTTTGAATCATAGAAGTGATTAGCGCCCATTCCTGGCTTGGAGTCGGATGTCAACGCTACAGAACGAAATTGGGTATTATCAACACCCGCTAACAGAATGCGTGAATATCCTAGATACCCCACAATGGCGATAGCATAGTAAACCGTCATACTTAGGAAACCGCGAGGCTTGGTAGGATTGATCGACTTCGTGAATCCCTCCAAACCCAGACTGTTGAAGAAAATACAATTAGAAATTCTATAGTCTTCAGGTACATTGCAATTATCGGGCAAAAAGACAGTCATATTAGGGTGGCTTTCTAGGTAGATCCAAATTTCACGCCACGACTTATCATCCGATTGGCGATCACGTCCGAAGAAGTATGGATCGGCCAATACGTACATATCAGGAGTAATAGTCTCTGCTAATTCGCTCCTAAAAAAATTATTAACGCAAATTACGGATAAGGCGTCATCCAGCTGTTTGGACCGGATAGCTTCGGCCGACAGAGCACCTGCTGACGGACCAAGCCCCAATACAAGAACGGTCTCATGAGATCTGGTCCCCTTTTGGTACCGCAACTTTCGCATACGTCGCGCCCGTTTGTATGGGTGGTGGAGGCTCCTTATCATGAACTTTAACAGGATACGAGCTTTAGCCCCCAGGATGCGCCGCGTGCTGAGGCCCCAATACTGGTGATCAGAAGGCAGAATTCTGTTCACTAGTTCTTTCACAACTGCTCCATCTCAAATTTGCTACAAATGACAGGCCCTAGCCGCCAACAGAAAATACGGCAGTAATCAAGACTTAGAGAATTGCCGGAAGGCACATATTAGGGACGTTTGAATTAAAAGTTAGTAAAACATTTTCAGTTTAATACCTTAGAATATTTTGTCGACCAAATTTTACAAACGTTCCGTTCGTGTTAACTAGATCTAGAGTCAGAAGACCGAAGTCTTGGGTTCTCTTTTCCGCGAACAAAGTACATACACAGCACCATAACGACAAATGATCCTGTGGCCTGCAACAGAGATCCGCGTAGCACTATCAATAAATAGAATGGCAGAATAGCCATCGGCAATAATGCAAAACTGCCTCGACTAAGTGCCAATGTGCCGGCTAGATCAAGTCTTCCAACCAAAACTCCGAACAATAGGAAGACTACAATGAGCCCCACGACCCCGAAATTTATTAACGATTCGGACCATAAAGGGGCCGATAAGTTTGTGAATCCATAACCACGATACTCGCCGAGAAGAACGCCAGTATCCTGTGCCTTGTCCGACCATATTCCGCGCGGAATCCAAAACAACACAACTCCGAGAAATTGATTTCCCCAAGTTATTCCACGATCGTCAATATAGCTAAGCGTATTAGAAATTTGACCGAAGGCATCGTAGTCGCCATTCCCAGCATACTCTCCAAAAAAACTACTGCGCGAGACCGTGCTGTCCCTGGTGTATCGGAAGACGTCAGCAATAGGGAAGATAAAGAGCAACCCAAAAACAATAACCAACATTGAAATCGAAGTTCGAATGCGACTTGCATAAGCGCCCAAAGGGAGGAGGTATCCGCCCCAAACCGAACCAAAGACATACCTCGCCGTACTTATGGGATTAGTGATAAACATAACTATCACTGCGGCAATTATCCCCTTTATTCGTCGAACACCTTTCTTGCTTGAATGTCCGCTGACATTGGTTTTTGCAATAAAAATTGCATGGCTCGCAACGAGCAACGGATAAATAGCCATCGCCTTTACCATTGCGAGTGTAGATACATCTGGCCAATTACTACTAAGTATCAGATTGAAATTTTCCCTGGATTTGAGAAAGTTGTCGAATCCAATTTTTGACATGTAATAAACGGCACAACCGATACCAATTACCATTAATATATTCGCGCGTGATTCACTTACTTCGTAAGAACGATAGATTGCGCGCTTCTTGCTGGTTTTACGACGGGCGAAAGTGATACCGGCCAAAAGGCTTAGGAGACCGACGATGACCATAATTGCAGCCGGTGTGTCTAGGCTTGGATCGAGATTCGGTGTCGTTCCTGCCATGTCGCCACTGCGCAACTGGACCGTGGCTGCCAGACCAAAGAATACGTAGCTGAAGAGCCAGGTAATAAATTCAAATAGTCTGGGCCGAGCAAAAGCGATCAGGAAGCTTAGTCTTATTCCCGATACGATCATCACAATCGTAGTGAGGATCCATGCTTCGCTTCTAGAGCTATTTATCGTGTCATTCAGCAACATGAGAGGGAGGATTCCACTCAGGACAAGCCCACTCGCCAATCCAAGCATTAGATTAGCTTTTGAAGTGAACACTTTTCTCTCAAGACGAATGCCGGAAAATATTCTTTCCATTTTAAGCGGGCGCATCAATTACTTTCCCATATAAGCACGATCCTGATTGGATTAGTGTGTGAGAATTTCATATTCGACCGCACCCTTATGTCTCTAATCTAATTAGTTCGTATGTGAATTTCGGCAGCATTCTAATTCTCATTGAAGTCCTGCGAGTCGTTCTCAGCCACGTCCGAGACGACTGATCTAACATCCATACGGACTATTCGAATTCATTCTTCTTGAGAGATCATTGTTCATATCACTGGTCATCCAAAGCATATATTTCCTCCAGGCATCTAACGACACTTTGTATATTGAATTCATTTGTTATGGCTGTGGTACCGCAACGAACCATAGCAATCCTGTACTCTTCGTCAGTTAGAAGCCTCGTCACGCTGGCTGCCAAATTTGCCGCTGTTCCGTCGGTAATGTCAGCGGCACCTAGTGCGGATAGGACCGGAGCCATTCCTGAATCCCGTGTTGTCACCACGGGTGTTCCCGCTACGAGTGATTCGAGTACTGTCATGGGAAAGATCTCGCCGAAACTGGGCAGCACAAATATACCTGAAGCCGCGAGAGTTTTGACGGCTGTGCCAGGTTCGATTGAGCCACGGTAACTGAGCACAGCATCTAAATCATTTGCCTTAATATAGGCTCGTAGTGCGCTCAAATCGCCCTCATCCGGACCGACGACGATTGCCTCAAAGTCGAGGTTCTGTTCGCGGAGTATCTTGCACATGGCAGCGAATTCTAAAACGCGTTTTCGCGGATGCAGTCTTGCTAGGAATAGTATTCTTTTTTGATTTCTGACAACATCGCTAGTATCAGTATGGGAAACTCCATTTACAATCAATTTGATTCTGACGTCGGACTTTGCGACCGCGGTGACCTCAGCGATCTCGGCTTCCGTCAAGGCGATTATTGATTTGGATTTTCGGAATATCCTTCTTGTTGTCACGAAGTCCAACATTCTGACGATGTAACTTCGCCTGACTTGAACCATGCCATGTGTTTGCACGACAAATGGCACCTTCAACAACATCGCAATATACGCTGAAATGAGTGAAATCAGATCTCTGCCCATGTGTATATGTGCGATCTTTGTATGGCTCCGTGATTTGATTATGTACCACCACAAGCCTGGCGAAATGAGCCCCGTAAAGCTTGGTCCTAGGCGCCACGTCCGAAATAGGCGAACTGTAACGCCCGGAATTGATAGTTTTTGACTGCCATCCCAACCCGCAAGAAGCTCCACTGTATTTCCCTGACATGCGAGTTCCCTTGTCTGAGCAATGGCGACTGACAGTGGGCCACCAAATGAACCGTCCGCGGATACATAGGTTACAACATGTCTTATCACTGCCATATTCTTGTCGTTAGTTTTCATCGTCAAAGCGAAGTCCTATTTTAATTGCATAATTCCCCTGGGCAATTGAATTTTCTGGAATAGAACCGGCCACGATTGACATTGGTTTGATTAGTGATGATCTACCGATTGTGCTACCACCTAACACCATGCACCGCGAGGTAATCCAGACCCCAGATTCAATTGCTATAGGTTTCGTCACCAGTGCCATATTCTGTCGGTGAGCGTGGCTGCCGGTTGTAATGAATGTTTCTTGTGAAATAACAACATCGCTTCCAATTTTGACAATGTCCTGATTGTGAATCCAAACGCCTTCACCGATCCATGAGCGGTCTCCGACCTTCAGTTTCCATGGAAATTTGACCCTGGTCCTTGGACGGAAGACCACCCCGCTGCCAATTTCGGCCCCGAACAGCCTCAGGACCTTAACCCTAAGGCTGGAGCTTATTTGCCATGGATTGGTCACAAATAGCAACTCGCAGGCGCCCCAAAGATAGACAACGAATTTCGGTCGATCCCATGCCTCGCGTTCGCCAGGCGCCTGGGACAGATCGATGACCGGTAGCAGTTGCCTGTCGTTGCCGGACCTCTTTTCGGCCATGGTTCTCCCCCCTAGACTTGCTTGCATGCATTGACGCATGGCACTTCCTACTATTCTTGCACGTATGACTTCGTCGAACTCGAGCCTCCATATAACAGTCTTTGGATTGAACTACGCACCGGAACCAACGGGAATCGCCCCGTACACATCGAGACTGGCTGAACGCCTGGTAGCCGAAGGGCATGAGGTCCATGTTCTGACTGGCTATCCCCACTACCCTGCATGGAAACTTTCGGCAGGATACTCGGGCTGGCAACACCGGGAGACTCTCAACGGAGTCTCTGTTAAGCGACTCCGCCACTTCATCCCCAGCTCAACATCGAACCTTAATCGGATGCATATGGAGCTTAGTTTCGGCATCCGGCTGCTGTTTGCACGTTGGAGTAGTCCTGACGTCGTCCTGTTGGTCAGCCCATCACTTTTTGCAAGTGCCCTAGTTCTGTTGCGTGCCAAGGTTGGTCTCTCCAGACCAGCCACAGGCCTTTGGATACAGGATATCTACTGCCGAGGACTTGAAGAGACGGGTTCTGGAAACTCACTTCAGACCAAGCTTATGAAAAAGTTTGAGGGCTTTGTCTTCCGGTCAGCGACTCAGGTTTCCGTAATCCACGACCGGTTTCGCGACTATTTGGTCAGCGACTTGGGCGTAAAGATTGAAAATATCGGAGTGATCCGTAACTGGACACACTTGAAGAAGAGCCAACCCGTTGATCGCTTGGCCACACGTCGATCTCGAGGCTGGGACACGGAGACAGTTGTCCTTCACGCCGGCAACATGGGTGTGAAGCAAGCGTTGGAGAATGTGGTCGAAGCTGCCAAGTCCGCAGACGCAGTCGGTGCAAATGTCAAATTTGTCCTCCTCGGCGGAGGGAACCAGAAGGATAGGATCCAAGCGATGGCGAAAGGGGTCGAAAGGATTGAATTCATCGCTCCAGTATCCGACGGAGAATTTAATGCAGTACTTCATTCCGCCGATATTTTGCTGGTCAACGAGATGCCAGGACTTAGAGAAATGGCTGTACCCAGCAAGCTGACGTCATACTTTTCTGCCGGACTTCCAGTTATCGCTGCAACGGAGTCGAACAGCACTACTGCCGCCGAAGTCAGGTCCTCCGGCGGGGGGCTGCGCGTCGATCCAGGACAGCCTGAGGCACTTCTTGAGGCAGTCTTGAAGATTACCGCCGATCCAGCACTTTCCGAGGCGCTAGGTCGAGCCGGGCAAAACTACGCCAGAAATGTCCTGTCAGAGGAAACGGCTATAATTCAGTACAGCGCATGGTTGCGCGAACTCGCCACAGCCAGGTAAAGCGGAAAACGCCGCCGGACGGTTGGACCAAGAACAATTCACTCTATGTAGGGGGACATGCGTTGACTAAGCGCGCACTCATCACTGGCATCACTGGCCAGGACGGCTCTTATCTCGCCGAATTTTTGCTCAAAAAAGGTTATGAAGTCCATGGCCTCATCCGACGCGCATCAACCTTCAACACGGCGCGCATCGACCACCTCTACGTCGATGCCCATGATCCAGCGGCCAAGTTGTTCCTGCACTACGGCGACCTAAGTGACGGTGCCCGTTTGGTGACCCTGCTCGCGAGCATCCAGCCTGACGAGGTGTACAACCTCGCCGCGCAATCTCATGTCCGGGTGTCCTTCGACGAGCCTGAGCACACCGCCGACACGACGGGCGTCGGTACAGTCAGGCTGCTCGAAGCCCTCCGTATGTCAGGAGTGAATGCGCGCTTCTACCAGGCATCGACCTCGGAAATGTTCGGTGCAACTCCTCCCCCGCAAGGCGAGGACACTCCTTTTTACCCGCGCTCCCCCTACGGCGCAGCTAAGGTCTACAGCTACTGGATCACCAAGAATTATCGCGAAGCCTATGGACTGTTCGCCGTCAATGGCATCCTTTTCAATCACGAATCACCACGACGTGGCGAGACTTTTGTGACACGAAAGATCACCAGAGCAGTCGCTGCCATCAAGGCCGGCAAGCAGAATGAGCTCTATATGGGCAACTTGGACGCTATCCGTGACTGGGGATATGCGGCCGAATACGTTGAAGGAATGTGGCGCATGCTGCAGGTCGATGAGCCCGAAGACTTCGTCCTGGCAACTGGAGTTGGCTATACCGTCAAAGACTTCTTGCAGGTCGCATTCGACCACGCCGGCCTCAACTGGGAAGACCACGTCAAGTTCGACGATCGGTACCTCCGTCCTACAGAGGTAGATGCTCTCATTGGTGACCCTTCCAAGGCCCGTGCCAAACTCGGCTGGAAGACGACTGTGGAAACTCCCGAATTGGCACGCATCATGGTCGACGCGGACATTGAGATTCTTAAGAATGCCGGAAACCACTGGGTGGATTCGGTGGATCTGGAAAGCTGGAAGAACTAAGACATGGACGTAGATTTCACGCCAGGGCGCCTCGAACGCAGCGCCACGTTCTATGTGGCGGGACACCGTGGTCTAGTGGGGTCGGGTATTTGGCGCAATCTTGAGTCAGAAGGTTTCACAGACTTGGTTGGCCGGACTTCTGCCGAGCTTGATTTGAAGAACAGAGAAGCAACCTTCGCGTTCTTTGCTGAATCCAAGCCACGTTATGTAGTACTTGCCGCGGCAAAAGTAGGTGGCATTTTGGCCAACAGCACCTACCCAGTTGACTTCTTGAGCGACAATCTCCGGATCCAGGTCAACGTACTCGACGCAGCGCGCGAACACGGCGTCGAACGCTTGCTTTTCCTAGGCTCGTCCTGCATTTACCCCAAACTGGCTGAGCAGCCAATCCGTGAAGACTCCCTGCTCACCGGCCACTTGGAACCAACCAACGACGCCTACGCCATCGCCAAGATCGCCGGCATTCTCCAGATCCAGGCTGTACGCCGCCAATATGGGCTGCCCTGGATATCGGCCATGCCAACCAACCTTTATGGCCCCGGAGACAACTTCTCTCCCAAGGGATCGCATGTACTGCCGGCACTCATCCGCCGTTACGATGAGGCCGTCAAATCCGGTTCTTCTACGGTTACCAACTGGGGCACGGGCTCACCCCGACGCGAGTTCCTGCACGTCGACGATATGGCGGCTGCCTGCCTGCACCTCATGGAGAACTACGACGGCGATGCGCAGGTCAATGTGGGTACAGGTACCGATGTAACTATCAAGGAATTGGCTGAAGCCGTCGCAGAAGCAACGGGCTTTACTGGGCAGATGGAATGGGACACCACTAAACCCGATGGAACGCCTCAGAAGCTCCTGGACGTATCCAAGTTGGCCGACGCTGGCTGGAGGTCGTCAATCAGCCTCACAGACGGCGTGAAGACCACCGTCGAGTGGTATCGAGCTCACTTGGAATCGATCAGGGAGTAATCTAGGTTCATACCTCAGTGAAAATGGCGGTCTCTTCTCCAGAGGCCGCCATTTCATCGAAAAGAATTCCAACGCCCAACAACTCGGGATGCTACCCGGCTAGGAAGATATGGACCAGGTCGAGACGCTTACCATGCGCGAAGGGGTCTTGCTAACCCACGCTTTATTAGCGTATTTAGCATCCGAAAACGACATTCGGGTGCTGTTCGTAAAAGGCCCCGGCGTTGTGTTGCAAGGGCTCCGGGAAGGTCACCAGTCCACCGACGCTGACGTTCTTATTGAGCCGCAAAAATTTGATCAGTTTCTCACGCTGATCGAATCACGTGGTTGGCTTCGCCGTCCAAGCGACCCTGATGGCGAGCGCTTCCCCACCCACTCGGTAACCTACTACCACCCTCAGTGGCCCAATGACATCGATGCACACAAGTCATTCCCCGGTTTCGAAGCAAATTCGGATACGGCGTTTGACGTAATGTGGGATGGTCATACGACTGTTCGCATGGCTAACCGGGAGATTCCAGTTCCTTCACTCGAAGCATCACGGCTTATCTTGGCCGTTCATTCCCTACGATCCGAGTGGAAACACCGGGAGCAACGAGAGTACGACTTTTTACTCGGTCTGGAAATTTCTGACCAGAAAGCATTCCTGTCGATCTGCACTGGTGTCGGTGCCCTTGCTGCGGCGAGACCATTCATTGCCGCTAAATTGGGGGACGACGTGATTTCGGAATGGCCAAAGCCCTCCCCCGAATGGGTCTTCCGGCTATCTGCTAAGACGGGTGGGCTCGGCAGATGGCATATGCTGCGGCAGACTCCGTGGCAGAAGATTCCACGCACGGTATGGCGAGATCTATTTCCGCCCACCGAGGTACTCCTCATGAATAACCTCTACACCAATACAACGCCAATCGGCTTGGCGAAGGCATATTTGGCTCGCTTCAAGTCCGCCATGCGCACCCTACTATTGTCCCGATCAAAATTAAATGTCCGATCCACTCAAGCTAAGAGCAGATCGGACATTTAGCGATGAAACGCAAATCGGTGTCAGGTTGATACCTGCTACAGAACGGTAATTCCAACCGTCGAACTTGCCGTGTTATTGGCCGCGTTCGTGTCGTTGGCGGCCAAAGATGCATTGATTGTCTGAGGTCCAGTCAACACACCCAATGGCAAGGAAACCAGACCCAAGTTAATAACCTCACTTGCGCCTGGAGCAAGAACTGGCAAGATAATTGTGGCAGTTGTACCAAGGATCGTGATCGTTGCAAGCCCGTCAGCGGATACCAGCGTCAGCTGGGACAATGTTGACGGGAACGTAAGCGTCAATACTTCTCCACCCGTTGATACAGAGGTCCCAAGGTTGGTAACCGTCAGGGTGTTTGCCAATGTCACATTTGCATTGAGCAGGCTACCCAATATGCCGACAGTGAGTATCTGGGACCCTCCAAAGGCAATACCGAGATCAGTGGACGCAGTTGACGCACTCGCTGCAGGCGCTGCGATTGCTGCAGCGATAACCGGCACGGACCAAGCGGCGCCCTTGACTATGGCGCGGCGGTTGCGCGGCTTGTTGGCAAAATTCTGCTGTTCGAGTTCAGACACGAACTCCCCCTAATAATAGAAAGCGTATTGGCCACCCCCAAATGGAAGGCCCAAACGAATTCAATCGTGGGGATTAATGGTTTACATGAGGAAAACAAAAGCCTGTCGCAGATAGTGCTCTTTGTTGTCGCGAAATGTCACTTTGCGTTCCCGTGAAGTGACTATGACAGTGCTTCCACTTCCCTGCGCGTTGCGCGGGAGCGCGACCGCAGCTCGCTGGGATGCCCCAACTGTGCCTCGTTCAAGGTCCTGCGCATTTGCACCAGAGAGGAGAAGCCGGCGTGCTCGGCGATCTTTTCCAACGACAGCACTTCCAGCTTGGGGTCCTTTAGCAGCCTCAGTGCCAGGTCAATGCGGTGGTTCCTGATGACCTCCGCAATGGCCAAGTTGTGTCTCTTGAAGTCGCGCTGAAGCTGCCGCAGGGAGACGGAGAGCTCGTGGGCCAGGCTCGAGGGCGTGAGCTGCCTGTTGCCCGCCGTGGCCGCTATGTATGCCATGGCCTGGTCAAAGATGCTCTTGCGGCCTGAGCCGCTCACCACGGCGCCCAGGTTCTCCAGCAAGATCCCGCCTACCATTTCATGCAGCAGCTTCTCCATGAAGTAGGCGGCCACGGAGGGAATGTCGCCGTCCTGCTCCAAAGCTTGCTGGATGAAGCCCAGCGTGGGCAAAAGCATGGTGGCCACGGAGTCCAGTTCATGAAGTGTGGGCGATTCCGTAATGCCAAAGTCGCGCAGGACCTGCAGCGGCAGCGTGATGGAGACCAGCTGGGCGTCTTCGGCAATGTCCATTTGGAAATTGGTGGACCTGCTGTACATCCAGGCGCTGCCGGACCGGGCCACCAATTCCTGCTCCGTGTAATCTTCCATCAGGTCAAGGCGGCCGGTCTGCACGTAGGCAAGGATCACGCTGTCATGTCCGTCCACCTGGCCCAAAACATGGCTGTTACCGGCGGTGATGTCAAGGCTGAAGATGCCCGTTTCACCAAAGTCGATGCCGCGGACGGAGTAACGCTGGTTTGCGCCGGGCATGAGGTTCAGGCCATAAGAAGGCGTCAGACGGGCCAGGCCCTCGCGATGCGGCACGCCGCCGGATCGCCTGTCTGCAGCCGCGGAAAACCTATGTGCAACCAATACCGCCCCCCGGGAATGATCACTCGTGGTGTCCCCCCCAATAAGGACACCTGAGGCAACCATATACGGCATCAGGGACTTG
>Ga0157370_10001331_pt1 | contig 30668 bp, 18 predicted proteins | sample C35metaG_FD_113463 | JGI IMG/M metagenome (GOLD analysis project Ga0157370, IMG submission 113463) | Corn rhizosphere microbial communities from Kellogg Biological Station, Michigan, USA - C3-5 metaG | ecosystem: Host-associated > Plants > Roots > Rhizosphere > Soil | place: USA: Michigan...
CCGACCAACCCGGTTAGGAGCACGTCGGCAACCACGTATCCCGCGCGCACGTGGCTCTCGAGTTGGATCGAGGCCGGCGAGTAGCCGTCTTTGGTGAAGCGGATCGAGTAGTCGGTGTTTCTTTTGAGGTCGAGGGTGGTGGGCGCCGTGTACTCACCGGTCTCCGGCGAGGTCGAGACCTTGGTATCCGCCGGGCTTGTCTGGACTTGGATGGTTTGGCGGCTGCCACCGCCGAGGATCAGGCCGCAGCCGGAGAGGCCGGTAAGGAGCGTGGCGAGGGATACTGCACAGGCGAGAGCTGGCGTGAATCGCTTCATGGTTAGGCCTCGAGTGGGAAGGTCTGGCAGATTGCGCATAGCCAGACTATATCGACCCCCTCTGACAGCCTTCCGGCGAGCCGGGCAGGAGCTATTCGCTAACCCATGGATCAGCGGCTGCTTCCGCCTAGCGAACGACCACCAGGCGCCACCGTCAAAACCAGATGCGTGAATTTGCCTGATCGGTAACTGGTGAATTGGGGTGATTCCCTACACACGGCGCGCTAGGCAAACCCATCCTCTGGACGTGCCAGCAACGGGGACTGCAGGTTAGCTTGTCAGACCCTCTCGCTAACATGAACGCATCCACGCTGACGACTCGCCGCGTGCCGCTCTGCTGCCATACATCAACGGACTGATTCGCGTCATCTGCTCTCGCCCAAATTTGAACTGGCCCCGTCCTGCGGCCTTAATAGGAGCTCGCTTGATGTCAGGTGAAGATGAGGGAGAAACGGTCGGCGCGCCATCAGCGACCGGCGCGGTAACAGGACCGCCAGCTCAGTTCTGGCTTGGCCCGTCGTACGCCGTTCTTCGTGCACTTGTCGGTGAGCGCATTCCTAACGGTGCTTTAGGTCCCGCCTCGGTTTCGACAAAGGCGTTTGCGGTGCCTATTGAGGTCGCCACCGAGCTGCTGGTGCTTCATAACAAGCAGTGCCCGAGGCTTCGCTGCGCTCACATTCCGCCGCAACTATGGCAGTATAGGAGCTGGCGTCCCGAGGCAATCCGTGGAGAGGGTGATCAGGTTCACAAGACGCTTTGGACTAACAGTGAGCACACGTTCATCCGTGACGTCCGCGATGTGATCCTCAAGAGCTTTCCAGATGTCGTCGCGGCCGCAAATAACCACAGTCTATTCTCCAAGAACGGACTTGCCGATACGCTGAGCAAACTCGGCAAAGAAGGTGCTCGGCAAGTTGCAGGCGTGCTCTGGGCGCTGGGTCTCGAGGAGTCAGCGCGCGAGCAGCTGTTCCGACTGCTTTTGCCACTTGCTGGGAATTCGGAGCCCGGGCCAGAAAAAAGTCGGGCAACCGGAGCTAACAAAGCACAGAAGAAAGATTTGGAGCGAAGGTTACGTGAAGCTGAACATCGCGTAAAGCTCGCAGACCAGAAGATAAGCAAGCTGGAGGATGAGCTCCTGAAAAAGTCAAAGATCCTTACAAGAAACCAGGACGAGTTGGAGAAGTTGAGACGCGACTATTCTCGAGCTTCTAACGACACTTCGAACCTGCAGAGGCAACTTAAGGATACTGAGATCAATCTTGAGCTAGCCGAGAAGGATGCCGGGAGAGCGAGCACGGCTAACGCGACTGCACGTCAGGACCTGCGCGAATCACGCGAAGCACTCAACGAGCTCGAGGTCAAACGAAGCGATCTGGCTCGACAGCTGGCGTTTGAGAAGCGCTACCTCGAGAACTTTAAGTCCCAACACAAGACGGGGCCTGTCGCAATGTGGGAGTTTCTTCAAAAGGAACAGGAACGGATCGACATCGATAGGACAATAATGTCTGGCGGCGATCGACAGCGAGCTGATGACGAGTGGTCGGCGAATCGAAAGCTGCGGGATGCGTTTCTCAATGCGTATCCTGATTTCATGCAGCGTCAAGCACCCCAGCCGAAACGCCTACCGCGCGCGCCTCTGCGATTCAAAGCATTGGGGGGAGCTGGCGAGGTGGGTCGTAGCTGCTATTTGCTTGAGATCGGGAAGAGACGCCTGGTCGTAGATTGTGGGATCAAGCCCGGAAGCGACGATGACCTCCATCCCGCGCTGGATCGCCTTGACCGAATAGACGCCTTGCTCGTAACGCATGCCCACACTGACCACATTGGGTGGATTCCTGCGCTCGTTAGCAAGTTCGGTGACTTTGGAATATACTGCTCCGCACCAACGGCCTCGCTGCTCCCGATCATGCTTGACGATTGCCGGCGTCACTACCTGCGCAAGATTGAAGCGTCACGCGACCGCGCGCGGTTCGTTCGCAATGCAGAGGTGCTAACCGAGGAGTACGGGGACGAACACGTTGCACAGGTTCCGAATCTGGTAACCGAGTGCGAGTTCAACAAGCAGATTCCACTGACATTCGACGGCATTTCCATACGATTCTATCACGCCGGCCATATCCTTGGTGCGGCGAGCATTCTAGTCGAGGACCAGAGTGGCCGCCGCGTGTTTTTCTCCGGAGATTTCTCTTCTTTCCCTCAACTCACCTTGCCTGCAGCCGACTGGCCTACTGATCTCGGTGAGGTCGACCTCTTAGTTATGGAGTCAACATACGGGAGTCGTTCTCGATCTCCACAGGAGCAAAGCCGGGAGGAGCTTGTTTCGCTGATTCGAGGTACAATCGAGGAACGCGGTGGTACTGTGATTCTTCCAGCGTTTGCACTAGGACGAGCTCAGGAACTCCTAAGTTTGATCTGCGCCGCCCGAAGGGACCAGGAGCTACCAATTTCGGTTCCCGTTTATGTTGATGGAATGATTACAAAGATCAACCCAGTTTACGGAAGCCTGGCTCCTGCTTTTGACACTAAGGGCTTTGTCGAGGTTGATGGCCGAGCGCACCGACGAGAGGTGATTTTCGAGGCGCAGCAGAGGCCAGCTATCATCGTGACAACGTCCGGAATGTTTGTGGGAGGGCCCGTCGTCGAATACGCCCAAGCCCTGTTGCCCGACGCTAGGCACCGGATAGTCTTTAGCGGCTATCAGGATGAAGGTGCCGCGAGTAGACAACTGATGGACTTGGAAAAGTTGGGCGGCGGGAAACGAGCGGTCACGGTGACGGACGAAAACGGCGATGTCGTGAGTATAGAGGCGGCGGTGCCGGCGAGGCACGTCCTTGGGCTTTCGGCGCATGCAGATCAAACTGGACTCATGAACTATTCAGATCGAATGCAGCCGCGGACAATTGCGCTTGTGCATGGCGACTTGGAAGCGCAAAGAACGCTCCGGTCGCTATTGGAGTCTCACCATCCCGAAGCAGAGATCGTCTGCGCTCCCGACGAAGGATTCGAAGTGCCATAAGTCTTCGACCAAGTGGCGAGCCGACAAAATCGCGCGCGCTATTAGGGAACGCGAGGTCGCTCGGACATTGGTCCCGAAAGATGCGGCATTCGCCGCGCAACCTGCGCTCGCTCCCCCATCATATAGAGCGTCTGCATGTGCGGCTCTAGAATTAGCATTCCCAAGCCAGCCAATCGGGCAGACTGCTCCAGCCGGCGAAATAGCCGAACCGAGCTATCGCCCGGTGCGGCGCCTTGAGCTTGAACAAGAACGGTGAGAAGTGTGGTGCTCTGAACGGCCGACGATCGGACGGTGTCCAGAAATTCACTTCGGTTGGATTGCGTAGCCCAAGAAACTCGTACCAACCGGAGTCGGTCACCGCCACTGTGCCGCGTAGTTCAGAACTCACGTTCAACTCTACGGAGCGACTTGAATTTGACTTCTAGCATTAGTAGTAGCTGCTCCACCGGCTGCTGAAGAGCAGAAAAAACCGTTCTCGTTAGGAACTAGCTCCTGGACTGATCTATCGCAAGCTGTTCTCGCATCGTACCTCGCCCAGCGCCCGTGGGACTTCGGGAACGCACCCACTAGAACGCAAAGTGCTTCTTGCATGATGTTCGGCTCGAGTAAGGAACGGACCGCGTACCCCGAAGCTAGAAAGGTAGCCGGCGGGCGAGTCGCAAATGAGCAGCGAGAGCAACGGCCGCCAAAGTGTGTCGATCATCCTGCGGCACACAAGCAACACGGCTGAAGACCGCAATAGCGCGTAGGGCCACCGCCCGGAACAAAGCGGACGGAGCTCACCGAGGCCCTGCCTCCCGCGCCGGGCCGCGCGTGCGTTGTACCGCGGTGGCGAATTGATCCGGCAGTGCCGTGACGCCTCCAGCTTGGACTCGTGGGATCGCCCGTCAGGACAGTCTCAACCCGCGCAAAGACTTACGACGACGGCCAAGGCGAGAGTGAAGAGTCGGCTAACGCCTAGATCCGCAGCGGTCGAGCATTCCAAGTCGATTCTCCCGCGCCGCTGTTAGCCAGTAAGGCGGACCTTCAGTTCGACCTCTCGCCCGGGCGATGTGCTTCGCCGCGTAGCCCGACACTTGCATCGGCGCTCGATGGATGGCACGTTGGCAACCACCACCGCGATCCTCGCTGCGTTAGACACTAAGCGGTGGATAGCGTTCGAACCCCTTTTCCTCTGGTCTTCTCCGCTGCTCCTCGTTTCGTTTGTTGCCGCTGATACAACCGTCCAGTTATCCGTGACATTGAGCTGAAGCTGCACGCTCTGAAAATAGCGAGAATCCCGCAGTGAGCTTCCAATCGCACGCAGCGCTGACCTGCTCCGGGACAACGCGTCAGCGAGACGTCACACGAATGTCAGTACCTGGCGCGATTGTTAGAGGATCGCTCCAAGCCAGCTCCCTTTGTCACGCACCGCTGCCTGCCCACGTTCCCTCAAGGCGGATCGCCGCTCATGTCTGACAACGACGACTCTCACTATCTGCTCGACATTTACAGCGGCAAGATTCGACCATTCCTTGCTGAGCATTCTCCTGGTGACCTCCTACCGCTTGATCAGACGGCCGAGCTGCTAACGGGTGCGCTGAACAGAAGTGATACCGTCACGGTTGGATTCGTTGGCGAAGCGCAGGTCGGCAAGAGCACATTGATCAATGCACTGCTAAAGCGCAAAACGCTGCCGTCTGGCGGCATCGGTCCCCTGACAGCGCAAGCGACACGGGTGAGTTATTCCGCGCAGAGCGCTCTGTCTGTGACGTACCATGGCCGTAACCAGATAAATCGCCTTGTCTTCGCCATTGCCGCCTACCTACAGCGCCGAGGTGAGATCGCGTCTGGGATGGCTCTAGCGGTTGGATCGGACGCTTCAGTGGACGATGTGGTCATCGATGCCGAGATGGGCGAAGCAACAAGCGATTTGCCTTCCGCCCAGCGTTCAGAGAAGGGCGACTACATGCTCGAACAAGCGAAGCGCATTCTTCTCGAAGGCAATAGTTGCGTGGGTAAACAGGCACCGTCTAACTCAGAGATCCTTACTTCACTCCGTGCAATTGTCCAAGCGGAGGATAAGAAAGACGGCATCACTCCGTGCCCCTGTCTCATTAACCGTATCGCCGAAGTGCGAGACCTGCTTGGGAAGACGGAGGAGTTGTCCGAAGCCGAACTGCCATCGTCGACCGCGTTCAAACGGGCTATCCGGGACCGTGCAACCGGGTGGCGTTCGCCGCTCATTCGCCAACTCCACGTGCGCCTGGCCGACGCCTCATTGCAAGGAATGACGCTGGTGGATCTTCCTGGGGTTGGCGTCCTCAACGATCCAGCCGGCAAGGAGGCAGAGCGTTTCGTTAGGACGGAAGGAGATGCCCTTGTAGTCGTGCTTCGAAACTCAGGAATGACAAACATCGTCGCGGATCTCTTGGAACGAGCAGGCGTGATCACCAAGCTGCTATTCGGCGGCGAGGGGAACACTCCTGCAATTGATCTCATCCTCGCCGTCACGCACTTAGATGATGTGGCCAAGGAGAGGTATCACGTGCTGAGGGAGGAGGCAGAGGAGGGCGGCGGAATGGCACCTGAACGGTCGGCCGTGTTCCGGAATTTAGCCGCAGAGATGGACACGAAGCTCCGAACAATGTTGTCGGATGCTCTCCACCAATCGAACGCCTTTCATGATCTTCCAGAAGATCAGCGAGCCGCTAGGGAGCGGGCGGTGTCGATTCTCTGCAGTCGAATGGCAGTTATCAGTGTCGCAGCGCCGGACTATCTCGGCTTGGTGGATGAGAGAGGCGACTACGACGGATTTTTCCGGCACGCAGACGACACGGGCGTGCCGGAGTTGTCGAACTACATCAAGGACCTCGCTCGTGCATCCTCCGCCCGTCGTACAGAAGCCATCGTTCAATTCGACGGCTCACTTCGCCGGGCAATTCGTGAGCGGCTGAGTGCGTTAGTAAACATGTACCAGGAGGGTCGGGGCGTCGCGATACAAGACTGGGAGCGATTTCGCGACGGCCTAACATCGGTAGCTGAGCCGTTGCGAAGAGAAATGACAGCGTACCATGGCGAGACGGTTGGGATCTTGCGCGAGGGGATCGAAAGCGAGATAAGGATCTTGTGCAAAGACGCCGAGCTCGCTGGCACACGCAAGGTGACTCGCCTAACGCGTGAAGGACGGACCATCCACTACAAATCACTCTTGGCCGCTCTAACGCGCAACGGTGTATGGGAGCGACGCAGTATCGATTACCCCGACGCCATCACACGCGCGATGGTCGATTCCGTCGCAACCGATTGGGGGCCCAAGATCATTGAAGCTGTCCGAGCACAAATTAAGTCTCTCTCCAATCGCGATGCTGAGCTTGTGGAAAGGCTGTGCGCGAAAGCGAGAGAGCTTGCGGGGAACCTAGCAGTCGACGCCGCGATCGAGGCACAAAGGAAGGTGCTTCAAGGTGCCTCGAGAACTGTAGTGGCATGGACGAAGGAGCAGCTGGAATCTCTTCGTCAGACAGTCCGACAGAATCTGCGCGAAGTGGTCGAGAAGCCGATCGAGAAGGCGTGCGAGTCGGCTATCCGCCGAGGCCACCAACACGGGAGCGGCGCAAAGGATCGTATCCTCGACGCCTTTGAGGAGGGTGGAAATGAGGCAGTCGTAGAGGCGCGTAAGGCGGCAGAAAGAATTCTACGCGATGAGTACAAGTCACTCCTGCGTCGCCTAGATGAAGGTTTCCTACGTGAGAATGGAGATCCTGTGCAGGCGGCGCTGGAGATGCTAACAGGTCAGCAAGTAGAGAAAGCACGCAGTGCAGATTCGGAACGCAAAGCGATGATACTCAGCGCGGCGGACGAGATTGAGACGCTGCTTGGCGCCGCTTCGGCGACAAGAAATGAGTCTAACGGGGCTGAGTCATGGCGCTTCGCCCACGCCTGAGTCTCGTTCGATCGCCAAACGGTTGGGATCTTCGCGCCGTTGCCGATGTGAATGAGTTCGGTTTCCTCAGATACCTCACCGCATCGCTGCCCGACCGACTATATGCTGGACTGGACGACGCCGAGCGGCCCGCAAGTGTAAATTACGATGAGGCCGACGTGGATGTCGAGCACATCCTAACTCCTCTTGAGTACCTGCTCACCGCGAGTTCCGAGCAGGCGTGGCCGGCTGAGACCAAGCGCGCCTTGTGGCGGCTGCACGCCATGTGGCTTCTCATTGAGGATCGGTACCGACTGCTGGACGCGGAGGCCATCGACACCCTGGCCCATCAGGCGTCGCTGGTCGAGCACATCGCTTCGAGTCCAGATCTGACGCGCGTACTCATCGCAGATGAAGTCGGACTTGGAAAGACTGTCGAGGCGGGCCTGCTCGTCAGGCGCCTTCAAGAGGCGACTGACGGGAGTCTCCGTGTGCTGTATCTCACGGAGGCCCGACTCGTACAAGGCGTCGCGGAGGAATTCGTCAAACTCGGACTCCGGCCTCGAGAATGGTCTACCGCGCGACAAGAAGCGCGTCTCGCTCCCGGTGACAGCGACCCGCTCGTCATCGCCTCTATCAACAAGGCGGTGCTTAATCGTGAGGTGGTCGCATCGTCAGGACCATGGGACATCCTGATCGTTGATGAGGCACATCACCTCACCGACTGGTCGCCCGACGGCTCAGACCCGCAGCAGCGCATGCGCCTATGCCGCGAACTCATCGCTGCTCGCTTGTCGCCTAACGGTCGGGTATTTCTTCTGACCGGCACCCCTCATCAAGGCAGTGAGGAGCGCTTCAACAATCTTCTCCGCCTGTTGAGTCGGGACGGCGATCGGGCCGCTGCTCGTGGGAAAGTGATTTACCGCATCAAGGACGATATCGTCGGCTGGGATGGCAAGCCGCTTTTTCCGAGGCGACAAGTAAACGAGCCAACGCAAATCGACGGCGGCGCCAAGTATTCTGAGTGGCTGGGCCTGGTGCACCAGCTACTCACGCCGCCTTCGGGCGACAGGGCGGCTGCGTGGCGCCGGGCCCAGGCGCTTCAATGGTGTGCCTCAAGTCCGCAAGCAGGCGTTGCGTACTTGGCGCGACTTGCCCTGCGAAGCGGTTACAGCACGAGGTCACAACCAATTCTCGCCGAGGCATTGCGCGCACTTCGACCGTACAGAGGAGGATCGCCTAACGAGACGATCGCCGATCTCGAGGCTCGACTTGTCAAAGGTCGGACCTCTATTGAGGACGACGCCGACGATGTCTTTCAGGAGAGCGAGCTGCCGGAGGTTCTTGAGATTGGGGTCGACCTCATTCGACGCGATGTCGTGAAGCGCAAGATTGAGCACCTTACCCAGTGGCTCCACGCAAGCAATGAGAAGATGGTGGTCTTTGCTCAGCCGATAGAGACGGTATACGTGCTGAAGTCGAGACTTGAGCGAGAATTTGGGCCAGGGAGCGTATCACTAATTGTTGGCGAGCAAACACCTCCTGAACGTGAAGAGCAGATCTCCGCGTTTTGGAATCGGCCTGGCTGTCGCGCACTTGTGTCTTCTAGGGCGGGGGGCGAAGGGATCAACCTCCAAGTTGCGCGCCACCTTGTACACTTTGACGTTCCCTGGAACCCGATGGAAATGGAGCAACGAGTTGGCCGAGTCCATCGCTACGGAAGCGTCGAGACGATTATTGTCGATACGTTAGTCTTGAGGGACAGCCGCGAACAGCGGGTGCTTAATCGATCGCGTGCACGGCTTGCAAGAATCACTAGAGACCTTGATCAAAATCGCTTCGAACTGCTGTTCAGCAGAACAATGGCGCTAATCCCGCTTGATGAGCTCGCGACTCTTATGGCAGGCGAGCACTTCGGCGACTTAACCCGTGCGGAAGAAGATCGAATCGATAGGCTTGTCACTGCTGGTTACGCTGCGTGGAAGGAGCGCGACGCTGAGTTTCGAGATCGCACGGAACACCTCCGCTCGGTGAATAGTGGCAAGGCGACCAACGATGATCTAACGGAGTTTTTGACGGGAGGCGCCGGCGCCAAGCAGATGGACGGCTGGCACTTTCAATTTCTAGAAGAGGATGGTGCAACCGGTCAAACGCGAAGCGTCTCGGAGCCAGCGGTCGTTCTGCAACTCCCGTCATCGGATCTTGGGTACATTGGCCCGAGGAAAGGCGTCTCCATCACCGGTCCTACCGGCGACGAACCGCGACGGCTAGGCCTCAACGATCGCGCTGTCGCGTCAGCATTCCGTGACGTGGTTGGGGGCGCGCTACCTAACGCTAGGGCTGAGCGTGCCCTTATACGAGGCGCGGGACTAACCCTAATCGATGCCGCTGCGTGGATGCGCCTCGTCAATGATCTTCCTTCCCGCGATGCGTTCCAGCAGGGGGCGCTGCTCTTGGCATATGCGGTAAGAAATATTGAAGCGGAAGCGCGCATGCGCGAGGTAGGTACAGAATTGCACAGCATGCTTCAGGCGCCCGATGGCGGAGTGGAACAGACCCTTTCGGCCGATGCACTTGCGACGCTCCTTCGTTCACTGCGAACACCAAGACCTAAACGATCAAAGCCTTCAGCGCTGAATTCAGAGGCGCTACTGCATCAAGAGGCATTGCGCATCTCTGCCATGCAGACAAGGAAACGGGGCGAACCGCTACGCGCGGTTTTCCCCATCGCAGCGATATGGATCGAGCCAACCGAGGACGCCGTCGGCGCTGTGGCGAGTGCCTAACTTGATGTCTCCGCTGAGGTTATCGAGGCAACAAGTTTTGCCGGATGCGGTTGTAGACCGCGCGCGCGATCTGGTCGACTTGTCGGAACAGAAATACGAGTTGGCGAGAGATGATCTCGATCAACTCTCGCGACGCTTGCGATCAACGCGCGCCTTACTTGACAGCGCGGAAGAGCGGATCCCCGCGGATCACCGGAAGCTCTTCGCGCTGCGAGCGTCGTACCGCCTCACACTCGAATGCGCGAGGCGAAGTGGTCTGGCAAGGGCAGGCGCGCAGCGGGGCAAGCTGGCACGAATGATGGAGGACATTGTTAACGCTGAGCGTTCGTTAGACGCCGCCAGCCCCGAAACGGCGGAATTACGTCGTACGTGCACAGCCCTCGAAGAGCAAGTCAGTAGCGCCGTGCAACGCAAAAGAACCGCGGGAGCGGCCTACGCCGGTTTGCTCTGGGTTGCGACTCAGGCTCTGGACGTCACGCGGAGCCGCGGCTGTGCGCTCTAACGACGCTGTCTCGCGGCGCAAAAATGCGATGGATCCGGTACAGCGAGTCTTCTTTCGTGACTTGCTTCGGGAAGCAAGAGCGGCAGCGCTCAAGGATGCCGAGGGGTTCCGACATCTCATTCACGCCATTGACCGACTTGGCGCCTATCTCGCAGGCCGCGTCCTCAGCCTCGGCAGATACGAAACGGAGATACTGGCGCTGATCGAACCGTCACCACTCGCAGGCGAGCTGGCTGATCTGCAGCGGCAGCTGCATCCGGATACCCCGTCGCTGTACCGCTTTGTCGTTGAGGAGCGAAATGCCGCGCTCCATGAAGGCGCCTATGCTCGGCACCTCACAACGCATCTCCTTTGGCTTGCAATCACCATCGAACATGCGCTTACGGTCGACATGACACAGATCTCGGACTTTTGCGTTCATCAACCGGTGATCGCTGATATCTGGCAACCGATCAGCTTCGTTCGGCAGACCATGCTTGTCAATTCGTTTTCTTTCCTGCCGATCCGGCTTCGAGAGGTTCCTAACGACAGTTGGTATCTCATCTCGGATTTTGGTCTTGCGAGTTTCCTGCGTTCGTCGATTTCGAAGAAAGATGAGTACAAGCGTCGCCTAGCGATGTCAGTGGGTGAAGCGATCGAGCAAGACGACCTCTCGCCGATACCCGCTTATACGTGCGCACCAGACGTCAGCGTCGGCGAAGTTTTGGTTGCGTCAAATGGTCTGCCCATTCTTGTGGTTCGGCCCGATGGAGAGTTGCTCGGCATCGCCACGTCATTCGACTTGCTCTGACAGACATTGCTGATTGCGGAGAGTCCCAAATGGCGTTGAAATCCTGCCGCGAGTGCAGCGCGAAAGTGTCGACCGAAGCTTTAACATGCACTCGATGCGGAGCACCGTATCCGACGCGGCAGAGGGTCGGTGTTACCGCGCGTCGGCCGGATGTACCATGGACACAATCGTCGCAACGCCAATCAACGCAACGTCCGTTCGCCATACAGTTGGGCGAATCACAGCGCAGGGTATTGCCGACCTGGAGCATTGCGCTTTGTGCCGTGATCGTCGCCGGGTTCCTGTACGCGTACCTGCCGGGCGTGCTCCATTTGCATAACGGCGGGATTTCTCTATCGCCGCCGCTAGAGTCCCATCGAGCGACCCAAGTAGGAGGCTAACGGCGAAAACTGCGATTGGCGACTGGTATCAGTGTCGCGTGGTAAGCTCGGGCGGCCTGACGATACTTGACATGACGAGGTTCTCGATCAAACCGGGTGGGGGTGCATTCGTCAGCACGGGAAAGGGACGCGGCTGCTGGCAAACCGTCGATGCGATCGAGTGGACACCCTGTGCCCAAGCACGATGGAGCGCGGACACGATGCGTTATGTCGACACTGGCGAAGCCTACTTGTCCGTCAAGATCGAGCCCAACGACGCCCACGACGCGTCGAGCTACTACTGCACTTTGGAAGAAAATCTCGAAATCGCGCCTGCGGACCATGATCTACTTATTGGACGCATCGGCCCCTATCAGATCTCTCCATGGGCTGCTGCGGATCAAGACGAATTCCGGCGCGGCAGGTTTGCCAAGACACAAGCGACGGGATAGAATCGATACGCGCTGCTGTCGAAAACTGAGTACAATCTTCGCGTGCGACACGCAGCGGCTGGTTTGAGGGCTCCAGATCCATCAGAAACTCCGAAGCCGGCTTCACGCCGCTAACCATCAGGTGATCTCGCGCTCGCATCCAAGCCACATACAACAAGTGACGCTCCGTATCGTAGGCGTCCTGCAAGTGCGAGTCGTCTACTACTGCCTCGATTCGCTCCTGAGAAGGCGGCACTTCGTCGTCGCACGCCATTGCTACCACGGCGCGGAACTCGAGTCGCTAAGCTCGACATCCAGCACCAACACGAGCCACTCGCGTCGTCCGGCCGCCGCTCCTGCAAGCGCCGAAACTCCCGCGCACTGGCGCGAATGAAACGCCGCGACACGCTGGACCGAGCCAGCCCGAACGCTTCCGGCACCGCTTCCGCGGCGACCGCATACTCCCGACAGGAGATCCCGCCTAACATCCGACGCTTCCGGCGTCCGAGCTAATGGACATTTCGGGCCCGCACGAGCCGGCAATGCAGGGCACGTTCACCGCCGGGAGTGGGACGCTCCAGTTTGTGCGGGACGCGATCGGGCGCGTGACCGGCATGACATTGAGTGCGAGTCGCATGCGGGGCATCGAATTCGAGCGGCTGCCAGACTAGGGACGACATCTAACGGTATTGCAGAAACGGCTGCGAGTGGCAACTCGCGGCTACGGCAAGCATTTGTTGGAAACGATCCGCGCTGGCCATTCAGCGACGCCACGCGGGCGCGAGCGCCACCAGTGACGCCTTCAACTACCCTCGCCGTTGCTGTATAAGTAGATTAGCATGCCATGCTTGCTGAACAGGCAGATTTCGCGCGCGGGCGTGACGATCAACTCGATAGGCGCACTCTCTCCGACTGGGTCGCGAGCTGTTAGGCCGAACGCGGGCCGAAGCTCTTGACAACAATTGATGTTTGGTCAGGCGTGACCGTTGCTACGGTTAGCCCACTATCAGTGTCGGGCGACCGCGCGTCGAGAATCCCCAAGCGATTCATTTCGTCGTCGTAGACCAGAGACTCACCGGCCGCCCGATCCCAGACCGTTCGAACCGCAGACCCAGCTGCTGGCACTATTCCATCCCAGCGTACGCGAATTTCAACTATCGCTGTTTCCCATTCGCCACCAGCCTGATCTGACCAACGGCGCATGAAATCACGCCAAAGCAAGCGCTCGCCGGATGAAGTGATGAGCTGATCAATCTCCACGTGATTGCGTGCGACCCAATGACGGACGCCTTCCAGGTCATTGAACTCCGCGGGGAATGCCCTAAGCAACTGTCGGATTAACGATCGCGACGAAAGTCCCCCCTGCGCGAGGAGGCACGCAGAAAGCGATGGGAGGCCATATGTAAGAGCCTGCGCAAGCATACCAGAGACTAGGTCCGCGCGTTTGTCGCCATACGCGACGCCGTGCACTCGAATCGCTTCAATTGCCCACACCAGTCGATATACCAGCGCGTCCTGGATGAAGTCAATCTCGACATCGGGTTCTGAAAGCACCGGCGGAAGATCGTCACCTGACAGCCACGTCGTCGTAAGCACGTACCAACTCTCCGGCATCCGTCTTGGAGCGAATGACGAGATCGCAAAAACGGCTTCAACCAATTGTTTGATTGCATTTGCGGCGGAGGCGCCGTCCGAGATTGCGAGAAATCGTTCGGCTGCCAGCACGGCGTCTAAGAGTGGTCCTAACTGTTTGTCAAGGAGAATGCCCGTCTCGTGTCCGACGCCGGCAGAGTAAAATGCGGATCGTTGAACAGGTGATGTGTTTCTCCAGAGCCACGTGGTACGACCGAGGACTACGGCTCGCTGCAGTGATTCGTCCTCAGGCGTTAGGCGCTCCAGCCGACGCGACCACAGAGAGGTGCGAAGAGATTCGTCGAGGGCATCGGCCACTTGCTCAATCGCTACTTGAGCGTCGACGGAGCCTAGGAGCACAACATCCAAGTTCTCTAGGAGACGGGACAGTGTCTCGTGTGGGTCTTCTTCATTTTCGATAGTAGCGGCTGGATCTCTTCCTAACGAAGGAGACCAAGGCCCCGCCGTATTGGTGACGTATTCTGCGATTTCTGAGAACGTCGCGCCGCTGTACTTCGCTAGCAACTCGATTAGCGATTGCACGAGTTGCAGAATGCCGCTTTCAAGTGAGCGCTGGCGAGCTGCCCGTTGCAATTCAGCATATGCGTTTAGCTTTCTTGTGCGCACAAAGCCAGTTTCAAACACCGGATAAACAGTCAACCCGTCCAAGTCCACGAAGGCGCGCCCCGCTCGGCCCACAACATTTGCATACTCTTCAGGTCGAATCGGCTTCCCCGCGCGATTTATGGATCTGAGGATCAGAACACTGGCGGAGAGATCGACGCCTTGAGCAAGTGTTGGAGATGCGATCGTAAGCAACAGCTGCCGCTGAGAAAGAAGGTTCTCGATCTCGGACAGGAAGGCACGAGGCAGCGCGCCATGGTGAACCGCCACACCGAGCCTCAGACATTCGACCGCGACATGATGGCTCCCGAGCCACTCCTCACCGAGGTGTAGTGCGCGGCTTAAGTCGACGTCCGGCGGCAAGACGCTTGTTAGGTGACCCTGACGCACGAGCTTCATATAGAGGCCAGCCACCATTTCGACAGAGCGACGCTCGGGACAATATACAAGGACACGCTGCCCATCGTTCAGGAACGCCTTTGCTGTGGCAAGGACGAATTCCTGGTCGTCGTTAGGAAAGTACTTTCGCCTCCTGCTACCTTCAATCGGTGTTTCGATGCTAAAGAAGGCCGGCACGAACGGACTCTCGCCGTCAACTGCGATCTGCAGACGGGCGTTAGGCTTCTGCCACGTTATGGTCGCTGAACGTTGCCGCGTCGGTCGCCAATCTGAGCGAACTGCCTCTCCTGGTGCGTCTGATCGTAACCACTTCGTGAAATCGTCGAATGCCTCGCCCGCTGAGAAAATCGCAGACAGGCAGACGAGGCGCCTGCGGTCAGCATCCGATCGTCGCAATAGCCGCTGGACGAGCGCCTCATAACGAATTTCTCGCTCGCCGAACCCGATCATGTGGCCTTCGTCAAGTACAACTAATCCAACATCGCTCAGAACTGAAGGCTGCTGACGAATCGCGAAGTCAAGCTTTTCGGGCGTAGCTACCACAATCGCCGATGACTCGAGTGTCCCGATGTCGGCAACGGCGACTCCGCTCGCACCGTACAGAGCAGTGACGGAAAATCCGAGCGGAACAAATGTGCGCGCGAGCCCGCGTTCGACCTGCGCGGACAGCGCCCGTAAAGGCGTTACGTAGACTACTCTTCGCCCGGATGCGAGACAGCGGAGAATGCAGAGCTCGGCAATGCGAGTCTTTCCCGCACTCGTCGGAAGAGCAACTACTAAGTCATCGCTCGGGTCGACAGTTCGACTTGCGGCGCCTAGCTGCGATGGCCAAAGCTCAATTTCATGCGTGCGGCGTTGCGCCAGCATGCCTACGAAGTGGCTGCGAAGCCGCTCCCACAAATCATTCTCTGCCTCGTCCGCTTCAAGATGCTTCGGCAGTACTTCGTGAAGACTATGATGCCAGATGTCATCAATGAGGTGACGCGCGAGTTCTGACGCCCACCACAGAGAAACAAAGCCTCGTGTGCGGGTGACTTCAGCAACTACCGAGAGCCCCTCGCGCGCACTTGTCAGAAGTTCTTCTTTCCCATCACTCAAAGCCGAGTCAAACAAAGCCAGCGCACGAACGAACGCGCTCGTTATCGCAATCACCTCAACGTCATCGAGTCCAACACTCTCCGCGTCGGCAAGCCTAGCGGCTAACTCTTGGTCAGTGTGCGCTTGATCTGACAGCCACGTGATCGTGAGATCTCTTAGCGCCGTCCGCGAACCTCGGATCATCGCAATAAGTGCCCGCTCAACTGTGGAGAGATTGAGCGAGGCGGTTTCAGAGGGAATTAGGCTGAAGGCCCTTGCGGCGAACTGAGCGAGGTGGAACGATGCCGCGCACACTACAAGGTGAAATCCCCTCTCTGGGTCATCAGCGGTTCCTTTTCGCACCGCTGACTCGATGCACTCCGCTGCTATGGCCAAGGCCGCAGCAACCGTATCCCGCTGCACTCCAAGATCTCGCGCGCGCAATGCGAGGGAAAGCATTCCGTAAGCATGATCGAGCAGATCGCTGGTAAGAGTCGCAGCGAAGGCCGGTCCGCCGGCTGGAACGACGCCGTTTCGCCAGATCATTCCTCGGGCCAAACCGCGCGCGAAAAGTCGACCACGAATTCCGGGCAGACTAAGATTACGAAGCCGGTCTAGTAGCTGCTCAGCCGTTTCTGGCATCGAGTCGCGAGAAAATCAGCTCAACAAATTCCTGGTGATCGCTGATACGCAACGCAACAAATCGACGTTCCTTCACGGTAACTGGTTGTTCGAGATACGGCCTAAGCGCCGCAGTGGTATCGTTTCCTGAAAGGATGAAGACGAGGTGCGTCAGTCGAGACAGCGGAAGGTCGTGTTCTTGAAACCGCTCCACAATTTCAGCGAGTTCATCTTCGCCCTGTCGACGAAGTGTCATGGAGACGAAGGCTAGCGAAGACGGTTTTGGGCGACCGCTGTTGGCATTCAACGCATCGCACGCGTCACGCACCACGGACGCAGATATGGCGGCGCGGCTCTTTACTTCCGCTTTCATAACGGCAGGCGGGTCCAACGTGCGATCAATAGCGATGAGGTCGTCCCCTCGCATCGACATGTCGCGATCATCTTTGTATCGAAGGCGTAGCAGCGGAACGGAGAATTCGGATTTCTCGCGAACAAAATCGGTCGCAATGATCTCCGCCAGGTCTCCCGATCTGATTCGCTTCTTGGTCGGAAGTCTATTGCGAACAGCGGCTGCCGCTAATGGAAACCTGAGACGTCCCAATACATCCAAGCCGACTAGCTGATCTAAGACGGCGTCGCAAATTCTGTCGAGTACGTCAGCCCGTGCCGCTTCACGCTCAGTCAGAGTCCACAGCGTCGCCGCCCCGTCATGGGCAACGTCTAGCCAGTCGTCTACGTAGGGCATGACTCCTGTAACTCTCTCAAGGTTCTTGATGTGACGACAAATTGCGGGGATGTAACGCTAGTCGACTTTGAGTGCGGCACATGTTGTCCGACGCCGAAGCACGCGGCTGCGCCCTACGCCACACCCCGGTTCGGTAGTGCGTTAGCAGAGACTCCGACAATTGTGGACGAAGGGAGTTTGTCAAGGAATGTGCGGCTAGTTCAATCGGTATGTGCACCGGTGGTCCTGGGCTTCTCCGCCCGTGTTATGAAAGCCCGAGCGTCGTGCGTGGCATATATTTAGGCGGCGTGCGATTACGTTTAGCTGGCCTTCAACCCCGGCGCTGGACTGCAAACGCGGTAGAAACCCCGCGACTGTGCAAACCACGCTAGATTAGCAACCGTTAGGCGAAGCGATAAGGCACTTAGCGACGATAAAAAAATCTGCCGTCTAACTTGGGTCGTGCACGCGAATGTTACCTCGAGCCAGCGAGGGGTATCACCCTTCAAAGTCCACACCGAAGAAGCCCTGATCGCCTTCCACGGCGTGTACGACGCCTAACACTCGAACGATCGTGTAGTGAGTGCTCACCACGTTACCTTCAAAACCTCGATTCACCTCGGAATGCACAAGCGCCCGAAGTGCGTCCCCCGGGCGCAACACAATCGTGCCTTCACGAAATGTGGCTAGCCAATCCTCATCGTCGATCCGCGCCTCGATAACATGCTGATCGTAGCGGAATTCCCAACGCGACCGGCCCAGATAGTCCGGCTTCTTGATAAGCAGCGTGAGCTCGCTTTCAGCTGTGAGTCTTTCTTCCGTTAGAAGGTCCTCAACGCGCGACGACGACAGGTTTAGCTTCTTGTTGAACGGAGTAGCGCGATCAGCACTCTCGAGTGTCGCCGCATCATGCGGCCCGAGCTCATGAAGAGCCTCGGATATGCCCTGCACGTCCCGCAGTAGGAGTTCTGCGGAAGGCGCAGCTGGAAGCTGCAGCAACCCGGGCACAGGGCTCGGCAACTCCGCTGCCACCACGCGACGCAGCTCATCGAGTTGCGCGCGATTCTCAATCGTGTCTCGGTCAGCGAGCCAACGAAGCATCGCGTGCTTTGCCCGCACAAGGTATTGTCCGACTAGTGGTCGCCATTCGAGGTTGCGCAATGCATCGTCATCAACCTGGTGCAGAACTGTTCGTACTATCGCTTTGATTGAACTCGCTTCGACTCGCTCAAGAACCAACACTGGAAACAGTTCAACGCCCAAGGACGCTACAAAATCACGATCCGTGGTTTGCAGCGCGTCGATGAGTTTCGCCATCGCATGGAAGACACGTGCGGGATTTGAAGTGCCCGCCTCGTAGTCGATCCGTATAACCGCGATGTCGGTCTCTGTTGGGGCTTCGATGGAGGAGCCGGTCACTTAGCTCTCCGCGCAAGGGCGCTCGTCTCGATGCCTGGACACAGGAGACGTTCGATTGCTGGCCCGCGGCGGTCAGAGCCGCACGCTTCATCTCCACACATCGTTTCGGACGCCGCCCGAACCGGCACGACGCAGGGGATCGTCAGCCAGGTGAGACTGTCGCGGCCATGAGACATTGATGGCCTGTTTGTCTCGCCGACATAAAACCGACGCTGCGTCGCGCGCCGATACGAACCCGCGAAGCGACGTCCAGCGAATCGCGCTAGCAGGTAAGGATAGTTTCTCCACTTGGTGCGACGTGGTGTCTGCGCAGGTCACCAGGTCGACTTCTACGTCATCTCTGTCAACCAACGCTACGGGACGACCGACGGCTTCGCGCAGGACTAACGGAGTGGCGGCGGAGTCTACACCTACGACGGCGAGCACCGCAGCGCCTCCGCCGAACGCTGGAAATATGTATGGGTAGATTAGCTGCCCAAATTCGGACGCCAGCGCTACAGAGGCGAGGCCGACCAACATCACGCGAATTGGCGTGACACCACGACCACGCAGCGATCCGCGAGAGTGGGCAAACTTGTGTGCAGCCGACCCGAGGGTCGCAGCTACGCCCGAGCTAACGAAGGTGAATGATAAGAGACCTGCCCACGGCACGTGCCCCGCCGTGATTGGGGCGAGAAGAACACGCAGAATCAAAGCGACAACTCCCGGCCCTAAAGTGAGAGCCAACAAGGCTGTGATCTGTCTTGTTTTCTTACTCTTGCCGCGGCCGTCGCCGCTCCGGTATTCTACCCCGATCGGCCATCCAATCGAAGCAGCTATAACCGCAACAAAAACGCAGAGCAGGCCGGCAGACACATAACGGCCTCGCACGAGGTCGAACCGGACAATCTCATAGCGTGCCAGATACGCATTCGCGACTATGAATCCGATCACGTACAGTGCGGCGAGCGTGACTGTGACGACTTGTGCACCGTCGCGCAAGCGAAACCTCAGACCTTGGTGATCAGCAACGCCCGATTCTGCCATTGGCGGTTGTCGCGACTCGAAGAAAGGCCTCGTTTCAGCCACGGAGATCTTTCAGAAACTCCGAAGCTGGCTCCGCTCCGCTCACCATCAAGTGGTCTCGCGCGCGCGTGCACGCCACGTACAGCAAGTGACGCTCGGTATCGTACACGTCCTCCAAGTCCGAATCGTCTACCACGGCCTCGATTCGCTCCTGAAGAGGCAGCACTTCGTCGTCGCAAGCCATCACCACTACGGCGCGAAATTCGAGGCCCTTACTTTGATGCATCGTCCCAATCGCGACTCGCGCATTTTCAACACGACCTGAGGCGTCGAGCTCGAAGTGTTTTAGTCCTGCGGCCTCGACCGCAGCACGCGCGCGAGAATACTGTCCAGTCGAACGAACTAGAACCGCCATCTCCTCGGCCGCCACACCTTCACGCGCGCGTTCAGACAACCAGCGCCCAACGGCGATACCTTCGGCGCGTTCGTCGGCCGAGGTAGCAACCAGCGGACGCGGCCCGTTGAAGACAGAAACCGTATCGATCCGCTTTTCCTTGTTCCCGTCGACATCCGCGAGCTCCTTGGCGAGGAGACAATCGGCCTGTGTGCGAATCTGGTGCGACGTGCGGTAGTTGACGCGCAGGATTGTGGATCGCCCTCGCACGTCAACGCCTAACGAGCGCCAAGAGAACGGTGTTTGGAAAATTCGCTGCCCCAGGTCGCCTGCGAAAAAGAGGCTGCCAGGGCGACCGGCACCAAGCGCTGACAGGAACCTGAGCTGCGCGACGCTCACGTCCTGAGCCTCGTCAACAACGACAAAGTCGTATGGCAATTGGCGTGACTCGCGCATGTGCTCCGTAAGGCTCTCCAGGAGATCGGCTGTGGTCATTTTCCCACTGGACTCGAGCTGCCGGCGAACGTCTTCAAATATTGCCCACAGAATCCGACGCTGCCGTTCAGCGAGCCGAGTCTTTCGGCCTAGCCTTGCGACGTCACGGTAGGCCTCCCACGATCGCAGCTGCCACGCATCGACGACGTCTCTCCATTCCGTGAGCAAGAACCGCTTTGAGAAGTTCGAGTCGGGATGCGCGAGCAACGCAGTGTCGATCAAACGACTGACGTCATCCGCGTTCGCAATTGCCGCGCTGCCCATGCGCGACTTGTAGAGGCGCAATGCGATTGAATCCAACGTGGCAACATCTATGTTCTCGAGAACTCGAGGCTCGGATCCGGCGAGCCGCAGTAACTTGAGCTGGAGGGCGCTCGCCAGCGAGTCAGAAAATGTTGCGAGCTGAATTCGTGAGCCTCTATTCGTGCGTGCGAGGTGGACGGCACGATGAAGCGCTACGACTGTCTTGCCTGTCCCAGCAGAACCAGCGACCCGCGCGGGCCCATCGTACGAGCGCTCCACGAGCTCGCGTTGGGCAGGATGCAGGAAGACGGTCCAACGGTCCCATGGTGCATCCAGTGCTCGCGTTAGCTCGCCGACATCGGTCATCACTCGGAAACGGCGTAGCGCGTCGGGATGATCAAATGGACTCGCGACGCTCGCGCCTTGGGGTGCGCTGACTCGCGGCGTACCGCCCGTAGCGAGTTCAAGGAGCGCCTCGGCGGCCTCCGCTGGCAGATGATCGGCGAGCGTTAGGATCGAGTCTTCCGTCGCATTGCGAACATCGGGCAGCCATTCTGAAGGCACGCCGTAGCGGAGCAATTCCGCATCAGCGACGCCTGCGAACGGGAGATTACCATACGCGGCGGTAGGCTCAGCCACACGCTTCGTGCTTCTGACCTCCTGAACCCTTTCGCGAATCTCGACGAACTGTGCAGCGCCAGTAGTGGGATGCGTTTCGAGTCGTCGTCGCTCAGCCCAGGCGTATGCCTTGTCGTGGTGATCGACGTAACAGAGGAGGATGCTACCAGGCACCCGGCGTACGATGATCCGGATGTCTTGGCTCACGCGAACCGACCAGAAATTCTTGTCCTTCGCGCGATCGATCTTGTGGAAGCTGAGCCCTGGACTTTCAGCATTGACCTGCAAGTCGAACGCTGTTGTCTTTGCGGCCTTCTGTTCGGCGCCGTTGAGGCCGGCGAGGCTCGAGACGAAGCTGTCCGCGATGCGGAATTGCACTATGCGATCCGGAACACCTTCATCACCTCGTCGCCGAGATGATTGATCACCTTCACCGCAATGCGACCGGATTTCGGCTTCTCGAACGGGCGGGACGTGTCGCTGTGCAGCGTCGCCCACGCATCGGCGTCAATCTCTGCCTTGAGCGTGGTTTTGAGCGCGCTGTACGGATCATTCGCGCCGAGGAAGTAAGCTTGCCTAACGAAGAAGCTCTCCTCATTGTAATCCGTATCGATGAACCAACAGGCAATTCCATCGGGGCCGTCGCTGCGCACTGCGCCGGTGCTCGGATGAAAGACATCCACCCCGTTCACCTTCACGCGTAGCAGGCCGCCCTTCTGCGGCAGCAGCGTGATGTCTGGCTCTCCGAAGATGACGAATAGGTTTCCCTTCCCCGTATTCTTGAGATCACCGGCCATATGCAGGTCGGCGTTCATTCGCGCTTTGAGCACCGGAATGCGGCCTAACTTACTGAATTCAGTGGCGTGCGCGTCGTAGTTGAAGGCACAGGCGATAAGAACGTCGAAGTCCGCGTCGCCAGCTTCTCTCGCGGCTTCAACCAGGTCCGGCCGTGTAACGGTGCCGAACTCAGGGCCGACGAAGATAGCGGCTCGCCGTTCGACTGTTTGTGACCGATTCCGTTCTACGAATCGTCCTTCGGCGCACACGAGCTGGCCTGGCCAGGGCGTGAGCGCGGTAAAAGAGATCCGGTCCTCCCTATGCGCCTGTTGCACGCCAGCAGTGCGCAGGTTTTCGAGGATCATCTCGGAGAACGATTGCGTGGCCACGTACTCGTCCTCTGGCTCAAAGACCTGTCCGATCAGGTCGTCGTGCTCGTCTACGCCTAACACTCGGTGCGGAGACAAGCTCTCGACGGTGAAAGGGCCAGCGACGCGAACCCTCTTATTGTCGATGTACGGTTTGTCGTAGAGCAACTCGACGCCCGCCTTGGCGGCGATAGAGGCATCCATCTCAGTCTGGCGCGCGATGCGCGCCTGCCACCACTCGTCGTGAAGCTTGGTAATGGGCGCTTGCCATTTTGAATCAGACTCGCGAGGGACCTCCCATTCCTCCCAATCCACCTTCAATGCGGCGTTGAGCTTCTTGCGTGTCTGTTCGAGCGTCGCTTGCCAGTTGTCCCAGATAACGTCGATTTCCGCGTTGTTGGCGATGGATTGGAGCGTGATGTGGGGTACGCGTTCGTAGACGAAGCCCTGGCGGAGGTCGCTGTGGGCCGACTGCGACGATGGTGTCGTGTGCGTGACCTCAGCTTCCTTGAACTGACCTTCGCGGGAGTCGGCGAGCAGGTAATACGGATAGCGTGCGCCCATGATACGCGCACGGGCCAGAGCAAGAGCGACTCGTGACGTGTCGATTGTGATCCACCGGCGGCCCCATTGTTCAGCAACGTATGCGGTGGTGCCGGAGCCGCAGGTGGGGTCGAGGACAAGGTCCCCCGGGTCTGAGGCCATAAGCAAACATCGTTCGATGACCTTGGTGGATGTCTGGACGACATAGATCTTGTCCATGCCGCTGCCAGACGCAGTATCTGCCCAGAGGTTAGATACGGGGTTTACGGGGTTGTCACGGATGAATCGCACGTAGTTCAGTGTGCGCCCCGTCGGTGCGACCCGATCGGCGCGAAGTAGTCGTGTCATTCCCACACTGTTCGTGGACCAACTCCGACCTGCAGTTGGTTCATACGTCTCACCGAACGCGTCTAGAGGATAGACGCAGCTTGGGGTCCGCCCCGCTGCAAGCAGGATTTGAAACCGCACCAAGTCGCCGGCGTTCACCTGCTCCCCCTCGTCCACGCGACGAAAGAAGCCAACTGTCTCCTTGACCAATGAGTACGGGCTATCGTCATCGGTATTCTTCTGCGTGAAGAGCAAGCGTCTCTTGACACTCTCGGGACTCCGCGCGTACCAAAGCACGAAATCGGTAATAGATGGCATAAGACCCTTGCTGAGCCCGGCAGTTTTCTTAATCGTAAGAATCGCAACGAACGAGTCTGGCCCAAAGACTTCATCCAAAACAGCCCGCACCCGATGCACGTTCTCGTCACCGATCTGAACGAATATTGACCCCGACTGCGTGAGTAGGTCCCTCGCCACCGTGAGGCGGTCCCGTAAATAGGTCAGATATGAGTGAATCCCATCCCGCCACGTATCCCGAAACGCCTTGACCTGCTCCGGCTCGCGCGTGATGTGCGCCGCATTGCCATCCTTCACGTCGCGGCTCGTCGTACTCCACTGAAAGTTTGAGTTGAACTTGATTCCATACGGCGGGTCGAAGTAGATGCACTGCACCTTTCCGCGCAGCCCTTCGCGCTCCGCCAGACTCGCCATCACCTGTAACGAATCGCCGAGGATCATTCGGTTAGACCAGTTCTGATCGTGCTGATAGAACTCGGTCTTATCGACACCCTTCGGTATGCCATTGAAGTCTGCGAACAGATCGGGAGCGATGTCCCCTGCTTCGTGCTTGCGCTCTCTCGTCTCCCGAAGCAGGTCGTCGATCAGCGCCTTGGCGTGGACCTTCTCCTGGATGTAGATCGGCGGAGCCGGCACGACGAGATTGCTCCAGTCCTGCTGATCCTTCCCTCGCCAAACAAGCTGCGGGTCGAGGTCGCGATTGCGACGCTCATAAGCCACGCTTATCAGACCGAGCGCCTCCTTCTGCAGCACGCTCTGGTACTCGGCCGTGGGGATGTTCTTGCGCGTCGCTTCATCGTGGACGAGGGTTTCGACCACCTTCGTGGTTCGACCCTGTGCTTTTCGCGCCATGAGAGTGGGAGCTCAGTCAGGAGTCGAGTGCGTCGGGATTCTTTAGAGACTTCTTGTCTTCAGATGCGAGACGACGTTCTACCTTCTTCACGTCTTCAGCGGCCGGGAGACTCTCGGGTCGAATGCCGCGATCGAGCAGTGTCTTTCGAACGGCCTCGTTGTTGATAACGTGCTCGCGTGAGATCGCGGATTCGCTAGACAGTGCGCCCTCTCGGCTGTTGTAGATGGTGATCTCTGCGGCGAAGTCCTTTGCCTTGAGGATGATTGTGGGTGCAAAATCGGCGAGCGGACGATTGTCGGGCACCTTCCAGCTAACCTTCATCGCCTGCGTCGATTTTCCAAACAGCGCTTGGTCGCCCTTGCTACGGATGACCGCGAAGTCCTGGTTCCCACCGGTACGCTCGTAGATGACCTGCGACAGCTCCTTTTCCGTGGCCGTGAGCTTCTTCCGCGCCGAGATCCGTTCGGCCTCCAACAAACGCTGCGCGATCAACTCGGCGCGACGCGTCTGGATGGCGAAGTAGGTTTGGGCGAACGCGATCTCCCTCTTCTTGGGATCGCCATTCTGCGCGGTCAGGTAGCAGGCATAGCGGGTGAGCATGACGTCGTCCACCTCGCGCTGACTGCCGGAGCCCAAATCGACCATTTTCCCGACGTCGGCAAAATGGTCAGCAACCTCATGGCCCGAGACTTCGCAAGCGGTCTTCGCCTTCGACACCACGTTCAGAAAGTTGTCCCACTTGGCATAGCCGAGCAGGTGTTGCAGATCGCGAGCGAGCCAGAACTCCACACCACTCTCGGTCTGTTGCGCATGCGCCTCGAACGTGCTCGTCAATGATCGGACTAATTCAGCCTTCACCGGAAACCTCCTCCACGACCTGGCTCATGGCCTGCGCCACTTTTGACTCGAAATCGGATTCGATGTCGAATACCTGTGTGAGCTCCGTAAACGCCCAGCGCCCGAACGCGCCGAGATTATTGACGGCAGGAATCCAATATGTCTCCATCGTGCTCTTCTTTACTTTCGCGTCTTCACCGCGATATCCCTTGATCTCTACAACCAAGTGCAACGGATCGTCGCTGTCGCGCCCGTCATCGACAAGCACGATGAAGTCGGGCCTGTAGCGGCGGGTCCCTGACCCCAAGCGATACGGCACCTCGAATCCGAGGTTGTGATTTTTGACGTACGCCTTCACCCGCGGATGCGACTCCACCACGCGGCAGAGTTCCGCCTCCCAGTCGCTGTCGAGTACAACCCTGTTGATGTGACACTTTCGCGCATCGGTCTCCCAGCTCGGGCGCGAAGTGTTGAAACGAACGTGCGCGGTTGAGCCCATCGGGTTGTAGGGATCCATGATGGCCTTGATTGGCCGCGTTCCTTCCAGTGCCTGCGTAATCCCCGCGGTGATTCGGTTACATGCTTCGTCTGCGAGCTCCTGATACATGAGGAGCGCCGGGTGCGTCTCGCCTTTGCACACGAGATGGTTCTCTAGCCATTCCCGCGTGATGCGTTTGAGCTGCCCAAAGAGGTACAGCTTGGGCTCCTCTCCCGCGTCTCGCCACTTCGTATAGAGCAGGCGCTGCGTTAGGTGAAAGAGAAGCGATGAGGGACGCATGTCCTGAAGATGCTCGATGTCGAGATCGACACCCTCGCCGATGATGCCTTGATTGCGCGTCTTTGTCGGGCCAACCAGATCGGGCGTTAGGACAAGGGTTGAATCATCGGTGAAGCGCGCGATGAGCCGCTCTTCGGGAAGCTCCACTCGATAACCTTCAACGCGTGGGAATCGAATCTCTAGCGCGTCGCGCTCCGGGCGTACCGCGTGCACAACCACCGTCTGCGTTGGCCGCTGCGGGGGCGCGGGCACTGGCTTCGCCGTGAAGTCGAATGGGATGCCAAGAACGTCTGCATACTCCACCTCGAGTAGCCCATCGGCATTCAGGTCATAAGACTGACGGCGTAGCGCGCGGCCGATGACCTGTTCGCAAAGGAGTTGTGTGCCGAATGCCCGGACGCCGAGGACGTGTGTGACGGTGTTCGCATCCCAGCCTTCGCTTAGCATGGCGACGGATACTACGCATCGGATGCCTGCACCCAACCGCCCTTGCTTCCCGACTGTATTCATCACCTCGCGGAGTATCTCCTGATCCGTTAGGAGATCGCCCGCCTCGAGATTCCCTTCTCGCTCGATCTTCTCCCGGCGAAACCGCTCGATCTCGTCGGCGGCCATTTCTCGAAAGTTCTTGTCGAGTAGGTCACCGCTCTCGAGTTGAGTGCTGTCAATCAGCAACGTGTGGGGACGAGCGAGCGGGTTGCCGTGCTCATCGAAGTTGCGAAATAGCTCAAGGCGACCGTTTTCAAGCGTCGTAGATCCGTCCGCATTTTCGCGGTGGAAGCCCGAGATGTAATCGTAGACTAACTTCGATGTCGACGTGTTGTTGCAGACGATGATGAAGCATGGAGGGACCTCGACCTTCGCTTCTTTCCAGAGCTTGTAAGTCTTCTCGTAGTGGCCGTATAGTGCTTGGAGTGCCGTTTGGAGGCGCGCTGGCAGTGCGAGCGGATCCAGATCTCCTGCCTTACCGCGCCCCTTCTTCGGCATATCCTTTCTGATATTCTCCCAAAGGTCGCGGAACATCGGCATGTCGTTGCCGGGGATGTTTTCCGCCACGGGCACGCGTGGCAACTTCACGATTCCGCATTCGATGGCGTCCATAAGCGAGAAGTCACTCATGGTCCACGGGAACAGCGTTCCCTCGGCATACCCAGACCCACGTAGGAAGAAAGGTGTAGCCGAGAGATCAATCACGCGTGTCAGTCCTAACTTGCGGTTGACCGCCTCAAGCCCCGCAATCCAAAGTCGAGCCTCCTCGTTGTTCCTTTCCGCTTCCTTTCGATCGTCGCCGCTGAGCTCTTCCTCTTCGTCCTCCTTGGGGCGCTCGCGGTAGCAGTGGTGTGCCTCGTCGTTGATTGCCAGGATATTCTTGAGGCCCATCAGCCCTGGCATCACGCGCTGCATCATCTGGCCATCGGTCTCGAGCGTGTTGAGCTCTCCGCCGGTCCTGCCCTGAAGCAACGAGCGGCCGCCTTTCGAGAGCTCGATGCGCTCTCGCGGTTTGAAAGCGTGAAAGTTGGTGATGACGATCTTAGCTCGGCTCACATCCTCGAGCATATCGCTCGGCACGAGCTCGCGACTCGCGTAGTAGCTGTCCGGATCGTTAGGCTGAAGGACGCGCAACCGATCCTTGATCGTGATCCCTGGCGTGACCACCAGGAAGCCACGCGTGAAGCTCTTGCTTTGAGGATGTCGCACCGCGTTGACCGTTTGCCAGGCAATGAGCATCGCCATGACGGTCGTCTTTCCCGCCCCCGTAGCGAGCTTGAGCGCAAGGCGCGAGAGGTCTGGGTTCGCGTCGCGGTTCGCGTTAGTCAGGTGCTCGAGAAAACGCTTCCCTTCGCTGTGCTTGGGCGCCACCTCGGCCAGCCAGATGGCAGTCTCAACAGCCTCGATCTGACAGAAGAAAGGCCGATACGAGGTGAAGTCATGGTGGCGCCAGTGCGTTAGTAAGCGCTGCGTCTCGGGCGTGACGCTCCAGTTGCTTGCATTGGAGATAGCCCGCCACTGGTCGACACGTTGGCGCAGCTCGTTGATGACGGGGGTGGGATCGTAGGCCTGATCGCTCGTGGACAGGCCCTTGCCTTCATCGAAAACGAGCTGCTGCTGTGCAGCGGCTGCTTTGCGTTTACGCGGCTTGGGAATCGGCGTGATGAACTGCGCGGGGCGTCGCTTCTCGACGATTTGCTGCGTGGGCTGGCCGTCCTTGTCGAGCTCCCAGTGGCGGGCGGGGTACTCGTAAGGCGAGTAAAGAATTGGCCGTTCAAAAAAACGCGTGGCCATAGTTGCGGCGGTTCGCAAGAAGAAGATGGCGAGGCAGTCGCGCCAATTTCAGCGCTTGAACGCTGGGGTCCGGCAATTGCGCCTGCGCAGCGTCGTCCCCCCACGGGCAAAGAGTGCGTCGCCAATATGCCGTTAGAACGCCGAGTCGGGAAGGGCGTCGAGGTACTCTGCGCCGAACGTGGCGTACATGAGTGACACACAGCGGCACAGCGTCTTCGTCGGCGCCTCTAGTCTAACTGAACTTCGGCGGTGAGTGATCTTAGCCCAACGCTGTCACCGTGCAAGGTGCTTTCACTGGTCAACGCTGCTCATCCATTCTTGAGGGCGAAGTCCCCGTGTTTCAGGCAAAGAGCCGGCGGCCAAGCCCTTAGGCACCAGCACGGCTGTCCCGATCGCCAACCAAACCTGCGACGCCGCATCTCGCCTTGTATCGGCACAGAGCTCGCACACCTGGCGACTCCCGTGGTCTTGCGCGCATCGCTTCGAGCTGAGCCGCGCTGCAGCCGACAAACTCAATCAAATAATTTGGCCGGAAAGGCATTGTGCGGAATTGTCTTGCTGACGCTGCCAACGCTCCCCCTAACACGAAGGCTGCCTCCTTTGGGGAACTCAACCGTAATTGTTTGAGCGCCGGAAGATTTCAGATCAATGGCTTCTGATAGCTCACTTCGACTCAGAGGACAGATAGTAACTTGGCCGCACGCCAACATAACGAAGGCCTTAGGAGCAGCCGCTAAAATCGCACGCAGTTCGTCGGGCTGGAAGGTGAACTGCCACGGACCGTCTACGCGTGACGAGTATTTCGCGAAGACGTGCCGATCCGTGTTGATCAGATAGTGACCGTACCTGCTCGACCCTCTGTTCAAGGCCTTGAATGACTCGTGCTCTACAATCTGGACGAGACCGGGACCGTGAAACTTGTCTTGTTCCTGCACCTTCATGGCTTAGGCGCTCCTTTTCGCGTGAAATCGTGAGTGTCCGCAGATAGCATCATCCAGCACTATCCAATCGGAATGAGTCGGAGAAACTCGCAGATTCGCGCAGCCTCGGCTGGCGTGATATCCGACGGAATTCGAATCTTTGCGAAGACGTCCGGCCGCAACGCAATCTCGTGTTCTACTGTGCGAGGAATCGATTCAGACGCGCTCCTATCGATGCCAAAACCCGGCCCGATATTCCGAGGTTTGTCCACCCACGTCATCCTCGAAGGCTTGCCTCGACGCCCTGTCTTGAACGTTCCAAGGCCGAGTTTCGCGAGCGCTTTCAGCGCCGCGATCACATAGCCCCGATCGACGTCGCGATACTCTGCGCGCAAGCTTTTCTCAAGTACGTCGACAGAGGTCTCACGTGCATCGCCAAAGCGCTTCGCGATGTGATTCCAAAAAGCATCTCGATCAGGTACCAACATGCTTCCCCCGTTCAACAGCGGCTCTCGTGGCTTGTCGCCGCACGATTAGGATGATTATACCTTAGCGGAAGGGAATTGTCAACCATAGCACAAAGAGACAACTTTTATGCTATGAATTTTTCGTATCGGCTATCTATGGTTTCAACCCCGGCTCTCTCCTCTGAGTTTCGATCTTCGTTCTGGTATCCAGTTCGCGTTGTGTAATAGGAACCACCCCAAAAAGAAAAAGGATCTCGCCGGGTGCTAGAGCGAGATCCCACTACAGCGCGTATTGTTCAGCGTCAGCTCAAAGTCGTCTGGCGCTATCTGCCCTTCGCGCGGCCCTTGTTTGCGTTTAACCGCACTCGCTAAACCCACACACATGACACTTCACACACCCCTCCGCATACTCCAACTGCGACCCGCAATCCGGACACGTCCCCATAAACCCACCATTGTCGGTCACTGCGTCGAAGCCAAGTTGCCCCTGCCCCTGACCTAACGTTGCATCCCCGCTCCCGCTCGGCGCCACGCGCACGGATCCAGTAATCTGCTCCCTCGCCGGCACCGCCCCCGCCCCACTCGCCCCGCCCCCGAGCAGCTCCTGCTGAACCCCCTGCTTCTCCCGCCACCACTGTTCGATCGCAATACCGATAGCGTCCGGAACGGAGAGCACCTTGTTCGGCCCAAGCCCGATCGGCCGGTCCGATGCGATACCTCGGAGCTGCTTGTGCACTTCCATGAGCGGAATCCCGCTCCGTAAGGCCAACGACAGCAACCGTCCCATCGCCTCGACGTCCGCCATCGCCGCACCGCCGGCCTTGCCCAACGTGATGAACACCTCGAACGGCTGACCGCGATC
>Ga0157370_10001334_pt1 | contig 30651 bp, 27 predicted proteins | sample C35metaG_FD_113463 | JGI IMG/M metagenome (GOLD analysis project Ga0157370, IMG submission 113463) | Corn rhizosphere microbial communities from Kellogg Biological Station, Michigan, USA - C3-5 metaG | ecosystem: Host-associated > Plants > Roots > Rhizosphere > Soil | place: USA: Michigan...
ATGATGTTGAAGGCCATGGCCCGTTCACCGCCGAAATTCAGCAGGTCGGCGACGATAATCTGGTGCCCGGTACTGGAAATCGGCAGGAACTCGGTCAGCCCTTCGACAATCCCCAAAATCAACGCCTGCGCAGCGCTCCAAAGATCCATGCAACTTCCCCCATCGGCAGTGCCCCGCACCGCCCTCAAAATTGTTGTCGACGAAAAAGTGTCGGCAGAAAAAACCACGCTCCAGCAAACGGAGCCAGCGCCAGGCCAAACCCCCTGTCCCGGCGACTGAAAAATGACCTGCAAGCGCTTGGGAATGCCGCTTTGGCGCCGAAATGTAGCAGACAACTCCTACCGATGCTGCTGCCTTTACTTACATTTCCCCTGTACTGTTGCAAAGCCATCACCAGCGCCTACTTTCAAGGCAGCACAACAACAAAAACGGTTGGAGTTCCGCACCATGCAAACCTTGCGCAAACTACCGATTCATCGTCGGCTTTGGCTCATTCTCGCTGTCGCGTTGGTCATGCTGGTCAGCCTTGGCCTGTTGATGCTCAAGCAGATCAACCACGACCTGCACTCGGCCAAGGTTCAAAAGACCCAACATGTTGTGCAAAGTGCCACCGGCGTACTGACTTATTTTTACGGCCTGGAAACCGCCGGCACGCTGACCCGTGAGCAGGCGCAGAAACAGGCGATGGAAGCCGTGCGTGGGTTGCGCTACGCCAAAGATGATTATTTCTGGATCAATGATCTGGGTCCGAAAATGATCATGCATCCCACCAACCCGAAACTCGAAGGGCAAGATCTCAGCGCCCTGAAAGACCCCGACGGCAAATTCCTCTTCAACGAGATGGTCGCCATCGCCAAGGCCAAAGGCTCGGGCATGGTCGAATACCGTTGGCCGAAGCCCGGCGCCAGTGAGCCGGTGCCGAAAATCTCCTATGTGCAGCTGTTCCAGCCGTGGAACTGGATTGTCGGTTCCGGCGTGTACAGCGACGACATGCAGGCCGAATTCCGCGAACAGGCCATGAGCGCCTCCATGCTGGGCTTGGGCATCGCCATCATCATGGCGCTGGTGGTGCTGTACATCAGCCGCAGCATTACTCGACCGCTCAACGAAGTGGTCAGCGCCATGGCCAACATCGCCAGCGGCGAAGGCGACCTGACCCGCTCGCTGACCAGCGATGGCGACGACGAACTGGCCGACCTGGCCAAGCACTTCAATACCTTCACCAACAAACTGCGCACCGTGATCAGCCAAATGCTGCAAGCCGCGACGGCACTCAATCAGTCCGCCGACACCCTGGGCAGCGTCGCCACGCAATCGCAGCAAGATGCGCAACAGCAAGCCATGCAAATGGAACAGGTGGCCACGGCGATCAACGAAGTCACCTACGGCGTCCAGGACGTGGCCAAGAATGCCGAGCAAGCCTCTGGCGAAGTGCAAGGCGCCGAGGCCAACGCCCAGCAAGGCCAGGCCAACATCGAGCGCAGCCTGCAACAGGTGAACAAACTCTCCGGCACCATTAATGAAGCCGTGGAAGTGATCCAATCCTTAGCCCAGGAAACAACCCAGATCGGCGGCGTTCTGGAAGTGATACGCTCCATCGCCGAACAAACCAACCTCCTCGCCCTTAACGCCGCCATCGAAGCCGCGCGGGCGGGTGAGCAAGGTCGGGGGTTCGCGGTGGTGGCCGATGAAGTTCGTTTACTGGCCCAACGCACGCAGAAGTCGACGGCCGAAATCCAAGTGATGATCGAGCGCCTGCAAAGCAACTCGCAGGCGGCGGTAAACGTCATCAACGAAAGCAGCAAAGCCTCGCAACTGACCGTCGACCAAGCGCGCCTGGCCGGGGAAAGCCTCAACCAGATCAGCCAGTCGCTACGCAACCTGACCAGTCTGAACGCCTCGATCGCCAGTGCTACGTTGCAGCAGGCGCATGTGGTTGAAGACATCAATCAGAACGTCACCGACGCCGCCAGCCTGGCCCACAACACGGCAATGGCCGCCGAGCAATCGAGCAGCGCCAGCCAACACCTGAATCAACTGGCCGATGAGTTGAACCGGCTACTGCGCCAATTCCGCGTATGAGGACTGCATGACCAGCATGGAACACCAGGAGATCAACCTCCAACAGCCGGAAAACCAGGACCTGATCTGGGATATGGAAAGCATGGCCCGGCGTGAGCTGGCCGAGCGTTTTATCCGGCTGTTCGAGAACCGCTTCTGCGTGTATTCCGAATCGGTGCGCCAGCTCTACACCAACTACACCCTGCACTTCCCCACCGACCTGGGGCGCAAAATGGTGGTACTGCCCAACGCCTATGCGTTCCACGACACCCTGCACGGCATCGACGCGGCGGCCGTGCGCAAAACCGGGCTGTGCGTATTGCCCGGCGTATTGGTCGGCAAACCGGGGCTGCTGCTGAGCACGGAAATGAAAGACGACGGCAGCACGCCGAAGACCATGCCGTTCAAACCGGCGCTGGCGCAGATCATCAACAGCCAAAAGAAGCTCGGCGATGTGTTCCTGCCGATCATGATGAAAGGCGACCTGCGCGAGTTCGACCAGCAGATGCCCTACATCCACCTGCATCGCCTGCAAGTGACCAAGCTCACACACTTGTCCACCTTCGAGCGCGACGACATCCACCAGACCATCACGCGCAAGATGCTGATGCTGTACCGACAGGCGGATAGTTTGGTGTGTTGAGGGCCGATGCATCGCCCTTAAAAAACACCGATGGCTTCTGTAGGAGCTAGCTTGCTAGCGAACCCTGCAAATCCAATTTCAAGGTGCCTTTTCCCGGTTCGCCACCAAGGTGGCTCCTACAAACCAACGGCGGCCTGTAGGAGCGGCTTTAGCCGCGATCTGTCGCACCTGCAAAACCCAATCCCCAAACCAGCACACAACCCGCAGGAGCTAGCTCCAACAGTTCGCGCCCAATCAGTCCTGACTCACCGCCCCAATCTTGTGAATCGACAAATCCGCCCCGTAATACTCGTCTTCCTGATTCAAGCGAATTCCGCTGGTGGCCTTCAACACGCCATACACCAGCAAACCACCCAGCAGCGCCACCACTACGCCGAGCCCGGTGCCAATTAGCTGACTAACCAAACTCACACCACCCAGCCCGCCCAGCATCTGCTGACCAAAAATGCCGCAAGCGATGCCGCCCCATACGCCGCATAAGCCGTGCAGCGGCCATACCCCGAGCACATCGTCGATGCGCCACTTCACTTGGGTGGCGGTAAACGCCCAAACGAATAAAGCCCCGGCCACCAAGCCGGTTACCAGCGCGCCCACCGGGTGCATCAGGTCCGAGCCAGCGCAAATCGCCACCAAGCCGGCAAGCGGGCCGTTGTGCAGGAAGCCCGGGTCATTGCGGCCGACAAACAGCGCCGCCACGGTGCCGCCGACCATGGCCATCAGCGAGTTCACCGCCACCAGGCCGCTGACGCCCTCCATGGTTTGCGCGCTCATGACGTTAAAGCCGAACCAGCCGACGATGAGAATCCACGAGCCCAACGCCAGAAACGGAATGTTGGACGGCGCGAACGCCACCAGCTTGCCGTCGCGATAGCGCCCGTTACGGCTGCCCAGCAACAGCACCGCACCCAGGGCCAGCCAACCGCCCATGGCGTGAACCACCACCGAGCCTGCGAAGTCGTGGAAGCTGGCGCCAAAGCGCTCGGCCAGCCACGCCTGAAAGCCGAAGTTGCCGTTCCAGATCAGCCCTTCGAAAAATGGGTAAATAAACGCCACAATCAGCAAGGTCGCGCACAGCTGCGGGCCGAACTTGGCGCGCTCGGCAATGCCGCCGGAAATAATCGCCGGAATGGCGGCGGCGAAGGTCAGCAGGAAAAAGAACTTCACCAAGGCGTAGCCGTGGTCGGCGGTCAGCTCGCCCGTCGGCACCATAAAGGTCACGCCGTACGCCACCCAGTAGCCAACGAAGAAGTACGCCAGCGCCGACATGGCAAAGTCGGAGATGATCTTCGACAAGGCGTTGACTTGGTTCTTTTGCCGGACTGTGCCAACTTCCAGAAACGCGAAGCCGGCATGCATGGCCAGCACCATGACGGCGCCAAGCAGAATGAACACCGTGTTGGAACCGTGAATCAGGGTTTGCACGGCGCTGTTGAGGTTTTCCATCGATGAGGCGACTCCGGCAGCGAAAAAGCACCAAAGCGGCTCAACGCACCACCCACACGCACCATGATGACGCCACAGCGCACCAGTTCTGCTCAAGCGAGCGAACCGATTTAGAACCAGGGAAACGGGCAGATAACGTGAGCGATCAGTTCTTTTCTTTATTTTTCATTCGGTTGAGCAACACTGTTGCCACCTGGGTTAACGCAGAAAATGCGCGATTACGGCGCAAGCGCTGGGCGTTGCGCACCAGCACAATGCAAGCGCTATACCAGCTACATGGGCCTGCCAGCGAGCGCGCGGGGGCCGTTATTAGATGGAACCATCCATCGGAGCGGCAACTCGAAACCCAAAGACCTACACTCACCGACCCCACCACGGAGAACCACTATGGTTAGCAAGGCCAATGAACGTGCTCAGGAAGAGCTTGTCGCCGAATTCCAAGCCCTGATCGCAGACACCGAAAAGCTGCTCGAACACACCGCCAGCCTGGCCGGCGCCGAAGCAGACGAATTGCGCTTGAGCATTCACGACAGCCTCAAGCGCGCCCGTGACACCCTGCAACTCACCGAGTACACCGTGCGTGAGCGTGCCGAAGAAGCCTTGGCTTCGACCGAAGCCTACGTTCAGCAAAACCCTTGGCAGGCCGTCGGCATCAGCGCCGGCATCGGCTTCCTGCTTGGCCTGCTGGCTACCCGTCGCTGATCATGAGTGACGGAATGGAATCCCTACCCCCACCTCCGCTGCAAGGCGTCGGCCCATCGCCCAAGCGACTGGGCGCGGCGTTTTTGGGCTTGTTGCACAGTCACGTCGAACTGTTTGGCATCGAGCTGCAAGAGCAAAAAAGCCGCAGCCTGAACATGCTGCTGTTCGCCGGCTTGGCCCTGGTTTTCGCCCTGCTGCTATTGCTGGGGTTGTCGGCGCTGGTGCTGATTCTGGTGTGGGACAGCTACCGTCTCACGGGCATTATCGGTTTGTGTGCGTTCTACGCCTTGGCAGCGCTGTTTTGTGGTTTGCGCCTGCGCGCGGCAGTCACCGACGAATCGTCCCCTTTCAGCGCCACGCTCGAAGAGCTGGCCCGTGACCGTGAGCGCCTGATGCCATGAATCCTGCCAAACCTACCCGCCAGGAATTGCGCAAACAGCTGGTTCGTTTGCGCATGGAAATGCACCGCCACGAACTGCGCCATGAAACCCAACAACTGCTGCACCCGCTGCGCAAAATGCGCGGTACGGCGAGCAGTTGGCAAAGCAGCCTCAGCACCAGCCGTGCGCCACTGTGGGGCATGGCCGGGGTTTCGTTGCTGGGCTTTTTCGGCGGCAAAAGCAAAAAACTCAGCCGCTGGCTGAAAATCGGCCTGGGCCTTTATCCGCTGGTTGCCGTTGCGCTGAAGAACCGCAAACAGGTCTGATCCGGCCCATGTGGGGCGCTGTCCTACAACTGGCCACTTTCTTGCAAACGCAACGTGATGAACAGCAACGGCGCTGTTCATCGCCTTGCCGTGTGCGGGCTGAACTGCCAACCGCTACTAAGGATGTGACTGTGATCGACGGGCAACCGCTTGCCTGCTTCCAGCCGTTTATAGATACCGCCACCGGGCGTATCGCCGGTATCGAAGCGCTGGGCCGCCTGCAGCAAGACGACGGCCGCCTGGCGTCGGTAGGGCCTTTATTCGCTGACCCCAAATTCCCCATGGCCGCCCTGCGCCGCCTCGACCGTGAAATTCGTGCCGACGCGTTGCAGCGCTTTCATGGCGCCCCGGCTGACTGGTTTCTCAGCATCAATATTTCGCCGCGCTGGATTGGCCGCCTGCGCCCGAACCAGCCGCTGCCCAGCTTGAAGCAACTGGAAAAATACGGCGTCTCCCCCGAGCGCATCGTCTTTGAAATTACTGAGCTCGGCGGCGGCAGTTTGCGCTTGCCAGAAGTGGTGGCGCGCTACCGCGAAGCGGGCGCACGTATTGCCATCGACGACTTTGGCGCTGGCTACTCGCAGCTCGACCGCGTGCTCGCCTTGCAGCCCGACATTCTCAAACTCGACATGCGCCTGTTTCAGGAGGCCGCGCGCGGCGGACCGAGCAGTGAAGTGGTCAAGGCGCTGGCGCAAATGGCGGAAAAAACCGGCTGCTGGATCATCGCCGAAGGCGTGGAAACCGAAGCCGAACTGGACTTCGCCCTGGAATGCGGTTCGCGTTATGTGCAGGGCTATTTGTTCGCCAAGCCCGAGCGCGAGTTCTTTCCCGCCGATGCGTTCGTCGAGCGCTTTGCCGACCTGCGCAACCGTTACGTGCGCAACAAGTTATCGGAGCGCGCACGCCTGGTTTCCCTGCGCCAACAACTCAGCGGATTAATGAACAGTTTCAAAGCCTGGGCCGAGGCAGATGCGCCCTTGAGCGCCCTGCCCGCACCGGCCGATTACCCATGGCTGCTGCGCGTGTACCAATGCGACCCCAACGGCACCCAACTCACCCCCAACCTGGAATGGACCGGCACTGGCTGGCGCGAAGACGGACGCTACCTCGGACATAACTGGTCGTGGCGTCCTTACTTCTATCAATTGCTGGCCGAAGGCTGGGATGAACGTCGGCTGATTCTGTCATCCACCTACCGCGACGCTACGAGCAACCAGTACTGCCTCACCGCCGGGCAATTTATCGACAACGGCCAGCGGTTGTTGCTGTTGGATATTGATGTGGCGGGTTTGTAAACCGCGCACGCCGCTAGCCCTCTCCCCCAGCCCCTCTCCCGTAAACGGGAGAGGGGAGCCAAACGGCGTTCGGTCCCCTCGCCCCTCGGGGAGAGGGTTAGGGAGAGGGGCTGGCCCTCAAGCTCTTCACCATCACTTGCAGCCAACCCCCGGAACCGGGAAGCTAGGCGCCATCAGCCACTGAACGGCGAGGACAGGCCTTGGACTGGCACACACTGCTCAACCGCGAACGACTCGGCAAGCCCACTTACAGCGCCACCGAGTTGGGTCGCAGCCCCTTTCATAAAGATCACGACCGCATCATCTTCTCCGGCGCCTTCCGCCGGCTGGGCCGCAAAACCCAGGTGCATCCGGTGTCCAGCAACGACCACATTCACACCCGCCTGACCCACTCGCTGGAAGTCAGCTGCGTGGGCCGCTCGCTGGGTATGCGCGTGGGTGAAATGCTGCGCGATGCCCTGCCGGATTGGTGCGAACCGAACGACCTGGGCATGATCGTGCAGTCGGCGTGCCTGGCCCATGACATCGGCAATCCGCCGTACGGCCACTCCGGTGAAGATGCTATTCGGCACTGGTTCCAGCAGGCCGCCGGGCGGGGCTGGCTTGATGGCATGAGCGAGGTTGAACGCCAGGACTTCCTGCATTTCGAAGGCAACGCCCAAGGTTTTCGTGTGCTCACGCAGCTGGAATACCACCAGTTTGACGGCGGCACTCGGCTGACTTACGCCACCCTCGGCACCTACCTCAAATACCCCTGGACCTCGACGCACGCCGAAGCGCTGGGCTACAAAAAGCACAAGTTCGGTTGCTACCGCAGCGAGTTGCCGTTGCTGGAGCAAATCGCCGCCAAGCTCGGCTTGCCGCAGCTGGAACACGAGCGTTGGGCGCGCCATCCGCTGGTGTATCTGATGGAAGCGGCCGACGACATTTGCTACGGCCTGATCGACCTGGAAGACGGCCTGGAAATGGAGCTGCTTGATTACCCCGAAGTGGAATCGGTGTTGCTTGGCCTGGTCGGCGACGACCTTCCGGAAACCTATCGCCTGCTCGGCCCCCATGACTCGCAGCGGCGCAAGCTGGCGATTCTGCGCGGTAAGGCCATCGAACACCTGACCAACGCCGCCGCCCAGGCTTTCGTCGAGCAGCAAGACGCCCTGCTCGCCGGCACGTTGCACGGCGACTTGGTGGAACACATGCACGGCGCCGCCAAGCGCTGCGTGCTCGGGGCGAAAAACATGGCGCGGGAGAAAATCTTCCAGGACAAGCGCAAAACCCTGCACGAGATCGGCGCGTACACCACGTTGGAAATTCTGCTGAACAATTTCTGCGGTGCGGCCCTCGAACTGCACAGCGGCGAAAGCCTGTCGTTTAAAAACCAACGCATTCTCGACCTGCTGGGTTACAACGCGCCCAAGGCGGACTGGACGCTGCATCGCTCGTTCCTGCGCATGATCGACTTCATCGCCGGCATGACCGACAGCTACGCCACCGAAATGGCAGCGGAAATGACCGGGCGCTCCAGCCCGGTGTAATGGGAATGTTGAACGCTCTGGAATAGAAACGCTTATGCCCACGCTCTTGCGGCAACTGTTCAGTTGGCAATCCGGCCCGCCCGCCTGGGGCCCCGCCATGGTGGCGATGCTCGGCTGCGCGTTGCCGCTGATTCTTGGATTGTTCAGCGGTCACCCTGGTTTTCTGTGGGCTGCCGTGGGGGCCTTTCAAGCGGCCAAGGCCAACCCGCTGCACCGCTTTGGCATGTTGCGCATGTTGCTGCTGATCGGCCTCGGGGCGTGGAGCGCCGGCCTGGGTTTTTGGGGCGCGGATCACCCCTTCATCAGCCTCGGCTTGTTTGCCCTGTTCGGTTTCTTGCTGGCCTGGCTGCAACGCTTCGGCGCCGAGGCCGGCAAGCTTGGCATCGGTTTGGCCATCTGCCTGTGCCTGGGCCAAGGCCAGCACGGGGTCGGCAACCTGACCAACCCGTACGCCGTCGGCATGCTGTTTATTCTTGGCGGCCTTTGGGTGACCTTGCTGGCCTTCGCCCTGCGTGGCGTGCACGGCCTGCGCATGTGGCCGCGGATGCCGCGCCTGGTCGGCATCTTGAAAGTGCTGCGCCGCCACGCCAAACGTCAACCGCGCCGTCAATGGCTGCTGCACGCCTTCAGTTGCACCCTGGCGTTCGCCCTGGCCGGCCTCACCGTTGAACTGGCCGACCTGCCGCGCGGCTACTGGCTGACCATCACCGTTATCGCCACCTTGCAGCTCGAATTCCAGGGCAGCCTGGTGCGCGCGCTGCAGGCGAGCCTGGCCAGTTTTTGCGCCGCGTCGCTGCTGATTTACTTTGGCCACAGCCTGCAAAGCCCGCCGGTGATGGTGGCGGTAATGCTGCCGTTAATTGCCATGAGTCGTGCCTTTCAGGCCCATCACTACGGGCTGTTCGTGCTGCAAACCACGCTGTGTTTCCTGCTGCTCACCGAAAGCCTTTCCCATGACTGGCACCTGGGTCAGGTGCGGGTGCTCAACACCTTGACCGGCGTGGCAATCGCCCTGTCTGTGGCGTTGCTGATGCATTGGGTTCGGCATTACCTGAACCAATACCTCAACCGCCGTCAGAGCAACCAGTCGGAGCCCGCGCCCGTTACGGTCACGCCCTCTTCGCAAGAGTGACGCACGCACGCTTTTGCCCCGGCAGAAAAGCCATCCGTTCACTATGCTTGCCTCTTGCTTCGGTACGGGGTTGAGCGCAGCGATGCCCGCGAACAATCGGAGCAAGAGATTTCCCTCTGCGCTGTTCAAGGAGTGATGCGCAATGAGCAAGTCCCGCCGCGTGGAACGCCGCTACTCGCTGCACGTGCACATCAGTGTGCTGTTTACCTTTTTGCTGCTGATTACCGGCATCGTGCTGGGCCTTTTCAACTACCGGCAAACCACGCAAATCATCTACTCCAGCAGCGCCGAGTTGTTCAGTCGGATTCAGGAAGACGTCCAGCACGACCTGCTCAATACCTACCAGCCGATTCGCCACCTCCTCAGCCTGCTTGCCCTGCAAGAGCAAAACCACGGCACCGACCACTATCAGCGCATGGCGCTGCTGCCCTCGTTTGCACAAGCGCTGCGCGACAACCCGAAACTGGCCTCGCTGTTCCTCGGCTATGACGACGGCGATTTCTTCATGGTGCGCCCGCTGCGCACGCAAGCCTTGAAGGACAAATTCGACGCGCCGCAAAACGCCGCGTACCAGGTGTGGTCCATCGATCGCGTGGGCGAATCCGCGCAAACCGAATCGGCGCAGTCGGAGTCGGCCTACTACGATGCCGAACTGAACCTGATCAGCCGCCGGCAGAATCTCAAAGAACGCTACGACCCCCGCAACCGCAGCTGGTTTGCCAGTGCGTTGAGCCGCAAAGAGCAGATCACCACGGCGCCTTATGTGTTTTTCTCCACCGGCAATGTCGGCACCACCCTGGCCCGTGCCACGGGCGAACATGCGGTGATAGCAGCAGACCTGACACTGGATGATTTGTCCGCCACGCTGGCCAAACACAAAATCACGCCCTCCACCGAAGTGGTGCTGTACGACGGCAACGGCAATGCCATCGCTTACCCCGACAGCAGCCGCCTGATTGTGCAAAGCGAAAAAGCTCAGTTGGCCAAAGCCCGCGACCTGAATCCGGTGCTGGCCGCCCTGCTGGACCGCGACCCAAACGTAGCCTTGCGCGGCATCCGCCTGGATCAGCGCGACTGGGTGGTCTCGCGCAGCCATTTGATCGAAGGCGGGCCGCAAGGCTTGGAGCTGGCGTTGGTGGTGCCAAAAGACGAATTGCTCGCCGATGCCTACCGTATTCGCTGGCAAGGCGCGCTGGTGACGCTGGCTATTCTGCTGCTGTGCCTGCCGTTGGGCTGGCTCAGCTCGCGGCTGATCATTCGACCACTGCGCGACCTGGTGCGTGAAGCCGAAGCCATCCGCCGCTTCGACTTCAGCCAACCCAGCAGCGGCCACTCGCCGATCCTGGAAATCGACCAACTCGCCACCTCAATGGCGCGCATGAAAGAAACCATCGCCAGCTTTCTGAACATCGCCTCCAGCCTGTCCGCCGAAACTCGCTTCGATACGCTGCTGGCACGCGTGTTGGAAGAAACCGTAGAAATCAGCGGCGCCCAAGGCGGGCTGATTTATCTGATCGATGCCGACACCGGCAGCCTAGAGGCCAAGGGTCTGATCCTGGACAAACAGACCCGCGAGCTGGAGCCCTTTCATCTGGCCAGCTACCCGGCCGCCGCCGACAACCTACCCGATTGGCTCGACGGCCCGGCCAACGGCGGCGCCAGTAGCACGCGCAGCCTAGGCTTCGATCAAGCCGGCGCGTTGCGCGACATCTTCCTGAAACTGGACAGCCCACGGCTGCACTTGGCCGCCACGGGTTTGCACAACCGCCAAGGCCAGACGCTCGGCGTATTGGTGCTGTTGCAGCGCGACACCGGCCACGTCGACGATCAAGCCATGCTGCGGCCCGAGCGCATTGCCTTTGTCGAAGCGGTGTCTGGCGTAGCGGCGCTGTGCATCGAAAGTCAGCGCCTGTTGGAAAGTCAGAAAAAACTGCTGAATGCCTTTATTCAATTGATTGCCGGCGCCATCGACGCCAAAAGCCCGTACACCGGCGGGCACTGCCAACGCGTGCCGGAGCTGACACTGATGCTCGCCCGCGCTGCCGCCAACAGCGACGAGCCAGCCTTTGCCGCCTACCAACCCACCGACGAGCAGTGGGAAGAACTGCACATCGCCGCCTGGCTGCACGACTGCGGCAAAGTCACCACGCCGGAATACGTGGTGGATAAAGCCACCAAGCTGGAAACCTTGTACGACCGCATCCACGAGATTCGCACCCGTTTCGAAGTGCTCAAGCGCGACGCCTGGATCAGCTATTGGCAAGGCGTAGCCGGCGGCGGCGATGAAGCGCAACTGAGGGCATCGCGTGACGACTTGCTCGCCGCGCTGGACGACGAATTCGCCTTTGTCGCCCGCAGTAACCTGGGCGGTGAAGCCATGGCCGACGCGGACCTGGAGCGCCTGGCCCAGATCGGCATGCGCACCTGGACGCGTACCCTGGACGACCGCCTCGGCGTGTCGTGGGAAGAGAACCAGCGCCAGAGCCGCACCCCGGCGCCCGCCCTGCCAGTCAGCGAACCATTGTTGGCTGACAAACCCGAGCACCTGTTCGAACGCGGGCCAAAAGACAGCGTGCCGGTGGACAACCCGTGGGGCTTCAAACTTAACGAGCCCACCTACAAATTTAATCGCGGCGAGCTGTACAACCTCGGCATCGCGCGCGGCACGCTGACGGCCGAAGAGCGTTACATCATCAACAACCACATGGTGCAGACCATCATGATGCTCAGCCATTTGCCGTTCCCGCCGCACCTGGCCAACGTCACCGAAATCGCCGGCGGGCACCACGAAAAAATGGACGGCACCGGCTACCCCAAACGCTTGCGCCGCGAAGACATGAGCCTGCCGGCGCGGATGATGGCGATTGCCGATATTTTCGAAGCGCTGACCGCCGTGGACCGCCCATACAAACGCGGCAAAACCTTGTCGCAGGCCCTGGGCATCATGGTCGGCATGGCCAACGGCGCGCACATCGACACCGACTTGTTCGCCCTGTTCGTGCGCAGCGGTTTGCACCTGGAATACGCCCAGCGCTTTCTGCAGCCTGAGCAGATCGATGACGTGGATGTGGAGGCGTTGCTGGCAAAGGTGGCGTGAGCGCCACCGCTGGCCCCCCGACCACCGCCCCCTGTAGGAGTCAGCTCGCTGGCGAACCCTGCAACTGACGATGGGAGATATTCCGCGCACGTGCTCTTCGCGAGCTAGCTCGCTCCTACAAAAGCGCTTGGCTTGGAATTGTCGTTTGCAGGAAATCGCGACTGAAGTCGCTCCTACAGGAAATGATGAATGGCGCGGGGAATTGAAAACACACAAACAACAAAGGGGCCCGAAGGCCCCTTTGTTTTACATCTGCTTAAACCGTAACGGCTTAGGCGTGTTCGGCGTTGATTTCGGTCTCTGGGTACCAGACGTCGATCAACGGGCTGGCGGTGTAGTCGGTGACTTCACTGCGGCCCTTCAGCCAGGCTTCAACGGCGGCGCGTTGTTCTTCGCTGACCGAACCGCGTTTGGCCAGGCAAACCAGACCGTAGTCTTCGCCGCCAACATAGCCCAGGCCGTTGTCTTTCATGGCCACACGCAGGAATTCGTCGAGGAAAGCGTCGATGTCCGCTTCGCTCAGGTCCGCTTTGAGGTTCAGGTTCAGCTCGAAGCCGAGCTCCTGGAATTCATCTACGCAGAGTTTTTTGCGCAGGCGGCGGGAACGGTTAGTAGCCATGGAACAATCCTCAAAAGTGATAACGCGCGGCACTTTACCAGCAAAGGCTGCGCCGTGCCCGACTCTCTGCCGGGCGCCCGTAATGCAGCGGACAAAATTGCACCACTACTCGGCAAACTGTAGAACGCTTCGGGCATAATGCCGGCACTTTCTCCGCGCATTTGGGAACCTGTGAGCCCAAGCGCTTTCTTCTTTACGCCATCTTTCTTTTTTGGCCCTTGCCTGAAGGGTTTCTGCCAATGATCAAATCGCTTCGCCACCTCATCATCGCCAGCCTTTTGTTACCCGCCGCGCTGCCGGCATTTTCCGCCCCGCTGAACACCACCCTGCCCGCCTCCGTCCAGAAAGCCATGAAAGCCGGCAAGATCGGCAACGACTCGCTCTCCGTCGTGACCTTGCCCATGACCGGCGCTGGCACTCCCACCATTATCAACGCCGATGTCTCGGTGAACCCGGCTTCCACCATGAAGCTGATCACCACTTACGCCGCCCTGGAACTGCTCGGCCCCACTCACCAGTGGAAAACCGAGTTCTACGGCGACGGTCCGCTCAAAGACGGCGTGCTCAACGGCAACCTCTACCTTAAAGGTGGCGGTGATCCGAAGCTGAACATGGAAAAACTCTGGCTGCTGATGCGCGACCTGCGCGCCAACGGTGTGCTGCGGGTAACGGGCGATTTGGTGCTGGACCGGTCATTTTTTGTACAGCCGCAACTGCCGGTCTTCGATGACGACGGCAAGGACGACAACAAGCCCTTCCTGGTGACGCCCGACTCGCTGCTGGTCAACCTCAAAGCCGTGCGCATGATCACCCGCGCCGAGGGCGGCAAGGTGAATGTGATGATGGAGCCGCCGCTGACCAATGTGCGCATCGACAACCGCGTTAAATACCTGGCCAAAGGCAAGTGCGCCGGCGACGTGCGCTACAACCCGGTCACCGAATTCGACGGCACCACCTTGGTGGTCACCGGCCAGCAAAACGAAGGCTGCAACACCCAGTCGTACTTGTCGCTGCTCGACCACGCGGGCTACGCCGCTGGCGCCGTGAGGGCGATCTGGCAGGAACTGGGCGGCACCATCATGGGTAAAGATCGCGTCGACGTCGTGCCCAAAAGCGGCACCTTGCTGGCACGCGCCTTTTCCCCGGATTTGGCCGAAATCATCCGCGACATCAATAAATTCAGTAACAACACCATGGCGCGCCAACTGTTCCTTAGCTTGGGCGCCGAGTTTCGCAACAGCGCCGATGGCGACGACGCCAAGGCGGCGCAACGGGTGATTCGCCAATGGCTGGCGAAAAAAGGCATCACCGCCACCCACTTGGTCATGGAAAACGGCTCGGGTCTTTCCCGTGCTGAGCGGGTCAGCGCCCGGGAAATGGCGGCCATTCTGCAAACCGCCTGGAAGGGCCCGTACGCCGCCGAGTTCATCAGTTCGCTGCCCATCGTCGGCATGGACGGCACCATGCGCAAACGCCTGAAAAACACACCGCTCAATGGCGATGCTCATATCAAAACCGGCACCCTCAATACCGTCCGCGCCATCGCCGGTTTTAGCCGCGACGCCAAGGGCGACACCTGGGCGGTGGTCGCCATCCTCAACGACCCACGACCCTGGGGCGCTTCGGCGATTCTCGATCAGGTGCTGCTCGACCTGTACCGCCGCGCGGATTGATACAGGCATCGCGGCTAAAGCCGCTCCTACAGACACCCGGACCTTGTAGGAGCGGCTTCAGCCGCGATTCCTGAAAACACCATTACCCGACCACTTTAAGCACTCCCCTACAGCGCGACGGGAAATTGGCTATAGATGATTTCCCCCGGCAGCAGATTGCCAGTACTCGCCAAACAACCGGCAACCCGGCGGCAAAAATCAGCCGCAAACACCCAAAACACAATCATAACCTATTGTTTTATAACGCCTTTATAAGACAAATCCGCACCTGGCACACTATTCGCTATAGGCACCTTGTCGCCGCATTTCGCGCATGAGGTTCCCCCGACATGGTCCCGCCAAGCAAAACAAACACAATCGACTTTGACGCCGCCAAACTGCAGCGCCTGGGCTTTGCCAGCAACCGCACGCAGTCGCTGCGTCCAGTCTCGTTGGCGCAACTGCGGCAGAAGCTGAACCTGCAATTGCAGACCAGCCTGGAAGTCGAGCGGATCCTGGAAATCTTCTTTCGCGAAGTGCAGCGCCTGGTGCCGCTGCACGCGGTGGCGTATCAGCAGCCTTCTGCCGACCTGCGTCTGGAGCTTGGCGTGCGTGCCACCCACTCGGCCGGCTACCGCTTGAACCACGACGGCGAATACCTGGGCGAGCTGATTTTTCGCCGCAACCAGCGCTTCTCCGAAGAAGAATTGAGCCAACTGGAATCGCTGCTGGCGTGCATGCTGTTTCCGTTGCGCAACGCCCTGCTCTACCGCAAAGCCGTGCAGTGCGCGCTGCGCGATCCATTGACCGACACCGGCAACCGCATCGCCATGGACCAAGCCTTGCAGCGCGAAGTCGACTTGGCGCGCCGCAACCTGCAACCGTTGTCGGTGCTGATGCTCGACGTCGATCATTTCAAACACATCAACGACACCCACGGCCACAGCACCGGCGACGAAGTGCTGCGCGCCATGGCCGATACGCTGAAAGCACAGCTGCGCAACATCGACATGATTTTCCGCTTTGGTGGCGAAGAGTTTCTGGTGCTGCTGTCCAACACCAGCCGCGAAGGCGCGGCCATGGTCGGCGAGCGCCTGCGCTTCGCGGTGCAAGAGTTGCAATGCACCGCCCAGGGCCAGCACATTGATGTATCGGTCAGCCTCGGCTGCGCCTGCCTGCTGCCGGGCGAATCGGTAGACAGCCTGATGCGCCGCGCGGACAACGCGCTGTACGTGGCCAAACGCGAAGGCCGTAATCGCTTGACCATGGCGGGTTGAACGCACGTCTCCATGCGCGGGAATGACGGTTGGTTTTTACGGCGGTGAACCGCAACGCGAAAAAAAAAGGCCAGTCAATCGACTGGCCTTTTTCATTACAGCGCAACCCGACTTATTGCTCTTCGGGCGCTTCTTCCGGCATTTCTTCCGGGGCTTCTTCGTCGAGAGCGCCAGCGTCTGGCTGCTCTTCGTCCGGCACATAGCCTTCCGGCTGTTCTTCACCGGCACCGCCGCCCAGGCCACCGGCCTTGGACATCACCAACATGGCGAACTCTTCCACCGACATTTTCTGGTCGTTGAAGGTGACTTCGTTGTTGGCGTAATGCAGGTTCGATTCGAGCTTGTCGCCTTTGAGCACGATCATCTCGGTGGACAGCGCCATGCCGCTGCCCATCTCCGTAAACATGGCGGCTTGGTCGTCGATGGCCTTTTGGTCGGTTTCGCCGGCAATTGCCGCCTGAACACGCACGCCATCACCGATCACGGCTTTGTCGATCGCCAGTTTGGCATCAAGCTGCGTCAGCACTTGCTTGGCCATTTCCGGCGGCGGCAGGTCGAAGGATGCCGGCTTGTTGAAGTCCATCGCCAGGCTCACCAGCGCTTCGCCGTGGGCGGTTTTAACGCTGAATTTCTCCAGTGCAACGTGCGGTTTACCGGCCAGCAATTGGCCCACGTCGGCTTTGAGCTTTTCTTCTTCAGCTGGGGTGAACGCCATGTCTGGCGTTTCCTGGCCAAGTGCCTGGGCTTGCTGCACCGGCGCCAGTTTGTCTTTGTAGAGGTTGACCAACGACTGCACGGCAGCGGCGTCAAAATCCTTCATGCGCCAGAGCATGTGCAGACCGGCGATGTCTTTGCCGTCGAAGCTGACCTGTTCAATGTCGTAGGAGACATGACCGGCCAACTTGCCGTCGTTTTCTTCAAAGGTGCCGGCCTGAGCGATATTTTTGATCACTACCGGCGGCTTGCCGGCCACGGCGATCGAGGCAGTGGCCAGCTTGACGCTGCTATCGCCGAGGTAGAACTCGCCGCTGCCCAGTTTTTGATCGCTGTCCAGGGTCAGGTCTTTCAGCTCGATTTTGAGGGCTTCGCCATTGGCGTCGGTGCCGCTCAGTACCAGGCTGTCCATGCCGCCGGTCAGGGCCACGTCTTTAGCGTGGGCGCTGGCGTCGACTTCCAATTTCAGGCCGGAGAATTTGACGTTCTGACCTTCTTGCGGGGCGAAGTCCAGCGGGGTCAGTTCGATGGTGCCGGTGGTGGACTGGTCGTAGCCGAGGCTGACCTGGCCGGTCAGTGGCGACTCGCCCTTGGCGGCGTCGAACCATTTCTGCGTCAGTTCGTTGGGTTCCAGCGCGTAGTTGCTGGTGGCCAGAACCGGCCAAAGGTTGAGCTTTTTCAGGCGCGCGGCGGGCAGCGGGCCGTGTTGGATGTTGTCGACCAGCAGAACTTCCAGATGACGGGCCTCGCCTTCTGAGGCGGGCATGTCCAGGGTCAGCTTGTAGTGCGCGGTGCTGGTGAACAGGTGGCTGTCGAGCGACAGCAGTTCCAGCTTGCTGGTGATGCCGGTGCCCAGCAGCGCATCGGCGCCTTTCTGGTTAGCTTCGGCGATGGAGTTCTGCAATACGGTGGGCAATTGGGTGCCGGTGTACCAGGCGCCTGCGGTACTGATGACGCCTACCGCAACGATGATGCCTGCAGCGATTCCTGCTGATTTTTTCATGAGTCGACTCAACGAATGTCCATGTTTATGTATGCGCCTTCCTGGCCGGAGGAGACCCGTGCGCCACAGGCGCCGCACAGCGAAAGCGGCGGCGATGGTAGCACTGTGGCGCGGTTCGAGGCTGTGTCGCTTATCGCTCTTCGAGAATTTTCACCGTGGGCGTGGTTGGGTCGGTCTTGACCCAGTCGGTGAGCAGGCTATACGCCACCGCCAACAAGGTCGGCCCGAGGAACAAGCCCATAAAGCCGAACGCCAACAAGCCGCCAAACACCCCGAGCAGCACCACCACCAGCGGCAGGTTGCCGCCACGGCTGATCAGGTAGGGCTTGAGCACGTTGTCGACGCCACTGACGATAAACGTGCCCCAAATGCCGAGGAAAATCGCGAAGCCGTATTCACCTTTCCACGCCAGCCACACGGTGGCGGGAATCCACACCAGCGGCGGGCCCATGGGGATCAGGCTGAACACGAAGGTCAAAATGCCGAGCAGCAACGCGCCAGGCACGCCGGCGATCCAGAAACCAATCAAGGCCAACACGGCCTGGGCAGCAGCGGTGCCGATCACGCCATTGACCACGCGTTGCACGGTGCCGGCTACTAGGTGTTGGTAATAATCGGCGCGCTCACCGATCAAGCGGTGCAAGCCTTTGCTTACCAGCGCCGCCATGGCCGGGCCGTCGCGGTAGAAGAAAAACACCAACACCAGACTCAGGGTCAGCTCCAACATGCCGCCGCCAATTTTGGCGCTGCGGGCCAGCAGCCAATTGCCCACTTCGCCGAGGTACGGTTTCACGCTGGCGAAAATCGCCGCGCCTTGCTGGTCGATGCTCATCCACCAGCCCACCAGGCGCTCGCCGAGCAACGGCACGCGGCCCAGCCATTCGGGCGGCGCCGGCAGGCCTTGCACTTGCAGGTCTTTGACCAGGTTGACGGCATCGCGTATGTGGTCGGCCAGGTTGAAGCCCAACCACACCAGCGGCACCGCCACCAACACCATCCAGCCCAGGGTCAGCATGCCGGCCGCCAACGACACACGGCCGCCCAGCCAGCGCGTGAGCAGCGGCATCAACGGCCAACTGGCAAAGGCCAGCACGGCGGCCCAGAACAGCGCCGAGAAGAACGGCGCCAACACCCAGAGCGCGGCGCCCAACAGGGCCAGCAAAAGAATCTGGACCAGCAATCGGTCGTTATTGAGCATGTAGAGCTCCGAAGGGATAGGTAGCGATCTGAACGTGGGGACTTGAGCGAAAACTAGCGCAGCAGCTTAAAGGATAGGCCGTCGGTTTGCGCTGCATCGATTTCCAGGCGCGCCGCCCGCACGCGCTGCGCCACCAACGCATCGCGCCAGGCCCGAGCGTGTTCGCCGGCTAGGCTCACGCGCAACGTGCTGTCCTGATTGAGCGTGCGCCCCAACAGTTCGGCCCACGCCGCCACCGGCTCGCCGTCCAGCGCGGCAAATTCGAGTTCACCGGTGTTGCGCAATTGCCGCAGCAAGGTCGCCGGTCCTGGCAGCAATTCGCCCAGTTCGGCGCCGTTATCCAGCTGCTCCACATGCAGATACGCGCGACGATTGCCACGCGTGATGCTGTACAGCGCCACCAGCGTGTTCTGCTTTGGCTCGGCCAGACGCAGCAGCAAATAGGCTTGCTGATCGTCGGCGCCCAGCAGCTTGGCGTTCCCAAACACCGAGTTCGCCCACAAGCTGCTGGAGCCACATTCGCGGCTTTCACACCAATACAGCAACTGCGCGCCCTGCTCTTGCAGCGCATCGCGGGCCGCGTTGAACGCTTGGCCGGAGGTATGTTCCGGCGGCAATTCATAGGTGACCGAGCGCATATGGCCGAGGCTGTCGACCTGCCGCTCATAGCGCAACGTGCCGCTGATGCGGCGAATGGAACCCAAGGGATAAATGCGTTCTTGCGCGGCGATGTCGCGGAAGTCGACGATTTCGGCGCGGGGGAAGCGCGGCAGAATGTCCAGGTCCTGACTGCCGGGCAAATCGGCAGCGAAAGTGGCGGAGCTAGCCACAGCAGCCAGGGCAATGGCCAGCAGGCGGTACACGCGCATAAAGGGTCTCGTTGTTCGTGTCAGCAAACGGGGCAGCTCGTTTAGCGCTGCCCAGCGAAGTCGCCCAGACTCCGCAGTTGCCTGGAGCAAGTCAAGAAGCGGAAAAAAACCTATTGAAACAGGCTGCTACCGCTTCGGCGCCGGCTTCGTCATCCAGATGCAAATGATGGCCGCCGGCCAGGCGCTGCACCTCGAATGGCAACCCTTCCAATGCCGACACCACCGTCGGCTGCGCATGCAACATGCCGCCCTCGGCCACTACCAGGCAGGCCGGGCACGCCACGCTGCGCACAAACACATCGGTGTGCGCCTGGGTAAAGCGCAGCGGCGAAGGCAACGTCAGGCGGCTGTCGGTGCGCCAGGTGTAACCGCCAGGCACCGGCATCAACCCGCGCTGTGCCAGCAACTGCGCAGCCTCGAAACTGACGCCGCCGACGCCTTTCATGCGCGCCTTCACCGCTTGTTCGACCTTCTCGTACACCGGCTTGCGCTTGCCCGCCAATGCCAACTGCTCACGCAATGCCGAACCCAGCTTGGCCGGCGCCGACTCGGCTTCGCCGGTGAACGGCACCAAGCCGTCGATCAACGCCAAGCGCTCGATTCGCTCCGGCATGGAGGCCGCCAGCAACACCGAAACAATCGCGCCCATCGAGTGCCCCAACAACGAAAACTGCTGCCATCCGAACTGCTCCGCCACCAGCAACACGTCGTAGGCGTAGTCCCACAGCTGATAGTGCGCGCCCGCAGGGCGGTGATCGGAATGGCCGTGGCCGGCAAAATCCAATGCAATGATGCGCAGCCCTTCCAGCTTGGGCGCCAGGCGCGCGAAGCTCATGGCGTTATCCAGCCAGCCGTGCAAAGCGATAACCGGCTTGCCGTCTTCAGGGCCGAACACATGGGCCGACAGTTCGATGTGCGGCAGGCTCAGGCGCACTTCTTCAAAGGAATAATTCATGCGGACTCCAGGCGGGCTTGCCAGCGGTCAAACAGGGTTTTGAGCAACTCGGCGGTCGCTTGTGGGCGCTCCAGCGGAAACATGTGCCCGCCCGGCAGCGTCAGGTACTGGCAATGCGGCAAACGCCGGATCGAGCGGGTGTGATGAGGCAACACCACGCGGCTATGGCGGCCACGCACCATCGCCAACGGCACCTGCAACTGCTGCGGACGCCCCGGATTGCTATGGGGCACGCTGCGATAAATGCTGATCTCGGTGGCCGGGTCGAACAACAGTCGCAGGCCTTCGCCGTTGGCTTGCAGGCCGTGCTGCACGTAAGCGTCGAGGCATTCCGGATCGAACCGGCGAAACAGTGATTTGGCCGAAAAATAATCGCGCGCCTCGGCGATATCGCTGAACTCCTCACGGCGCCCGAGCGTGCGACCGGCCGGGGTAATGCGATCGATAAAACCAAAACGCTTGGCCGCGCGGATAACGATGCGGTCAGCCAGCGTAAGCACCGGCGAATCGAGCATCACCACCCCGCGATACAACTCGGGATGACGCAGCGCCGCGTGGTAATGCAGCACCCCGCCTAGCGAATGCCCCACGCCCCACACCGGCTCTGGCCGTTCGCGCAGGTGATGCACCAGCTCGTCGACAAGGTTTCCCCAGTTGTCATCCACCGGGAAACGCGGGTCATGGCCGTGTTGCGGCAAATGCGAGACCTCGTATTCCGGCGCCAGCGCGGCGAACAACTTGCCGTAAGTGGCTGACGGGAAACCGTTGGCATGGGCGAAAAAAACCGATTGCGGCATACAGGGAAGCTTCCAGGACAAACCTATGGCGATTGTCCGTAAGCGGTGGCGGCGCGGCAATGACTGTAAGTGCCGGGAATGATGGCAATACGGCCAGGGCGTATGGGCGCGAGGATTCGCATCCCCGGGGGATCAAGAGCATCGCGGCTAAAGCCGCTCCTACAGAAGCTCGCAAACTGTGGGAGCGGCTTTAGCCGCGATGCTTTTAACCGGTCACACCGGCGGCGGCATATCCCCCAACGGCACAATCGCCATGGTCAGCCGCGAAATACAGCTCGGCTTCCCCTGCTCGTCCGTCAACCGAATATCCCAAACATGGGTCGTGCGCCCCAAGTGAATGGGCCGCGCCACGGCCGTGACGCGCCCACTGCGCACGCCGCGCAGGTGGTTGGCGTTTACTTCCAGGCCCACACAGTAAAACTTGGAGCTGTCGATACACAGGTAACTGGCGGTGCTGCCAAGGGTTTCGGCGAGCACCACCGAAGCGCCGCCGTGCAGCAGACCGTAGGGTTGGTGGGTGCGTGAGTCGACCACGATGCTGGCGGTGATCGACTCCTCATCGAAGGCGTCGAAACGGATGTCCAGCACTTCGCTGATGGTGTTTTTACGCAGGCTGTTCAGGGCCTGCAAATCGGGGGTGGTGCGCCACAGGCTCATGCCGGTTCCTTCTTGTCAGTCATGCCAAACCAGGGCTTCGCGCCGGCCCGACCATTCGGCGAAGCGCGCGGCGTAAGCGTCTTCTACCACGCTGCGTTTGATTTTCAGCGTGGGTGTGAGGAAGCCGTTGTCCACTGCCCACACTTCTTTGAGCAGCACCAGGCCGCTGAGTTGTTCGTGCTTGTCGAGCGCGGCGTTAACGTCGGCCAGCAGCGTTTTGAAGCTGCCTTCTAGCGCCGGTCGTGAGCCATTCAGGGCTTCTTCCCGGCCCACGTCGGAGAGCACGCACAAGGCCATCGGCTGCGGCATACCATCGCCAACGACACAGACCTGCTCGATGCGCGGGTGTACGGCCAGCAGGTTTTCAATCGGCGCAGGAGCGACGTATTTGCCTTTGCTGGTTTTGAAGATTTCCTTGATGCGGCCGGTCAGGCGCAGGTAGTGCTCGCTGTCTTGCTCGCCCTTATCGCCGGTGCGCAGAAAACCGTCTTCGGTGATGGTTTCGGCGGTGCGTTCGGGGTCTTTGTAGTAGCCCTGCATGGTCGCCGGACTACGCACCTGCACTTCGCCGAGCTCGCTGATGCGCACTTCCACGCCGGGGCTGGACTGGCCGATCCAGCCGGGGCGGTTTTTGCCCTTTCGGCAGATGTGCGAATAGCCGCAGTTTTCGGTCATGCCGTACACCTCGAGCACATCCAGGCCCAGGCGCTGGTACCAATGCAGCAACGCTTCAGGCACCGGCGCGGCACCCGACAAGGCGTAACGCACGGCGTCCAGGCCCAGACCGGCGAGCACTTTATGGCCGACGCGTTTGCCAATGAACGGAATCTTCAGCAGGAAATCCAGGCGTTCGGCGGGCATTTTGCTGTACACGCCCATCTGGAATTTGGTCCAGATGCGCGGCACGCCGAATATCAAGGTGGGACGCGCGCGGCGCAGGTCGACTAGGAAGGTATCGAGGCTTTCGGCGAAGAACACGGTTTCGCCGGCGTACAAGGAATTCAGCTCTACGAACATGCGCTCGGCCACGTGGCACAGCGGCAGGTATGAAAGCAGGCGGTCCTCTTCGGTGGCCTGGAACAGTTCGGTGCCATGGCCGGCGGCGAAGGCGAAATTGCCGAAGTTGTGCATCACGCCTTTGGGCGTGCCGGTGGTGCCGGAGGTGTACACGATGGTGGCGAGTTGGTCGTGGGCGCCGGTGGGGTTGTCGCGGATCGGCGTGCAGGCTTGCAGGTCGCTCCACTGCACGTCGAAGGTGCCTTCGGGGTGCAACGGCAAGGCGATGGTGCGAATGCCTTCAGGAATGCCCGGCGCCATGGTCGGCCAGTCGTCGAGCTTGCCAACAAACACCAGCGCGGCTTCCGAGTGGGTGAGCACCTGGCGCACAGAGTCGGCGGTGAGGTTGGGGTAAAGCGGCACCGATACATGGCCGGCCATCCAGATGGCCAGGTCGGTGATGATCCAGTGCGCGCAGTTTTTCGACACCAGCGCAATGCGGCTGCCCATCGGCAGCTCCTGGGCGCGCAGCCAGTTCGCGGCGCGGCGGGCTTGGTCGCCGACATCCGCCCAGCTCAGTTCCAGCACCTGGCCGCCTGGTAACGGCTGGACCATGTAGCGTTTATCGGGATGGCGAGCTTCGCGTTGGAAGAAAATCTCTAAGGGCAACACAGCAGCATTCGTCACAGGGCCTCCTCCTAATTATTTTTGTGGGGAAACAACATGCGGACTACAACGTGTGAAACGGGAAAACCTTGAAACCAAAACCAGCGAGTCAAAGAAAAACCAAGCACTTGCTTGGTTGGACTATTCCACGGCAAATGCGAATCGCGCAAGGGGAGAAATGTTTAGAACTGTAGCCAAGCCAGGCACGGTCTCTTAACGCCCTGCCCGCGCTCGGCACCTGGCGCACCATGTAGGACTTTTCTGAGGCACAATAGGCGACGCTTTTTTATCGCCCGGACCGTTCATGTTCAAATCTTTCCCGCTCCAGTGCGCCGCTCTGGCGCTCGTGCTGGCAGGTGTTGCCGGCTGCTCCTCGAACAACAAAGCCGTTTATGAGCACGAAAACTTTGCCGACTCCGGCGCCTTTTCGCGCAACTACGCCGCCAACGACGCCGCCCCCTGCGAAGCCGCGCGCCGTGCCTTGTTGAGCCAGGGTTACATCATCACCAGCGCCGACCCGAAGCAAATCAGCGGGCACAAAAGCTTTCAGCAGTCAGGCGACGACCACCTGGAAATCACTTTTAACGTGGTGTGCACGGACGGCGGCGCCTCGGACCATCGCTCGACGATGTTTGCCAACGCGCTGCAAGACCGTTACGCCCTGAAGAAACTCAACAACTCCGCGAGTCTGGGCGTGGGTGTGCTGGGGTCGGTGTCGATGCCGATTGGCTCGACGGATGATTCGCTGGTGAAAGTGGCCAGCGAGACGGTGTCGTCGGCGAAATTTTACGAGCGCTTCTTTGCTCTGGTGGAAGTGTTCCTGCCGCCGCCGGTAAAAGCCGCAGAGCCTGCGCCGGAGCCTGTGCCAGTTCCGCAGCAGCTCGGCGTTCCGGAACCGCAGGCCGCCGCGCCTGCCGCAGCGCCAGTTATTCAGCCAGAAGTAATGCCGGTAACTGAGCCGGCGCCCGCGCCGGCCATTGAACCGCTGGACGAGCCGCCGCTGGAGCCGATGATCATCCTGCAGCCCAGAAGTGAAGTGCCCGCCGCTACGCCCTGACATCGATTCCAGCCCGTAGGAGCCAGCTTGCTGGCGAACCCTGGCAACCTCGGCTCAAGGCGGAGGCGCGGTTCGCGAGCAAGCTCGCTCCTACAGAAAAGGCAACAGCCGCGCCGCTACTCCGGATGGTTCAGCGACACCAGTTCCATCAACCCCGCCGCTGCAAAATCCCCTTCCAGCTCCACTAAGCTCGCGGTGCGCAAGGCCACCGGTTCCTGGCGATGACCGTGAATCAACAGCCCGGCCAGCTCGCCGAGAAACGGGTTGTGGCTGACCAGCAGAATCTCGCTTTCTTCGCGTTCATCCAGATACGCCAAGGCGTCGCGCACGCTACTTTCGGGCGTAGCCCATGGCGCCGTGCCGACTGCGTTGCGAAAGCCAATGGCCTGACGAACCAGCTCGGCGGTCTGCTGCGCGCGCAAGTACGGGCTGGCAAGAATGGCGCTGATGCCCCGCCCTTTCAGGTGATCGGCACTGCGCAGCACTTCGTCGCGACCGCTAGGTGTCAGCGGCCGCTCGGCATCGGTCGGGGCTTGGGGAAAGGCTTCACCGTGGCGCAATAACCACAGGCGCATCAGAGCTTGGGCTCTTCGTCACGCACCGGGTGTGGCGCTGGAGGAATGCTGTGGGCCACTTCGCCATCCGGGGTGCGGGCAGTGGGCCAATCCGCGAACGGCCAGGGTTTTTCTTCGGTGTTGAAAGTGCCGAACCGGCCGATTTGCGCCAGGTATTGGCTCAGGCTGTCGCCAAAGGCCAGCAACGTGGCGTTCGGTGCGCCGTAAAACAGGCGATAGCCCAATTGCAGCAATACAACGAAGCCCAGTAACGTCGCGGCTACTTGCCAGCACAGGGTGAACACCAGCATCCAGAGGATGCGCAAGCCAATCGACTCACGCTCGAGGCTCTTGTTGAGGGGATCGCTCATGGCATGTTCCTTATCAAGAAACGGTCAGAAACCGGTGGTGGAAATAAAGTCGACGTCGGTTTTCGGCTCGGCCAGCATCAGCCGCTCGATCACCTGCGCCAGCGTGCGTCCCTCGAAGAGAATGGCGTGCAAACCGGTCACCAGCGGCATGTAGGTTTGCAGTTCTTCGGACTTCACCTTGAGCACTTTCAGGGTGTTTACACCTTCGGCTACTTCGCCCAAACGGGTCACGGCATCTTCAAGGCTCAAGCCTTCGCCCAAGGCATAGCCAACCTGAAAGTTGCGGCTTTTCGGCGACGAGCAGGTGACGATCAAATCGCCGACCCCGGCCAAGCCCAGGAAGGTCATGGGGTTGGCGCCAAGCTTGACGGCGAAGCGGGTCATTTCCGCCAAGGCGCGGGTAATCAACATGCTCTTGGTGTTCTCGCCCATTTCCAGCGCAGCGGCCATGCCGGCGATGATGGCGTAAACGTTTTTCAGCGCCCCGCCCAACTCCACGCCAAAACGGTCGGCGCTGGCATACACGCGAAAGGTGCGGCCGTGTAAGGCGGCTTGCACGCGCTGGCAGAGTTCGTCGTCTTCGCTGGCCACTACCGTTGCGGTCAGCTCATGGCCGGCGATTTCCTTGGCCAGGTTTGGCCCGGACAACACGCCAATGCGCGCCTGTGGGGCGATTTCTTCGATGATTTGGCTCATCAGCTTGAAGCTCTGCGCCTCGATGCCTTTGGTCAGGCTGACCAGCATTTTGCCGGCCAGCACCTCGGCAAACGGCTGCAATACGGTACGCAGGGCGCTGGACGGCAAGGCGACGAATACCAGTTGGCAAGCACTGAGCGTGGCGGCGAGGTCGGTGCCGGGGACCACGTTCGGGTGAATTTTCACGCCTTTGAGGTAACGCGGATTCTCGCGGTTGGTGCGAATGGCCTCGGCCTGCTCGGCGTCGCGCATCCATTGGTGCACCGGGTTGCCGTTCTCGGCCAACAAGTTGGCGATGGCGGTGCCAAAGCTGCCGCCGCCCAGAACGGCAATGGCGGGTACTGCGATGGAGTGCTGATCTGTCATAACCAATCCGTAGTGAGCCATCGTGCGTGGCGAGCTGCCGGCATTATTACGGAGCAACCGGGCCGCGGCCAGTGTTGCACGCTACCCTTGGACAGGCCGTTGGCAAAAACCGCTAATGCTGCGCAAAAGGCGCTGCGCCGATCGCGGTTTGAACAGGTAGACTTGCCGACTTTCGAAGAACGCCCCCGCAGCACTAAGCATCGGTACGGTTCTTAGCTGCGACAGGAACGTCGAACGTAGCGAGCGCAGCGTTTTGAAAGGAGAGTTTTGATCCCATGAACCTTCGCCGAGGCTGGGACATCCACACCCGCACACAGCTGATCAGCGTAGGCCCGGCTCTGCTGCTGACGCTGTTGCTGACCGGTTTTTTCACTTTTGTGCGCTTGCAGGATCTGCGTCAGGAGCTGAACCACACCGGCCAACTGATTGCCAACCAACTGGCACCGGCGACTGAATACGGCGTAATTGCCGGCAATATTCAAGTGCTCAACACCCTGCTCAAGGCCACGCTCGATACGCCCCATGTGCGCTTTATTGAAGTGCGCGACCGTCAAGACAACATTCTCGCCTACGAAGAACAAGCCTCCCCCCAAGACAAAAGCGCGACCCAGGTGGAAATTTTCCACGCGCCCATTCATTTGCAACGCCTGGCCCTGAGCAAAGACATGCCCTACTCCGCCAGCGCCGGCGGCAACCACCTGGACAACGACTACCTCGGCCGCGTGGTGGTGGGCATGTCCAACGATGCGTTTAACAGCCAGCAGCAGACCATTCTGCTCAAGGCCACGGTGCTCGCCCTCTTCGCCCTGCTGCTCACCTTCCTGGTGGCGCGGCGCCTGGCGCGGCGGTTATCGCAACCGATCAGCACCATGGCCGATGCGGTGAAGGCGATTCAGGCCGGCAACTACCGCACCGCGTTGCCAGAGGTGGACGACAACGAGCTGGGCGGCCTGGCGCGGCACATCAACAACCTCGCCAGCGCGTTGGAAAAAGCCAGCACCGAGCAGCAGCAAAGCATCGCGCAGTTGGTCAAAGCGCGCGAAGAATCGGAGCAGGCCAACCGCGCCAAGTCCGACTTCCTGGCGATGATGAGCCACGAATTGCGCACGCCCATGAACGGCGTGCTGGGCATGTTGCAGTTGCTGGAAACCACGGAAATGACCGACGAGCAGGCCGAATACGCGGCGCTGGCCACGGAGTCGACGGAGCATTTGCTCAAGGTCATCAACGACATTCTCGACTTCTCGCGAATCGAGCGTGGCGCGCTGGAGTTGGAGCGCATCACCTTCAACCTGCTGGACCTGATCCAGAGTTCGGCGCAGGTGTTCCAGCACAGCGCCAATCAGCGTGGCTTGACGTTGCAGCTCGATACCCAGGCCGGGCTGGAGCAATTGGTGGTCAAAGGCGATCCCACGCGCATTCGGCAGATTCTGGTCAACCTGCTTGGCAACGCGCTGAAGTTCACCGAAGAAGGCACCATTCGGATCGAAACCCGCTGGCAGGCGCTCGACAACGAGGTGCTGTGGTTCAGCTGCGCCGTGCGCGACAGCGGCATCGGCATTTCCCCGCAGCGCTTGGAGCACATGTTTGACGCCTTCCAGCAGGCCGACACTTCCATTTCGCGGCGCTACGGCGGCACGGGCCTCGGCCTGCCCATCGCGCGCACCTTGGCCGAACGCATGGGCGGCACGCTGAACGCGCAGAGCCAGGAAGGCAGTGGTTCGGTGTTCACCCTGGAAATTCCACTGCCGTTCGCCCGTCAAAGCGAACGCCCCGCCGAGCGAAGCGTGGACGACGCCAGCTCCGGCAGCGGTCATAAAGTGCTGCTCGTCGAAGACAACCCGGTGAACCAGACGGTGATTGAAGCCATGCTGCGCAGTTTGGGTTACCAGGTCAGCCTGGTGGGCGACGGCGCCCAGGCGCTCAGTAGCGTGGAGCGCCACGAATTCGCCGCCGTGCTGATGGATTGCCGGCTGCCGGTGATGGATGGTTATGAAGCGACGCGGCAGATCCGCCGCCTGGTTGATCGGGCCGATCTGCCGATCATCGCCCTGACTGCCAATGCATTGCAGGGCGACCGCGAGGCGTGCCTGCAAGCGGGCATGAATGACTATTTGGCCAAACCGTTCAAACGCGCCGACCTGCAACGCATCTTGCAGGCGTGGGTGGCACCCCGACCTTTGGCGAGTAGTCAGAGCAAGGCATGAAAACGGAACATGCCGGGCTGTCACATACTCGTAATAGCGTTACAACATTGTGCTCAACAGGGTGAAACCCAGCCGCCGCAGACAGTGGTAGAGTGCGTCGGGCACGGTGTGGGGCATGGCTCTCAACGGCGCACGGAACATTCGGTGTACAACTGTGCTCAGAGCCTGTGACTTTCATTTCAACGCAACAGTCTATGACTACGCTGGTCGCGACAACGCCCTACAAAACGGGCAATGCAGTGATCGTTCGCACCGGCCAAGATGATTCGCTTAGCCCTGCCGCACGGGGATTATTGAGGAGCTCGCATGTCCAAACAGAACGCTTACACTCGGGAAGACTTGCTGCGCTGCAGTCGTGGCGAGCTATTCGGCCCAGGTAACGCGCAACTGCCCGCCCCCAACATGCTGATGGTCGATCGCATCACGCATATCAGCGACACCGGCGGTAAATACGGCAAAGGCGAGTTGGTTGCCGAACTCGATATCAACCCGGACCTGTGGTTCTTCGCCTGCCACTTCGAAGGCGACCCGGTAATGCCAGGCTGCCTAGGCCTGGACGCCATGTGGCAGCTGGTGGGTTTCTACCTCGGCTGGCAAGGCAACCCCGGCCGCGGCCGCGCCCTGGGTTCGGGCGAAGTGAAATTTTTTGGCCAGGTGCTGCCCACCGCCAAGAAAGTCACCTACAACATTCATATTAAACGCACCATCAACCGCTCCCTGGTGTTGGCGATTGCCGACGGCACGGTGAGTGTCGATGGTCGCGAGATCTACAGTGCCGAAGGTTTGCGCGTCGGCCTGTTCACTTCCACTGATAATTTTTAAGGGTTATCCGCATGCGTCGCGTCGTGATCACCGGTTTGGGCATCGTCTCGTGCCTGGGCAATGATAAAGACACCGTCTCCGCCAACCTGCGTGCTGGCCGTGCCGGTATCCGCCACAACCCGTCCTACGCTGAAATGGGGCTTCGCAGCCACGTTTCCGGCTCCGTTGACCTGAACCTTGAAGAGCTGATCGACCGCAAGGTGTTCCGCTTCATGGGCGACGCTGCCGCCTACGCTTACCTGTCGATGGAACAGGCGATCAAAGATTCGGGCCTGACCCCGGAACAGATCTCCAACCCGCGCACCGGCCTCATCGCCGGTTCCGGCGGCGCCTCCACCATCAACCAGATGGAAGCCATCGACACCCTGCGCGAAAAAGGCGTTAAACGCATTGGTCCGTACCGCGTCACCCGCACCATGGGCAGCACCGTGTCGGCCTGCTTGGCCACGCCGTTCCAAATCAAAGGCGTGAACTTCTCGATTTCCTCGGCCTGCGCCACCAGCGCGCACTGCATTGGCCAGGCAATGGAGCAAATTCAGTTGGGCAAGCAGGACGTCGTGTTTG
>Ga0157370_10001336_pt1 | contig 30640 bp, 28 predicted proteins | sample C35metaG_FD_113463 | JGI IMG/M metagenome (GOLD analysis project Ga0157370, IMG submission 113463) | Corn rhizosphere microbial communities from Kellogg Biological Station, Michigan, USA - C3-5 metaG | ecosystem: Host-associated > Plants > Roots > Rhizosphere > Soil | place: USA: Michigan...
GCCTGGAAATCCTGCAGCGTTAATGAAATGCCTACGCTTTTTGCCATGGCAATTAAATGCAGCACTGCATTGGTGCTTCCGCCCAAAACCATGACAACAGTAATGGCATTTTCAAATGCCTTACGCGTCATAATATCTTTGGGCTTGATATCTTTTTCCAATAAATTTTTTATTGCTTTACCTATGGCTGCACATTCTTTTTGCTTATCCTGGCTCAATGCAGGATTGGATGATGAATTAGGCAAACTCATTCCCAGCGCTTCAATGGCTGCAGCCATTGTGTTGGCCGTGTACATACCTCCGCACGCACCAGCGCCGGGGCATGCATTACGAACAATGGCTTTGAAATCCTTTTCAGAAATATTGCCGGCAATTTTTTCTCCCAATGCTTCAAATGCTGATACAATATTTAAGTCTTCCCCTTTGTAATGCCCCGGTGCTATGGTTCCTCCATACAACATAATAGCAGGGCGATTTAATCTTCCCATTGCAATGACCGACCCCGGCATATTTTTATCGCAACCGGGAATGGCAATGATGGCATCATAATATTGCGCGCCTGCATTGGTTTCAATACTGTCGGCAATCAGGTCGCGGCTTACCAAACTATATCGCATTCCATCAGTGCCCATGCTAATGCCATCGCTTACACCAATGGTATAAAAACGAAGCCCAACAAGGTTTTCAGCGTTCACGCTTTTTTTCACTTCTGTTGCCAGGTCATTCAAATGCATATTGCATGGGTTACCATCCCATCCCATACTTACAATGCCCACCTGGGCTTTATCAAAATCTTCTTCTTTAAACCCGATAGCATACAACATGGCTTGGGCGCCGGGTTGTGTTTCATCCTGCGTTAATGTTTTGGAGTATTTATTTAATTCTTTCATTTGTTTAAGTAAAAATTAAAAAGTAAGAAATAAAAACGGTACGCTGTTTCTTCTATTTAATTGTTTAATTGTTTTATTATTTATACTAAGATTCCTGATGGTATATTTTCTTTTACCAAATTCAAATATGCCCTTTGGATTTTTGCTCCTAAAGATTCATTCCATGGTTTTGCAAATACTACATCGTCTATAGATTTAATGCCAATCACTTCAGCCGCAGTACCGCATAAAAATGCGCTCTCCGCATTTTTTAATTCTTTTCGTGTTATTTGCTTTTCTATTATTTCAATGTTCATCTGCTTGCACAACTCTATTACCGTAGCTCTTGTAATGCCCGGCAGAATATTTCCTAATGACGGCGTATATGCGATACCGTTAGTTTCCATAAAAAAATTAGCTCCCGGTGCTTCGGCTACAAATCCATGCATATCGTACAGCAATGCTTCATCAAATCCTTTTGCTTTGGCTTCCTGGCTTGCAAGTATTGAGTTTACATAATGGCCGGTAGCTTTTGCTTCAATCTTAAATGCCCTGGGATTAGGCCTTTCAAAAGAAGAAGTCATCACACGCAACAATTTTTCCCCGAGGAAAGGTTGCATCTGCCATGTTTCAATGGCAATAAATGATTCTTTGTTTGGATGGAAGCTCATGTTAGCCGGCGCATACACCAATGGCCTGATGTATGCATCACTCAAATTATTTTTCCCCAATACCTGATATGTTGCTTGTATCAGTTCTTCATTGTTCCATGGATAAGGAATGTTCAATGCCTTTGCAGAATTTTTCAATCTTTCAAAATGCTCCTGCTCTTTAAAAATTTTTGTTTGACCCGAAGCAGTTTTATAAGAACGAATGCCCTCAAATACCCCATAACCATAGTGCATGGTTTGGCTATACAAATCAATCGTTGCGCCGGCTGCTTTTACAATAGCGCCGTTCAGATACATAAATGTGTTTTCGTTGTAGTACATCATTGTTTTTTTTTAAAAAAGAAACCCGCTCTTAGTGAGCGGGTTATTGTTAAATAAATTTTGATTAATTAAAAACTGACCTGCTCACGTGTGAAAGAGTATAATAATGACAAGCACAACAGTAATCACTGCTGAAATTTTAGAAATGCCATTGTATCGTTTGCCTTTAACCATAGAGCGAAGGGGCAAACTTAATTCACTCTTTATAAAAAACAAAGAACTTTTTCTTAAATAATTGTTGCCTTTCCAAATGCAATGTTTTGTGCATTGATCCTGGTAGGATGATCACTCGCTATATAATCGCTGATAAGCTCACCCACCGTAGAAGTATAATGCGCATTTTCAGGATTGATATCCTGCGTTACAAAACCATTTGCCAGCGTCCATGCTACAGCGTCTCTTACTTTAGTGGCTTCTTTCGTCAATCCAAAATGATCAAGCATCATTGCCGCAGATAAAATGGAACCAAGTGGATTGGCAATATCTTTTCCGGCAGCCTGCGGATACGAACCATGGATCGGTTCAAACAACGCAATGGAAGTGCCTACAGATGCGGATGGCAATAAACCCAGCGAGCCACCAATGACGCTTGCTTCATCACTCAATATATCGCCAAACATATTTTCGGTAACGATTACATCAAACTGCCGTGGATTCACTATCAGTTGCATGGCTGCATTATCTACAAACATGTAATCCGTTTTTACATCGGGATAATCTTTTGCAATTTCCTGTACGGTTCTTCTCCAGAGCCTCGATGATTCGAGCACATTTGCTTTATCCACCAAGGTTAGTTTTTTCTTACGCTGTAGTGCTGCTGCAAATGCCAGCCTTGCAATTCTTTCAATTTCGCTTCTGTGGTAAATACACAAATCAGAAGAAGTTTGCCCGTCTTCGCTTGTTTCTTTTTTACCAAAATAAATTCCACCAGTCAACTCGCGATAAACAATAAAATCTACATCTTTTAATTGTTTTTCTTTCAGCGGAGATAAATGAGATAATGAGGGGTATGCAGTAACGGGGCGTATGTTTGCAAATAATTGCAATTCTTTCCTGATCCTGAGCAAACCCTGTTCAGGCCTCACTTTTGCATTGGGGTCATTGTCATACTTAGGGTGGCCAATGGCACCAAAGAGTACCGCATCGCTTGCATGACAGATGTTGAGCGTTTCCTGTGGCAATGGATCTCCTGTTCTGTCAATGGCAACGGCTCCCATTAAACCATACGTATAAGTAAAATGATGCCGGTACTTTGCAGCCACCGCATTTAATACTTTAATGGATTGATGGGTAACTTCAGGGCCTATCCCATCTCCTAAAATAACTGCTATCTTCTTTTTCATTTATAAAAATTTTTTTCGTTTACGCTTTACCGTTAGCTTTCTCTGTCAATTATGCTGCCATCTTCCCTTCCACCAGTTTCAGCTTCCTGGTAACACAGGATGGAATCTCTTCCTCGTAGTGGCTTACATACACCAATGTCTTTTTCATCTTTATGCATATTTCATTAATCAGTTCAATAAATGTTGTACACACTGTTGCATCCAAGCCCTGGCAGGGTTCGTCCAAAATGAGCAGTGGCGGGTTCTTCACCAGCGCGCGTGCCAGCAATATCAATCGCTGCTCTCCATTGGATAATTGATGGAACATTCGGTTTTCAAAATGACGGATATGCAATAACTGCATCCATTCTTTTACTATTGATTTTTGTTTTTCATTCAATCGCCTGAATAAACCAATCGTATCAAACAAACCGGATGCTACTATATTAAAACACGTTTCACCCGCATCGAAATAATGATGCAACTCAGGAGACATGTAGCCAATTTTTTGTTTTATTTCCCAAATAGTTTCGCCGCTTCCCTTCTTTTTATCAAACAAATAAATTTCGTTGGCATAAGCTTGCGGGTTATCGCCCGTAACCAAACTGAGCAATGTTGATTTGCCCGAACCATTGTGGCCAGAGACACTCCAGCACTCACCTTTATACACTTTCCAATTTATATTATCAAGAATTTTCCTGCCATTATACGCCACATTGGTATCAATCATTTGTATTGCGGTTAAAAATTCTTCGTGCGCATAAACAGGTTCAATGCCGTGGAGCGAATCTGAATCAACAGTAAAATCTATTTTTTTTGAAAAATTATTTTGACGGATAAAATCCTCACGCAATAATTTTTCGCATCCTACATTTTTATGCAACGAGATAACATGTGTTACAAATGCAGGTATTTGCAATGGCGGCATAACCAATAAAATCCGGATGCCCTTGCCTGCCAGTTGTTGAAGAATACAACTTAATAAATCTCTTGCATCGGCATCCAGCCCGGTATAAGGATTGTCGAGCAGCAGCCAGTCTGGATCTTGCAATAAAGCCTTCGCTATCTGAAATCGTTTATGTTCGCCGTTAGACAACTGTATAAGCCTTGTATTTTCTATATAAGATACTTGCAACCACTCTAGCGTCCCGGATATTTTCTTTTCATCATTGCAGATGTTTTTTAAAACATCACATACCATTAATGCATCGTCTGCATCAAAAGAATTGAAACGTTGCTGGTAATAAAATGACGAGGTATTAGAAAGATTTTTGAAATAATGTTGCTGCTCTATAAGAATTACCGAAGGTTTTTTTTTATTACCGTCATCAAAAATAATATCGCCCTGAACAAAATTTTTTCCGGCAATAGCTCGCAGTAAAGTAGTTTTCCCGCTTCCGGAAGCACCGGTTATGGCCACCAAGTCTCCTTCATCAATATCGAATGAAACATTGCACAGTATTGGTTTTCCATTGACGGCAAGGTGTACATCCTTCAATTGCAAAAGAGCTTTATGTTTCATCGCAGGGCAAAAATTAACTTAATGTGGACTCAAATGCTTCGATTTCTTTTTTATTGCTTATTAAAAAATCAATATCATCATAACCATTAATAAGGCATGTTTTTTTATAAGCGTTAATGTCAAACTTTTCGCTTTCGCCGGTTGCATTAATAGTAATTGTTTGCGTTTCTACATCTACAGAAAGTGTAGCATTGCTGTCCAGTTTAAAAATTTTCTGCAAAAAATTTTCAGAAACCTGTACCGGCAATATGCCATTATTCAGTGCATTATTTTTAAAAATATCGGCAAAGAAACTTGATACTACCGCTTTGAAACCATAATCAGCGATAGACCATGCAGCGTGCTCGCGTGAAGAACCGCAACCGAAATTTTTTCCCGCAACCAGTATACTTCCTTTGTATGCAGGGTTGTTGAGAATAAAATCTTTCTTGGGATTATTTTCATCATCATTATTATAACGCCAATCGCGAAAAAGATTTTTTCCAAAACCATCCTTGGTTGTTGCTTTTAAAAACCGTGCAGGAATGATTTGATCGGTATCAATGTTTTCGAGATACACCGGCACAAAAGTGCTTTGTATATGTTTTAATGGTTGCATTTTTTTTAATTTACTAATTCACGAATATCCGTTACAACGCCGGTGATAGCGGCCGCTGCTGCAGTAAGCGGGCTTGCAAGCATGGTGCGTGCATTAGGCCCCTGTCTTCCTTCAAAGTTCCTGTTAGAAGTAGAGATGCAATATTCGCCCGCAGGTATTTTATCTTCATTCATACCAAGACATGCGCTGCATCCGGCCTGGCGAATCTGAAATCCCGCTTCATTAAACACGGTATCCAATCCTTCTGCTACAATTTGTTTAGCCACTTGCTGTGAGCCAGGCACAATCATCACTTTCACATTATCATTTTTCTTTTTGCCTTTTATAACGGAGGCGATTAGACGAAAATCTTCAATCCGCGAATTAGTGCAACTTCCGATGAATACATTCTGCACCGGCATACCTTTTAGTTTTTGCCCGAATTGCAGTCCCATATACTGAAGTGATTTATCAAGACTGCGTTTTTCACTTTCATCTTTTATATCCTCTTTGTTAGGAATGCTTCCATTGATTGAAATACCGCGCCCGGGGTCAGTTCCATAAGTAATCATGGGTTCAATGTCCTCCGCTTTAATAAATATTTCTTTATCAAAAACTGCATCAGCATCAGAATATAATTTTCGCCATTCTTCTACTTTTCTTTCCCACTTTTCGCCAACAGGAGCAAAGCGCCTTCCTTTTATATAATTAAATGTAGTTTCGTCCGGCGCTATCATTCCACCTCTTGCACCCATTTCAATGCTCATGTTGCAAATGGTCATACGTGCTTCCATTGACAGGTCGCGAATAGCTGAACCTGCATATTCAACAAAATAACCGGTAGCGCCGCTTGCAGAAATTTTTGACAGTATATATAATATAATATCTTTCGACACTACTCCTTTATTGAGTTTACCATCTACATTAATGCGCATTACTTTAGGTTTTGTTTGCATGATGCATTGGGAAGCAAGCACCATCTCTACTTCGCTAGTGCCAATGCCAAATGCAATAGAACCAAATGCGCCATGCGTGGATGTGTGACTATCTCCGCAAACGATAGTCATTCCCGGTTGTGTAATGCCCAACTCGGGACCAATTACATGAACGATTCCCTGGAACGGATGACCCAAACCGTATAATTCAATACCATGATGTTCACAATTTTTTACCAATTGATCAACTTGCATTTTCGACAAACGATCCTTAATGGGTAAATGCTGGTTAATGGTAGGTACATTATGATCCGCAGTAGCTACCACTTTTTCGGGTCTGAAAATTTTCAAACCTCTTTTTTCAATACCGGCAAATGCCTGCGGGCTGGTTACTTCATGTATAAAATGTTTATCAATATACAATACATCAGGGCCGCCTGGTATTGATTTTACCAAGTGCTTTTGCCAGATTTTTTCAAATAATGTTTTTGCCATTTTCTAAAGATTAAAAAAGTGGGGGGAAAGCCCCCCACACATAAAACTAAAACTGAATGAAACTACGTTGCAACAATATTTTTATTCTGATAATTTTTTGCGAGTACAGAAAGGTCAGTATCTTCTACTTCTTTTTTACTATCTGCTACTGTAAGAAACCATTCGTATAAAACATCCACATCATCACGATTAAAATCAAAACCTAATTTCCGGAAGCGATACGCCAATGCACTTCGTCCACTCCTTGCCGTTAGTACAATCTTTGAACTATCGGCACCCACTTCTTCGGGATTGATAATTTCATACGTAAGTGCATCTTTCAAAAAACCATCCTGGTGTATGCCGGATGAATGTGAAAATGCATTGCTGCCAACAATGGCTTTGTTAGGCTGCACGGGCATGCGCATAATATCTGATACTTTCCTGCTCATCGGGTTCAGTTGAACTGCATCAATGCCGGTATAAAAATTCAAATCTTTATGTTGTTTTATTATCATCACCACTTCTTCCAAAGAAGTATTGCCTGCTCTTTCGCCCAAACCATTAATGGTACATTCAATCTGCCGTGCACCTTGTATAATACCTGCAATTGAATTGGCTGTTGCAAGCCCGAGATCATTATGGCAATGACAGGAAAGAACGGCTTTATCAATGTTTGAAACATTATTAATTAAGTACGCAATTTTTTCGCCATACTGATGTGGCAAACAATAACCGGTAGTATCGGGTATATTCACAGTAGTAGCTCCTGCTTTAATCACAGCTTCCACTACCCTTGCAAGATATGAGTTATCGGTACGGCCTGCATCTTCTGCATAAAACTCCACATTGTCGGTATAATTCCTGGCCCATTTTACACATTGAACTGCGCGTGCAAGAATATCTTCGCGGTTAGAATTGAATTTACTTTTTATATGAAAGTCTGATGTGCCAATGCCGGTGTGAATCCGTGGGCGCTTTGCAAATTTCAACGCTTCTGCTGCCACCTGTATATCTTTTTCCACGGCACGCGAAAGTGCACAAACAACAGTTGTTTTTAAACTTTTAGAAATTTCTGTTACAGAATTAAAATCGCCGGGGCTTGAAATAGGGAAACCCGCTTCTATCACATCCACCCCCAAATATTCAAGGTCGAGTGCAAGATGAATTTTTTCCTTTGCATTCAATTTACAACCGGGCACTTGTTCGCCATCCCTGAGTGTAGTATCGAATATGGTTATTTTATCCATAATATTCTCTTTATTCTTGCAATCGTTTCGGAAGGAAGCAGGTTAATAAAAATATAACCTGATTTAAAGAGTATAAAAGTAACGGTAATAACTGCATGGTATTAAACAAAAAAGACAGAAATTTACATTGACGAAAAGCACGGTAATATCATGAAACCATTGATAATACTGGTGTTTGCAGTAAAAATATTACGATGCCCAACAGATCAACAGATTCATTGTTTCAGCTCATTCATTCATTGCAGAAATCGGAAAAAAGGAATTTCAAGCTGTACGTTCGGCGAAATTCTTCCAGCAACGATCTTAAAATTGTTCAATTGTTTGATGCGCTGGACAAAATGAAAGAATATGATGAAAAGGAATTAATGAGCAAAACCGTATCGCTGAAAAAAGAACAGCTTTCCAACATGAAGGCGCATCTTTACCGGCAAATACTCTCCAGCCTTCGCTTGCTGCAAAGCAGCGATAATATAGATATACAATTACACGAACAACTGGATTATGCACGCATTCTTTACAACAAAGGTTTGTACCTGCAAAGCCTGAAAGTGCTGGACCGCGTAAAAGAAAATGCGCGGGAACATAACCAGGTTAGTTTTTTAATAGAAGTATTATTTCTTGAGAAAAAAATTGAATCGCTTCACATCACCCGAAGCATGCAGGACAGGGCAGATGCACTGGCCCATGAATCGAACGATACAAATATGCAACTCGAAAGAGTTACCACATTGTCTAATCTTGCATTGCAATTATATAGCTGGTATATTAAAAACGGGCATGCAAGAAATAAAGAAGATGAAAAACATTTGGAATCTTATTTTGAAAAACACCTGGCAGGCGGAGTTAAACATCCGAAAAATTTTTATGAAAAATTATATTACGCTCAAAGCTATTGCTGGTATGCATTTATCCGCCAGGATTTTCTGATGTATTACCGTTATTCTCAAAAATGGGTTGACCTGTTCAATGATGATGCGGCAATGATTGAAGTAGAAACCATCAACTATTTGAAAGGCCTGCATAACCTGTTAACCGCGCATTTTACTTTAAGAAATTATAACGGTTTCAGAAAAACTATCAAACTCATGGAACAGGTTCGTGAATCGGATACGGTAAAGCAAAGCAACAACAATCGCGTGCAGGTATTTGTATATTTATACACCGCCAAAATAAACCAACATTTTTTGGAAGGAACTTTTAAAGAAGGGCTTGAATTAGTTCCGGAAATTAATGACCAGCTTAAAGAATTCAGCATCTATCTCGATTCCCACCGGGTGCTGGTATTTTATTATAAAATAGCCTCATTATATTTTGGCACCGGAGATTATGATACCACTATTGATTACCTGAACAAGATCATCAACTGGAAAATGGATTTGCGCAACGACCTGCAATGTTATGCACGGTTGCTGCATCTTATTTCGCATTACGAACTGGGCAACTTTCAATTGCTGGAATATCTTATTAAATCTGTATATCGGTTTATGGCCAAGATGCAAAACCTTAGCCTTGTAGAAGAAGAGATGTTTAAATTTTTAAAAAGGACATTTTATCTTTCTCCAAAAAAATTACAACCAGAGTTTGAGAAATTGTTGAATCGCATCAAACATTGGGAAAAAAGCCATTTTGAAACAAGAGCCTTTGCTTATCTTGACATCATCTCGTGGCTGGAGAGCAAGGTACATAACAAACCGGTGTATGAAATTATCCGGGAAAAATATTTATCGGATAAAAGAATGAAGCAACGGTAACTAAAAAATCTTATGCACTTTTTATTCTGAATATTGGTTCATGATAAACAGGAAAATTACACGAATTGGCAATGAAGCATAATTTATTTGCACGGTCGTGCAGCTTGCTGGCTTTTTCAATTTGTAATTCATCCGTTATTACTACATCCGGGCGAAGTGTTACTTCTCTGAACCTGCCGCCGCCATCAGGCATTTCTTCCATGATGCCTGTGGCCGTATCTGTATATTCTTCCACGATTATTTTAGCATCGGCACACAGATGCAGAAACCAAAGCATGTGGCAAGCGGAGATGGATGCCACAAGCAAATCTTCAGGGCTATATTTTGTTTTATCGCCACGAAAAGATGGATCTGAAGATCCATCAATGATTGTTTTTCCTTCTGAAGAAATTATATGATTTCTTTTGTAAGAAGTATAACTTTCAGTTCCCCGTCCTACATTGCCCTTCCACTTCACATCAATTGTATAATGGTGTAGTTTCATAATAATAAAACAATACTGCAATTTCCAAAAAAAAGAAATTATTACAGCTTCATTTTATAAAATTTATTTGAGTAGAAAATATCAGTATGAAGTATTATTAAAAAGGCCACGAGCATGATGCCCGCAGCCTGGTTAAATGGATAAGTAAAAAGGATTTTAAGATTTGATGAGCCCGCATATCCAGCCCACTACCGCCCCCGAAATTGCTGACATCACTCCAAACACTGCAATATCAGCGAGCACTGCTGTGCTATTCGACAAATTGGAGGTAGCATACATGGTGAGATCCCATGATGCAGCAATCAGTAAACCGAGAACAAGGCCAGTACCAAGACCACTCCCAATGGTTTTAATATTTGCTTTTACGAAAACATAAGACAAAATAAATCCTGCAATGATATTCCCCAAAATGAGCGCCCACCATATAAATTGATCCATGGGCTTGCTCACGCCCTGTGGCGCTACCGAATTTTTTGTAAAAAAGTCAGTTAAAAGTTTTCCATAAAAGACCCATCCGAGAAAAAAGTACACTACACCGCCAATGATACCGCCAATAAAAATTTTTTTTGTGTTCATAAAATTTAATTTTTTGATGAAATGATTAAAATAATTTCCCGGTGCATTTCATACATGAAAATTTTCATCTGGCAAGGCAAGTTTTTTACTAACCAAACATAACTGAATGGATAGGCGCTAATCAGTTTATGTTTTAAAAAATTTATGTTTTAAAAAATTTATTTATTTCTTCATAGCAAGTACCGGCGGTTGTGGCTGCGGTACTATATTATGAATAGGTGTAGTAGATTTCAAATAAGCAAAAACTGCTTTTAATTCATCATCACTCATTTGTGCAAAAGCCTGCCATGGCATGGGAGGCAGCAAATCACGCTCTTCCGGAAGGCCCATATATTTTCCATGACGAAGGCAATAAATAAACTGATCTTCTTTCCATGAACCGATACCTGTTGAATCAGAAGTGATGTTTGCAGTATAGGAAATGCCCCACGGACCTTCCCATGCTGTAAGATCGCCGGTTACTACATATCCTTTGCGTTCCATTGCTTTCCTGTCCACATCTGGCACGGGTGCCTGCGATGGATGGCCCGACAGAGCTAAAGACATGTCCGGTTCGGGGCCATGTGCTCCCATTTTTTTAGGAGTGTGGCAATCATTGCAACCCATAATGGTTACCAGGTGTTCACCATACTTTACCTGGCTTTCATAACCGCCAAATTTTGCCGGCGCCATTGCAGTGGAATCTTTTGTTACCTCATTGCCCGAAGTATTACCAGTGCATTGGTAAAGAGTAAAAGATAGCATAATACAAACAATCAATACAATCGTGGAAATTTTTTTCATAACATGATTTTTTGATAAATAATAAAACTCGGTGTTTGCAAAGGAAAAAAGTTTCCGCAGGGAGAATAAAGCAGTACCCCAAATTACTGAAAAGAAATCATTCATCACAAAAAAATCTATACACAGAAGTTTATTATTTTTTTTGCTCTTGTCATTTGTCTTTTATACTTTAAGTTTTATCATTTTTTAAATCCTATTCTTTCCTTGTTTTCAAAATCACCCTGCTTTTGTTTTTCGCCTGTTAAGTAATTGAGGGCTTCGTAAATATCTTTAAACTGCTTATTCTATTTGCGTTCAAGTTTTTTAAGCTTATCGGTTAAATCTTTATGGCTTAAAGCATATTGGCGGATAAAAACAAAAGCCCTCACAATGGAAATATTTACTTCAATGGCTTTATCGGAATTTAGAACGGGACTAAGCACTGCAACCCCTTGTTCAGTAAAAGCAAAAGGAGCATATCTTGTTCCGCCTCTTTTTGAGGTCACAAATTGCGTCCTCAAACCTTCAAACTCATCTTTGGCAAGTTCAAACATAAAATCAGGCGGGAAACGATTTCTATTTCGTCTTACTGCTTCTTTGAGCCGTTTGGTTTCTGTTTCGAACAGTTCGGCAAGATCAAAGTCTAACATTACCTATTGTTCTCTTACTTCGTAAATTCTTTTTTGAATGGCTTGTAATTGCATAGCTTCTATTATTTAAGTTATCACAACTTGTGATAAGCTTAAAAATCTAACTTTACTTTGTCGGCTGCTTCACATTTGGTTTTTTGCACCGGTTACTTTCCGATACAGAACTTGCTAAAGATGTAATCTAACTGATCTTCATTGGTGATTTCACCGGTGATTTCTCCAAGATAATAAAGACATCGCCGGATATCGGGAGTTAACAGATCTGCGGAAATATTATTCTTAAGTCCTTCGCGGATATCTGCAATAGAAGTTTCCACCGATTGTAATGCAGCATGGTGCCTGGCATTGGTTACAATAATATTTTCGGACAAAGAAGCATCGCCGGTGGCAAGCTCAAATAATTTTTTATGCAACACATCAATTCCGACATCTTTTTTTGCTGAAATAAAAATATTGCCGGGGAAAGATTTCTTTTTTTGCCGCAACAATTTTTCATCCGCTTCATCAATCTTGTTGGCAACAGCTATTATTTTATCATTTTGATGGGATAACTGATTAAAGAAAGAAAAATACTCTTCATCACTCGTTGTATTAATATCGTATAAAAAAATTACTATATCTGCCTGCTGAATTTTTTCTTTACTCTTTACCACGCCCATATTTTCAATCACATCATTAGAATGTTCCCGAATACCCGCTGTGTCAATAAGGCGAAACAACACCCCGTTAATATTTATTATTTCTTCAATGGTGTCCCTGGTGGTGCCGGCAATATCGCTAACAATAGCGCGGTTTTCATTCAACAAAGTATTGAGCAGCGTTGATTTACCTGTATTGGGGCTGCCAATAATTGCTACACTTACTCCGTTCTTTATTACATTTCCAAGAACAAATGATTGCAACAAATTTTTTACGGTGCTATCAATCTCATTTAGCAGGTCAGTAAATTTTTTTCTGTCAGCAAATTCTACATCTTCTTCGCTGAAGTCGAGTTCTAATTCTATCAATGCAGAAAACCGAATAAGTCGTTCACGCAGGTTTTTTAAAATATGTGAAAAGCCACCACGCATATTTTTTATTGCCGCATTTTGCGATGCGCGGGTATTACTTGCAATCAGGTCTGCAACAGCTTCTGCCTGCACCAAATCAAGTTTGCCTTTAAGAAATGCGCGTTGGGTAAACTCGCCAGCCCTTGCCAGTCGCGCACCACAGCGAATTAATGTATCCAATATTTTTTGCTGAATAAATGGCGAACCATGACAACTGATTTCAATTACATCTTCACCGGTATAGGAAGCAGGAGATTTGAATAAAGAAACGACTACTTCGTCCAAAACAGTATCATCATCTTTTAAATAACCCACGTGCAAAGTATGAGAAGGTTGTGCTAATAAATTTTTTGAAGGAAGAAGTTTGTTTACAATTTCAAAAGTTTTGTTGCCACTTACCCTAATTACGCCGATAGCACTAACACCAGGAGGCGTAGCAATAGCAACAATTGTATCGTTCCAATCAATAAAATTTGCAGGCATACTGTAAAGATAGGAAAGCAGCGACTACATCAATACATCATCCACATTCAATCCGGCTTCACATTTAATACATAATAATGTGTGACATCATTGATATAAACTTCGTCCATTACATCCATAAAATTTTTATAGGTGCAGGATATGGTTGGCCGAATTATCAGCACTGTTTCATTCTTATTTCCGAAGCTCCTTTCGACTGACTCTTGCTTTTGGCGAATTACAGAGCGCAGTGATTGATAGTTGCAAAATTGTGGCAATAGATGTTTTAGCCCTTCATAATATACAATGGAATCATTTGATAAAAGTGTCATGGTTAACGAAGCAGTTGCTGTCACCGGGGTTGAATCAACCGCATTATCTTTTGGTAGTACAAGTTGAGCCACAGAAGGCTGAGATATAACTGATGTGAAAATAAAAAAAGTAATAAGCAGGAAACCAAGATCTACCATTGGAGTGAGGTCAATATTGGTTTTCTTTTTTGTGTGCTTATTAGTTTTGTGAGATAATCTTTCTTCAAAGCTGGCCATAGTTTATGTTTATAACTATGATGCATACACGAAATAAAAAAAGAGATGCGGATGCATCTCTTGAATATTTTTTGATAAAAGATAAAGGCATTATTGATCGGGTGCAACCACTGTTACCGGCTGAACACGATATGCATTTACTGACCTTCCGTTCTGCTGAGCAGGAATCCAGTTGGGACCTCTCCTGATAGCGTTTACCGCTATTTCTGCAAGTTTGGTTCCTTTCATATCCAATGCCTGCACATCACTTACCTTACCTGTTTTATCAACAATAAATCTTACATGACATGTACCATAATCAGCATCTGTAAATTCATCAGCTTCTGACTGGATAGCCCTGGTAACATATTTAGTCCATGCTGATTCTCCGCCAGGGAAAGATGCATCTATTTCTACCTTGGTAAATATCTTATCTTCATCTTCATCTTTCTTTACTGGTGCAGCCACTATCTGTGTTCCTTTATCTGAAACCGGAGGAGCTACAATGCCGAGATCGGTAGTACCAGCCTGTGTTTTTACGTCAATCTTTGCTTCTTCAATTTGTTTAATTTCTGGCGGCGGTTTCACCACTTCCTGATCTTTTACCACCTTAGGGGGCGTAAACTGAATAGTAGCTACCGGCGGCGGTGGCGGAAGTCTTGGAGGAGGTGGCGGCGGAGGTGGCGGCGGTTCGTTAGGAGCATTTTCCATCACCAGGTCTTTTGTTTGAATCTCTTTAACGGTGTTGTTCTCATTTATTTTATTAAATATAAAAGATCCGAGGAATGATAATAACAATATTGACACCGTACAAATAATAGCTATTGTTATTCTCCGGTTATATGTTTTCCGCAGATCGTACGCGCCATAATCTTTATTTCTTCCCTCAAAGATTATATCAAGCAGGTCAGATTTTAATATTTTGTTTGAGTCCATATTTTTTTATTTAGATGCTCAGTAAGGATTTTTCCATAAATATTACTTAATGCCCGCAGATTGTTCTGTTTGTTGAATTAACTTGTATTCGTCCGGGGTAACGTCAACCATTGCATACCTCGGTATATCATTTATAGTCATTTCATCTAAAACATCTACAGCATTTGCGTAGGTTGCATCTTTATCAGGTTTTATAATAATAAACAAGTCATCAGCCGGTGTGCTTTTCTTTTTATCCAAAATCACTTTTCTAACATCTTTATAAGTGGTGGTTTGCATTTTAGTAGGATCGCTGCCAAAATAATAATAAATCACGTTACTCTTTCCCAACATCAGCGTCAATGACCCGGACTCTTTAATTTTATTTTCCTGGTTAGGGTCCTTGGTATCCTTTGGCATCAATAAATTCATTGCCGTAGGCTCAGCCAATGTAGTTGTAAAAATGAAAAACGTAATCAGGAGAAATCCTAAATCGCACATGGGTGTAAGGTCAACACGAGTAGAAAGCTTCTTACTTTTTTTGACCCCCGGCCCCTTTTTACCGGAGTCCGCCTTTGCTTCCATTTCTGCCATGGTATCAACAGTTTTTTTTGTTAAACAATTTATTTCAACATCAACGAATTTATTTGATGCCTTTGTGCTGTTCCTTCAGGTTAGCATCATAAAGAGCCGTTCCCGGAGGAATGCCCTCCTGAGTTGTTATCAAATTATATTTATAGATGTCATTCTTTTTAAATGCATCCAATACTTTTCCGAAAGTTGGATACTTAGCCTGACCATCTCCTTTTATAAACCAATTTACTCTTTCGCCTTGCGTAGCATTGGCCGCAGCAGTTACCCAAGCCTGCAATTCATTGTTTGAGCTATCAATGGGTATGCCATCCATTTTTACATTCTTTAACTGGCTCGATGGAATCTTGATGAACTGTAGTAATTGACTAAAAGGCACACCAACAAAATCTGCATGTTTGAAATCTTCCTTATCCTGTGGAGTCACTTTCAGGCCTTTCTCCTGTACTAATTCATCCCAAACTTCTCCCTTTATATCGTCAGTAAGACTTAAAAAAACCCTGTTGTCTTTGTCAATCGTTACTTCAAAAGAATGTTTTTGAATCGGATGTTTGTTGGACACCGATCCGGGAGGAGTTACCTGCACGGCTTCTGCAGGTTTAAACTGGCCGGTGAGTATAAAAAAGGTTAACAAAAGGAAGGCCACATCGCACATTGCAGTCATATCAACACGGGTACTTGCGCGTTTTATTTTAGCTCTTGCCATTATTTATTGTTTATAATAATATATAGATTCAATTTCCGGAAATTTCCATAAAAGGAAATTATTTATACAATGAAGCAAAACTTTGCGTCAGTGTAAAACCTGATTCGTCAATTGCATAGGTAATGCCATCTATTTTTGTAGTAAATACATTATACATGATGATGGCAATGGCCGAGGTACCAATACCCAATGCAGTATTGTACAAAGCTTCTGAAATACCAATGGACAATTCCCTGGTAGCATCCGAACCACCGGCAGAGCCAAGGTTTGCGAATGCACGAATCATCCCTAATACCGTTCCGAGCAATCCAAGCAATGTAGCTACAGATGCAATCGTAGAAAGGAACACAAGATTTTTTTCAAGCATGGGCAATTCAAGAGCAGTAGCTTCTTCTACTTCTTTTTGAATAGCCAGTAATTTTTGGTCTGTATCAAGGCCTTGCTCGCCGATCATTTGTTTGTACTTGCGCAAACCTGCTTTCATTACATTGCCCACAGAGCCTTTTTGTTTATCACATTCGGCAATAGCAGCGTCCACTTTTTTATCTGCAAGGTAAAATTGTACTTTCCGTACAAATTCAGCATTAGAGCCGCTTCCGCTTGCTTTGGTAATGGTTAATAATCTTTCTATCACAAACGTGATAACAATTAAAAACAGGCCAATCAGGATAGGTACAATAATACCTCCCTGGTACATCCTGGAGAATGAACTGAGAGGTCCCTGGTGATTGGGCCAGAAACCACCCGCAGGGTCAGGATTTGAAAAATTTTTTGCATTTCCAATAACGAAACGCCAGATAACATACCCTGCTATTATACAGATAAGGGGGGCGATCCAGGAAATATAGTTTGTTGATTTTTTTGCCTGAACCGAGGTGGTAGCGGCGGCCTTAATGGTAGATGATGCAGTAGTATTAGAGTCTGCCATAACGTTACGTTTTTTAGTGTTAAAAGTTAAAAATGTAGTTGGTTAAAAAATTTAAGAGTACAATTGTAATGAAAAAAATTGAAAAGTTCTGTTTGGTAAAAAAAAATTTGTGGTGCACAAGTTAATAAATTATATGAACCCACTCAAATTACAATTTTTTTTCAAAGAAAAATAAATTGCAAAAAAATTTTGAAAGACCCGTGTGATAATTGAATCAAATTAAAAAAAATAATTACAGCAATTTTTTTATTACTGTTTAATGCTTACCGGTACTTATTCATACCGTAGTGCAACAATAGGGTCTAACCTCGCTGCTTTTAAAGCGGGATATAAACCGGCAAACAAGCCCACCGCAGAACAAACAATAATTCCCAGCATCACCCAAAACCACGGCACCACAAAAGCAGTATGAAGAAACATTCCAAAAAGATTCCCGATCAATACACCTGAAATAATTCCAAACAAAGCTCCGAAAAGGCTGATAAGAACTGATTCGAAAAGAAATTGCGAACGAACACTTTTTTTGGTGCCACCGATTGCCTTTATCAATCCTATTTCGCGGGTGCGCTCATTTACTGCAACAAGCATTATATTCATAAGACCTATGGCTGCCCCAATTAATGTGATAAGCCCGATAAATGCAGCAGCAGTGGTGATAACACCAAGGCTTTGCATAAACACTTCGGCAATGCTATCGCTTTTATCAATATAAAAATTATCGTCTTCGTCTATGGCTACCTGGCGTATGGGCCTGAAAGTTCCTTTGGCTTCGCTGATAGCTGCATCAAGATCTTTTATATCATTCACCATTATTCCAATCTGGTAAGTATTTCCCTGGGTAGAAAAAACACGGCGAACATTATTATAAGAAGTAAGCACCACATTGTCGGCATTTAAAAAAGCACTGGAACCTTTATCCTTCAACACGCCAATTACGCGGTATTTTATTCCTGCTACAGTAATTATTTTATCCAGCGCTCTTTGCGTATTATCGCCATACAGTTTCTGTGCAACGCTGTTTCCAAGAATGCAAACGCTTCTTCCATTCTGCACATCCAGTTTATTAAAATTTCTTCCAATAAATAATGTATAGCCGCTCTGTTCCAAATAATTTTCGTCAACACCCTCAACAGATATATCCGGGTTTGTTTTTACTGATTCAGTATTTACAATCACATTTTGCGGGCCATCAATATTTATAGTGACCAGTGCCGGAAAACTATAGCGCTCTTTAAACAACTTTGCCTGCTCATAAGTAATGATCTTGCCAACGTCAGATGATTTACTTCGCAGCGATGATATATTTGTTTTTTTTACCTGGCGCCTGCCCAGGTGAATTTCCTGGCTTTCGTAATGAATGCTGAACGAATTAGCACCCATGGTTGAAAAATTTTCCCGGAGGCTTTGGTTCATCGCATCAATAGCGGTAATAATGCCAATCAATGCAGTAATACCCAGCGCAATGATGGTAACGGTAATGCCTGTACGAAGTTTATTACTTTTTATAGTACGAAATGCCAGTGAAAAGGTGTCTAAAAATTTCATCCTGAAAAATTATCAGCGCTATGAAGGTACAATTTAGGTGAGATTTTGTATTACCGCTGGTATATTAATTAAAAATAAATCCAATCAATAACCAGCGAAGGAGCAATACCTGCAATAATGATGATGATGATGGCAATAATAAGTACATACTTAAACCCTTTAGATACATCCATGTCATGACTGGTGGATGAAGGCTCTTTAAAATAAATAGCCTGTATTACCCTGAAATAATATATGGCGCTGATGGCTGCGCATACTACCGCTAAAATAACGATCCAGTGCTGATGCCCGTCTTTTACTGCTGCAAGCAGCATATAAAACTTGGCTGTAAAGCCTGCTGTAGCAGGGATTCCCGTGAGTGAGAGCAGAAATACAGTGGCTGCAAGTGCCAGCAATGGCTGACTTTTATAAAGCCCGTTAAAACCTTCAATGGTATAATCATTCATCTTTACCAATATGGCAAACAATCCAATCGTGGCAACTGAATAAGCAAGTGTATATAAAATCAATCCTTCAGTGGCGGTATTGTTCAAAGCAAATAATGCAAACATCATAAATCCTGCATGTGCAATGCTGGAGTAAGCCAACATTCTTTTCACGCTCTGCTGAAACACTGCCGTAAGGTTGCCAATTAATAATGTAGCTGCAATGATGATGGTGATTAATATTTGCCATTGATACTGGATAGCACCAAATGAAGCTTTGAATAAATTGATAAATGCAATAAAGCCTGCCACCTTCACAATGGTAGCCATATAACCGGCAAAAACTGTTGGCGCGCCATCATACACATCGGCAGCCCAAAAGTGGAATGGCGCTGCTGATACTTTAAATGATAAAGACACTACCAGCAATACCAGCCCGGCAGCAATCATTACAGGCATCGGGCCTTTGCCCAGTTCTATCATGTGGATGTAAAATGAACCTAATGAGTTGCCTCCATAAATCAATGCAATGCCCATCAGCATAAGGCCGGTGGAAAAAGCGCCCATTAAAAAATATTTCAAAGCAGCTTCATTGCTTTTTAAATTTTGTTTATCGCTGCCGGTAAGAATGTACGAAGGAATGGACAAGATTTCAATACCGAGAAACAGCATCAGCAATGTGTTGAACGATGAAACGATAGAAACTCCACAAAGAATAAAAAATATCAACGCATAATATTCCGACACATTACGCCCAACTTTTTCTATAGCTTTTCCATTTAAAAGAAAATACAACAAGGTGCAGATAAAAACGATAGTATTAAAGTGCAGCCCGAAATCATCAAAGCGAAGCATTTCCTTTACATCTATTTTAAAAAATGATTGGGTTCGAAACTCAAGAATGTTTGCAATCAGCAGAATAATGATTCCGGCCACAGCCCAATACTTTGCCACAGCGCTTTTTTTGAAAAAAACACCGCCGAACATCATAATAACTCCCCAAACTGCAGCAATGATTATTGCATTCATATTCCCGTTATCTTTTATATTTCACCATCGTTTATGTCAATGTTTTTAAAATATCCGTCACCGTATCTTGTGTTAAATGCAAAAGCGGTGTCGGGTAAATACCTATGATAAATATCGTCAATACTAATACGCTTAATACTATTTTTTGCCCAATACTGATCTGTGTTGCATTTTCAGTAAAAGAATTGGTGGACCCAAAAAAAACTTTCTGCATCATATTAAGCATATACGTTGCAGACAGTATAATGCTGACAGCTGCAAACGCTGCAAAATATTTATTGTATTCAAATAGTCCTGTAAACATGAGGAACTCACTCACAAATCCATTGGTAAGAGGCAATGCAATATTGGCCAATACTATTATAAGAAAGAATACTGCCAATGCAGGAGATTTTATAGCAAGCCCGCCAAGTTGGGACAACTTCCTGATTCCTGTTTTATTTTCAATAATATCTACCACTATCCACAATGCAATAATGTTTATGCCATGATTAAACATTTCTATCATCACACCCTGCAGGCTGATATTATTTCTTGCAAAAATTGCAGCACCCATTAAACCAATATGAGCAATAGAAGACCATGCAACAATTTTCTTGAGATCATTTTGCACCATGGCAATACAACTTCCGTAAAGGATACCAATAACACAAAGAATGATTACAATGTTTTGATACCTCCACACTGCATCCGGGAATATGGGCAAGAGCCAACGCAGCATTGCAAATACTCCCATCTTTACCATGATGCCACTCAATACCATTACCGTTGAGTTAGGCGATTGTTCATACAAATCAGGCTGCCACGAATGAAAGGGGAAGATGGGCATTTTAATGGCAAATGCAAAAAAGAACAACCAGAACAAACTGAATTGCTCCGTTGAACTAAGACTTGCATTGTAAAATGCTTTCAGCGCAAATGAATGATCAGAAAGTTTTGATGCAGCCGGTGTATGAAAATATACATACATAATGCCAATCAGCATCAGCAACGAACCTATAAAGGTGTAAACAAAAAATTTGAACGTAACACGTACTCTTGATTCGCCGCCCCACCTGCTGCTCAGGAAGTACGCGGGAATAACTGCAAGCTCCCAGAAGAAATAAAACGTCAACGCATCCATGGCTACAAACACACCCATTAATCCGGCTTGCATCAGCAGCATTAATCCATAATATACGTTGGCATGTGCATACTCACGTTTATGCGTACTCGCAAATATGATGGGATAAGTAAATGCAGTTAAAAAAGTAACCAGCAAACCCATACCATCCATACCCACAGTAAAGCTGGAGCCAATGTATGGCATCCACACATAGCTTACGTTTAAATAATTATAATACTCCGGGTGATGAGTCACATCAGAAAAATGTAAACTGATACAGGATACCAGCAATGTAAGCAGCGATGAAATGAGCGCAAATCCTTTTACCGTTTTACTGTCTTTTATTAAAAAAGATATAATACCCGTGAGCAATGGAATCCAAAGCAGCAGTTCAGTTAATGTATAATAATTGCCCAGCATTATATTTATTTTGAAAACAATTGAATGATTAAAAACAATAAAAGCCCTACCACCATCAGCAAAATGTAATTACCTACATAGCCGCTTTGCAGCAGCCTAATCTGCCTGCCGGTATAGTTTACGGCTCTGCCTACGCCATTCACTAATGCATCAATGCCCGACTTCTCTATCACATTGTCCAATATTGCTGATAATACTTTTAATGGTTTTACGATGATGGCATCGTATATTTCATCCACATAAAATTTATTGGCCATCGCTTTTGCAAAAGCACCCTGCTCTTTCTCTGTACCATCATATTTTTTAAATTTATTCCATGCCCAAATACACACTGCTATGATGATAACAGAAGATACACCCATCAGCATCATTTCTGTTTGATGAGGGACAGGATTTGTTGCAAGTATTTTATCAGAATCGGCAAATACAGGAGCTAAAAAATCTCCTAACCTGTCTGCATTCTTTGCAAAAATTTCCGGAATGCCCACCAGGCCTCCGATGGCTGAAAGAATGGCCAGGCATATTAACGCAAATGTAATGGCAGCAGGACTTTCATGCACATGATGTAATTGTTCGTCGGTGCCGCGAAATTTTCCGGCAAACGTCATTGATAACAACCGGAACATATAAAATGCAGTGAGTAATGCGCCCGCTATTCCTATTATATATAATACAGGACTTGATGCATAAGCAGCCGATAAAATTTCATCTTTGGAAAAGAAACCGGAGAATGGCGGAATGCCGGCAATAGCAAGACATGCAATAAAAAATGTTGTGTAAGTAATCTTCATCTTTTTTCCAAGCCCGCCCATTTTTCTTATATCCTGTTCGCCACCGAGAGCATGTATTACAGAGCCTGCAGCTAAAAATAATAACGCTTTAAAAAATGCATGCGTCATCACATGAAACACGGCGGCTGAATATGCGCCCACTCCTAACCCAAGAAACATATATCCAAGCTGGCTTACCGTAGAATAGGCCAATACTTTTTTAATATCGTTTTGCCTCAATGCAATTACCGCTGCAAACACTGCAGTAGCCAATCCTATAATGGCAACAAATGACATGGTGAATGGAGCAAGCGTATAAATAGTATTGCTTCGTGCAATCATATAAATACCCGCAGTAACCATCGTGGCTGCATGTATTAATGCAGATACCGGCGTAGGACCAGCCATTGCATCGGGCAGCCAGGTATATAATGGTATCTGTGCGCTTTTGCCCATTGCCCCAATAAACAACAATAAACTGATGCCGGTTAATACGGTAGTACCTTTTGCAGTAATGGTTGAATGAATACCACTCAACGGATCGAACAGGTTGTTATAAGACGTAGTGCCAAATGCATGAATGAGCCAGAAGATGCCGAGAATAAAACCTAAATCACCAATACGATTCATGATGAAGGCTTTCTTTGCTGCATTATTATAATCATTATTCTTAAACCAAAACCCGATGAGTAAATAAGAACACAACCCCACTCCTTCCCATCCCATAAACATAATTACATAATTGCCGCCCATTACCAGCAGCAGCATGGAGAAAACAAATAAGTTTAAATAAGAAAAATATCTTGCATAACTATTACTCTCTTCTTCGTGCATGTAAGAGGTGGAGTACAGATGAATCAAAAATCCTACGCCGGTAATAATAAGCAGAAAGACTGCCGTAAGCTGGTCCACCTGAAATTCAAACGGAACAACGAGGTTTGAAATATTGATGAATGAAAAGTAACTGATGTGTTCGGGTACAAATCCTTCTTTGGATACATTAATAAATACAAAAATGCTCAACGCAAATGAGAGGAGCAATACGCCCGAACCGATAATGGCAGTAACCGTTTTGGATAAAAAATTTCTACCCAGCCCGTTAATTAAAAATCCTAATAAGGGCAATAATGGAATCCAGTAAATTTTGTCAATCATATTCATCATAACCCAGTCGGTATAAAAAGAAAATCGTCTTTAGTTTTTCAGCCTGTTTAAAAAATTAATATCAATCGATTTGGTATTTCTATACATCATTACAATAATTGCCAGGCCCACACTTACTTCAGCGGCAGCCACTATCATAATAAAGAATACAAATATCTGCGCATCCATGGCGGACAGGGCATTTCCCAGTTTACCCGTCATGTGCATTTTTGAAAACGCAACCAGCAATAGGTTTACTGAATTCAACATTAGCTCAATACAAAGAAATACGATTATTGAATTGCGCCTGGTAAGCGCACCAACAACGCCGATACAAAAAAGAGCCACTGCTAAAAAAATATACCATTTAATTTCCGGCACTATATTTATTTTAAAATTTTAGGTTGCTTGTTCCGGTTCTTTTTTCCCGATTATTACTGCACCAATCATTGCACTCAAAAATAATACACTGCTTATTTCAAAAGGAATCACATAATCGCTGAATAATCTTTCCCCAAGATATTTTATAAGACCTACGCCAGTACCTAACTGCAACACCGTATGTGCATTGTCAGCGCGTGCAAGGGCGCTTACCAATACTATCATCAGGCATAGCCCTGCAATAATACCACCTGCTTTTAAATAGATATTTTTCGGCATTTCAGGATGCTCATTCAAATCAATAAACATAATTACAAACGTAAACAACACCATGATGGCGCCGGCATATACTATTATATTTACAATAGCCAGGAATTGTGCATTCATCAATACATAGTGACCGGAGATGGCAAAGAATACCACGATAAGCCAAAGCACTGCATAAATTGGATTTTTAGAACCAACAGCACCAATAGCACCAATAATAGCCAGCGCAGATAAAAACCAAAATAGTAATTGAGTGGTGGTCATTTTTTATTTTATTGTTACATGAAATGCAAAATGTAAAATGTAAAAGTTAAAAACATTCTTCATTTTATATTCTTCATTCATCATTTCTCATTCCCATGTCCTTCGGGATGCAATTTCCGGTTACCGAGTGCTTTTGCATATCCTTCGGGATCTTCTTTCGGGTTAGGAATTAATAAATCCGATTTACCATAAATAAACCCTTTACGTCCATAATTAGCCGGCGCAAATGTTTCGCTCAGATAAATGGCATCTTTCGGGCATGCTTCTTCGCAATATCCGCAAAATATACAGCGCAGCATATTGATCTCGTATTTGGCTGCATATTTTTCTTCGCGGTAAAGATGTTCTTCTCCCGCCTGGCGTTCCGCTGCTTCCATCGTAATAGCCTCTGCAGGGCACGCAACGGCACACAATCCGCACGCAGTGCATCTTTCGCGGCCTTCTTCATCCCTGTTCAAAATTTGCAAGCCACGAAACACCGGGCTGAAGGGTCTTGTTTCTTCGGGGTAATTTATAGTAACTTTTTTACGAAAAATATGTTTGAAAGTAATGAGCATGCCGCGGATGATTTCGGGCAAATACATCTTTTCCAAAAATGTCATTTCTGTTCTTAAAACCGGTTGTGCCCTGTTAGTGAGTGTTTGCATTATTCATCTTTTTATAATCACAGAACAAAAATCCAAACGAACGCAAAAGTATATTTTAATTTATAACCAAACTTAATTTCAAAATTAAAAATGCCAATGATTCTGATGCAACAAAATAATTGCTCCTGTTAATAACATATTTGCCAAAGCCAATGGCAACAATATTTTCCAGCCAAGGTTCATCAACTGATCGTACCTGAAACGCGGAATAGTCCAACGCACCCACATAAATAAAAATATAAAGCAAACAATTTTTGCAAAAAATACAACCCCCTGCAAAATTGCCATCACGTTTACGCCCCACGAAGCAGTGTGCGCAGCATCATTGAAAAAAGGAATATCATAACCTCCGAAAAACAATGTTACCATCACCGCGCTGCTCAAAAACATATTTACATATTCTGCAAATAAATAAAAACCGAGTTTCATGGATGAGTATTCAGAATGATAACCGCCGATTAATTCATTTTCCGCTTCCGATAAATCAAATGGCGTGCGATTGGTTTCGGCAAAAGCACAAATCAAAAAGATTAAAAACCCCAATGGCTGTTTAAAAATATTCCAGAGATGATCTATCTGTTGATTTACCATGGTGCGCAAACTAAGTGTGCCGGTAATCATCAATAATGCAATCAACGCAATGCCCATCGCCAACTCATAGCTGATGATTTGCGATGCCGCGCGCATGGCGCCCAGCAAAGAATATTTATTATTGCTTGCCCATCCTCCAATCATTATACCATATACGCCGAGACTAACAATGCCGAACACATATAATATACCAATGTTTACATCGGTAATTTGTAATGAAATATCGCGGCCAAAAAAATGAAGTTTATTTCCCCATGGAATTACAGCGCCAATCATAATGGCAGTCATCATGGCAATAGCAGGACCGAGTATGAAAAGAAATTTAGATGAAAAAGTGGGGATGATTTCTTCTTTAAAAAATAATTTTATTCCATCGGCCACGGGTTGCAAAATTCCAAAAGGCCCTGCCCTATTTGGTCCGCGCCTGTCTTGTATGAAAGCAGCTATTTTCCTTTCAAAGTAAGTAGAATACATAGCTACCAGCAAAGACACTAAAACAACTACCACAATCAAAATGGTTTTTTCAGCCAACTCCGTCCAATCAATCGTTAGAATATGCATAATTCAAATTAAAAATGAAAAATGTTGAATTGATAAATTGTTGAATTGTTTTATTGTTGAATTGTTATTAACCATTTAACCATACAACCATTTAACCGATGATTTTAATAATGCTAAATTTTTTCTTCTTTTACATCTGTTACATTATGGCCAGTTGACAACGGATCGCCATTGAAAGTTTTTCCTGTTGCAGGGCCGGGCAATTCATCCAACCGAACATCCGATTGATTTACGTTGCTTACACTGTGAATATCCATCAGCAACATCGGGTCTCTTCCTTTCAACAATTTTTCCAGCGGATCATCCGGCATCACTTTTACTTCATAATGATTGGCAGAAATAACCGAATGCCTGCTGATGTGTGTTGGACCTTCAATAACCCAGTCTGAAGTTTTCTTTTTTTCAAAACGACAGGTATTGCAGATCCAGCCTGGCTTTCCATCATAACTTTGTACTTCGCCCCAAGGATCTTTTCTTGAAGTAACACGAAATACTTCATCGCCGCGATTCCATAAGGTTACTTTTCCGCAACACTTATCGCAATCGCGATGAGCATCAACCGGTTTTAAAAACCATACACGGTTTTTAAAACGAAAGGTGCGATCAGTAAGCGCACCAACAGGGCATACATCAATCATATTGCCGCTGAATTCATTGTCTATCGCTTTGGATATATATGTTGAAATATCTGAAACATCTCCCCTGTCTAAAATACCATGAACACGATTAGGCGTTAATTGATCGGCTACAAATACACAACGATAGCAGAGTATGCAACGCGTCATGTGCAGTTGTATGTAAGGGCCGATATCTTCTCTTATAAAAGTTCTTCTTTTAAATTCATAACGTGTACCTGCCTCACCATGATCATAACTTAAATCCTGTAAATAACATTCACCGGCCTGGTCGCAAATAGGGCAATCGAGCGGATGATTAATTAATAAAAATTCAACAACACCTCTTCTTGCATCCAATGTTTTTTCACTCGTTGTATTTTTTACAACCATTCCATCCATCACATTGGTTCTGCAACTGGCTACAAGTTTGGGCATTGGTCGCGGATCTGCCGTAGAACCGGCCGCCACTTCCACCAAACAAGTTCTGCATTTGCCGCCACTGCCTTCCAGTTTGCTGTAATAGCACATTGCAGGCGGGGCCACATCCGGGCCAATCATCCGCGCTGCATTTAAGATGGTTGTTCCCGGAGGAACTTCAATGGTAATACCATCTATTGTTACTTTAAATAATTTTTGTTGTTCACTCATACCCCTAACCCCTGAAGGGGGATATTTTATTTTGAAAAATTTTATTTTATATCATTATGCCAACTTACACTAATTCCCCTTTAGGGATTAGGGGTTCCGCATAATGCGCCAAACCATAATTCCGTTTCAAACATTCTTCCGGGTTCAACACATGCCATTCAAACTCATCCCTAAAATGCCTGATGGCGGCTGCCACTGGCCATGCTGCTGCATCTCCCAATGGACAAATGGTATTGCCTTCAATTCTTCTTTGAATGTCCCAAAGCAAATCAATGTCTTTCATTTCACCCTTACCGCTATCAATCTTATTCAATACTTTTTCCATCCATCCAGTTCCTTCACGGCATGGCGAACATTGGCCGCAGCTTTCGTGATGATAAAATCTTGCAAGCGTTAAGGTGTTTTTTACCACACATTGATCTTCGTCTAATACAATAAAACCGCCTGAACCCATCATGCTGCCCGTTACAAATCCGCCATCAGCGAGGCTTTCGTAATTCATCATTCTTGTTTCGCCTTTGGCTGTTTTCAATAAAAGATTTGCCGGTAAAATTGGAACGGATGATCCGCCGGGAATACATGCTTTTAATTTTTTGCCATTGGCAATGCCGCCGCAATATTCATCGCTGTAAATAAATTCTTCCACAGAAATAGTCATGTCAATTTCGTAAACACCGGGCTTATTAATATTACCACATGCAGAAATCAATTTGGTACCTGTTGATCTTCCTATACCAATTTTTGAATACGCTTCGCCGCCATCATTGATAATAGGAACTACGGCACAAATGGTTTCCACATTATTCACTACAGTAGGGCAGCCCCACAAACCTTTCACTGCAGGGAATGGTGGTTTAATTCTTGGTAAACCTCTTTTGCCTTCAAGGCTTTCGAGTAGTGCAGTTTCTTCTCCGCATATATATGCGCCCGCACCACGATGAACATATAATTCAAAATTGAAGCCGCTGCCTAAAATATTATTACCTATAAATCCATTTTTCCTTGCTTCATCAATGGCTTCATCTAAAATATCAGCCACCCAATCGTACTCGCCGCGTATATATATATATGACACATCGCTTCCTAATGCAAAAGATGATGCAATCATTCCTTCTATCAACAAATGAGGAATGAATTCCATCAGATAGCGGTCCTTAAAAGTTCCTGGTTCGCTTTCATCCGCATTGCAAACAAGATAGCGTGCAACACCTTCCGGTTTTGCCAAAAAACTCCATTTCATGCCCGTAGGGAAACCCGCACCACCACGGCCTCTCAGCCCGCTCTTCTTCACTTCTTCCACAATGTCGTTGGGCTGCATTTGCAATGCTTTCTCCACACTTTTATAGCCACCTTCGCGGCGATATACTTCAAAGCTTTTTATGCCGGGAACATTTATTTTATCAAGTAATAATTTTTTTGACATTACTATTTTTATTCGAACGATTTTTAATTATTAGCTGCTGCTTTTGAAATACATTCTTCAATAATCTGATCTACTTTTTCTTTAGTTAAATGCTCACGATATGTTTTTCCTAACTGCATCATGGGCGCATATCCGCAAGCTCCCAAACATTCAACAACTTTTAATGTAAACAATCCATCAGGTGTAGTTTGTCCTCTTTTAATGGTTAATTTTTTTTCAATGTATTCAATAATATCATCGCTGCCATTAATCATACAGGGTCCTGTCTGACATACTTCAAACACGTATTTGCCCACGGGTTTTGTATTGAGCATTGAATAAAAGGTAGCCACTTCATACACTTCAATTGGCTGAAGATGCAACAGCGAAGCAACATAATCCATTGCTGCAACATCCAGCCAGCCTGCATTTTGCTGTTGCGCTATATGTAATATTGGAAGAATAGCGCTCTTTTGCTTTCCCTGCGGATAGCGCTTGATGAGTTCATCAACCTGTTTTAACTGTTCACCCCCGAACCCCCTGAAGGGGGTTGTTGGTTGCTCATTGTTGTTATTGTTTTGATCCATTTTTATTATTCTGTGAATCTATATTTAATTTCCCCTTTAAGGGAAAGGGGTTGGGTTTATGCATCCATCTCTCCCGCTATCAAATTCAAACTACTCATGGTAATGATGGCATCGCTCAGCAAACCGTCCTTGGTTAATTCAGAATATGCCTGGTAATAAATAAAACAAGGTCTTCTGAAATGCAGCCTGTACGGCGTTCTGCCGCCATCGCTGATAAAATAAAATCCTAACTCACCATTGGCGCCTTCCACTGCAGAATAAATTTCTCCCACCGGCATTTCCACTTCACCCATAATTATTTTGAAATGATAAATGAGCGCTTCCATTTTTGTATATACATCTTTTTTATCGGGCAGGTAATATTCCGGTGCATCTGCATGAAATACTTCTGCATCAGCTCCTTTAAATTCCTGCACTTTCTGATACGCCTCTTTTATAAGTTTAGTGCTTTGCCACATCTCCTGGTTGCGCACTAAAAAACGATCATAACAATCACCCGTTGTACCAACAGGAATAGTAAATTCAAAATCTTCGTAACTGCTGTATGGCTGATGAATACGCACATCATAATCTACACCTGCCGCACGAAGATTAGGCCCCGTGAAACCATAATTCAATGCACGCTCTCCACTGATGGGCCCCACACTCATGGTGCGATCCATAAATATCCTGTTTCGATTGAAAAGTTTTTCAAACTCTGTCAACACCTTTGGCCATTCGTTCAAAAACTTTTCAAGTTTTTGAAATGCTTCATTAGTAAAGTTCCTTTCAAAACCGCCAATGCGCCCAATGTTTGTTGTTAATCTCGATCCACAGATTTCTTCATAAATTTCATAAATTAGTTCGCGATATTGCATCACGTATAAAAAACCTGTGTAAGCTCCTGAATCAACACC
>Ga0157370_10001340_pt1 | contig 30578 bp, 17 predicted proteins | sample C35metaG_FD_113463 | JGI IMG/M metagenome (GOLD analysis project Ga0157370, IMG submission 113463) | Corn rhizosphere microbial communities from Kellogg Biological Station, Michigan, USA - C3-5 metaG | ecosystem: Host-associated > Plants > Roots > Rhizosphere > Soil | place: USA: Michigan...
ACATTCTTTTTGGAGGTCTTGCCGACAAAAGACTGGTTGCCGATAAACTTCCGGCTTTGAATAAATTCATTGCCTACCCAACTACCATTATTATTGACCGTAAAGGAGAAGTCAGGGAAATTTATACGGGCTTTACAGGTCAGGTAACCGGAAAATACTATGAGGAGTATGCTGCAAAGTTTAACAAAGTTTTAAATGAACTCATTGCCGAACCTGTGCCAGATGCTGATTACTTTAATGCACAATCTAAATAATATAAATACAGACCACAATTTTATGAAATCAACAAACCTTAAAAACCTCGCAGTTCTACTGCTTGCAGGTAGTATTTACGCCTTTGCACCTTTCAAAACAGTTTCCTACAAAGTAGACAGCCAGAGCAGCAAACTCAACTGGCAGGCAAAAAAAGCAACCGGTGCACATAGTGGAACTATAGCTGTCAGTTCTGGAACATTGAATGTAGAAAATAATGTCTTAAAAGGAGGCAGTTTTGAAATCGACACCAAATCCATTACGGTTACTGATGTAACCGATGCGGAAACCAATGGTAAACTCCTTGGCCATTTGAAAAGTGATGATTTCTTTGGGGTTGAAAAATATCCGAAAGCCAATTTTGTCATCACTTCGGCAAAGCCCTTGGCTGGCGGTCAATATGACATCAAAGGAAAGCTCACCATCAAAGGTGTAACCAATGAGGTTTCATTCCCAGCCACGGTCAGAGTAGATAACGCAAAACTGACGGCGAACGCAAAGATCACTGTAGACCGTAGTAAGTATGGAATCAAGTTCAGGTCAAAAAGTTTCTTCGAAAACCTGGGCGATAAACTGATCTATGATGATTTCGATCTGAATGTCGCACTGGTGGCCAATAAGTAACTAAATCGTATAAAGAAGCTGTCCAATGGGCAGCTTCCTTGTTAAAATCTGAGATGAAAGGAAATAAAATAAAAATCTTTACTGTTTTAAGTTTGCTGGTCTTCACCATGACAGTTGGTTTTCAGGCAGACGATCCCGCTGAAATTAACAGCAGAGAAAGATTAGGAGAGAAATTGTTTTTTGACCCTATACTTTCCAAAGATCAGAGCATTAGCTGTGCGTCCTGCCATAAACCAGAATTTGCTTTTGCAGATACCTCTGCTGTAAGCCTGGGTGTCAGAGGTACAAAGGGGGCCAGGAATACGCCCACAGTAACCAACCTGTCCGGACGTTCCCATCTGTTTTGGGATGGTAGATCAGCATCGCTGGAAGATCAGGCGCTGCAGCCAATCATTAATCCTGTTGAAATGAACCTTTCTGCTCAAGAGGCTCTGGAAAGGCTCAACAGCAGCAAACTCTATGTAGAATTATTTAAAAAAGTATTCAATTCCCTTCCAACCGAAAAAAATATGTTGCAGGCAATTGCTGCCTATGAACGCACTCTGGAAACCTCTAACAGCCCATATGACAGATACATTAACGGCGATGACCATGCCATTTCTCCGGCAGCCATCCGCGGGCGGATGCTGTTTATCGGAAAAGCCAACTGCAATACCTGCCATTCAGGAGAAGATTTTACAGCCGATCGTTTTAAAAGTATTGGCTTGTTCAATGGCAAAGAGCTCAATGATGCCGGAAGATATGAGGTTACTAAAAATACAGAACACATAGGGGAGTTTAAAATACCAGGCCTCAGAAATGTAGGTGTAACTGCACCATATATGCATAATGGTATGTTTAAGACCCTGAAAGAGGTGATCAATTATTACAACGCACCAGACGATGTGGTCAAAAATGGTAAAAACAGAGACCTTGCCTTAAGCAAGCCCCTTGGCCTTACTAAAAACGAAATCAACGACCTCGAGGCTTTTTTACTTTCTCTGACAGATGACCGGTTTGTGAAGAATAAGCCTTAGAATACTCCAGTAATCGGCTTCATTTATACACCACAATTTACCTGAAAACAGGTGAACAGGAACCTTTATGTCCAAACCTAAACCAACATATTGATATTTCGATGAAAAAATATATACTCTTTTACCTGCTATTTATACTCTTTATTTCCATAAAGACCTATGCCCAGCCCAGGGCAATCACCGGAACAGTAAGTTCCTCTGCCGATCAACTGCCACTGCCCGGGGTTTCTATACGGGTAAAAGGATTGAGTGGTGGAGTAGTCAGCAATACGGATGGTAGTTTTAAAATCACTGTAAAAAATGGAAAATACCTTTTGTTTTCTTATTTGGGTTATGAAACCAAAGAAGTTGAGATCGCTGGAAAGAGCCAGCTCAATGTAAGCCTGGTGGCTTCAAAAGACAATACCCTTAATGAACTTGAAATAGTAGGTTCAAGGAATGTAAACCGGACTAAGCTCAATTCAGCCACCCCTATAGATGTAATTGATTTAAAGAGCCTGCAGGAAACCTCTCCCCAGGTCAGTGTTACCCAGTTGCTGCAATATGTTTCCCCATCTTTTAATTCTTCTGTATCCGGAGGCGGAGATGCTGCCTCAGCTACTTCTACTGCACAACTCAAAGGACTTGGTGTAGATCAGTTACTGGTTCTGGTTAATGGAAAGAGACGCCATAAGAGCTCCAACATCAGTTGGGGTGGTTTGGGGAACGGTGCAACCGGATATGACCTGAATTCTATCCCTACCGGATCCATAGAGCGTATTGAGATTCTAAGAGACGGCGCCGCCGCGCAGTATGGTTCAGATGCCATTGCCGGGGTTATCAATATTGTGCTTAAAAAAAGTACGGATGAATTGTCGCTCACTTCGACCGCTAGCGCCAGAAGAAGGGGAGATGGGTTAACCACCAGAACCAGTAGTAATTATGGTGTGAAAATTGGCGATAAAGGTGGGTTTCTCAATGTAACCGGCGAATTTGCCACCCAAGCCGTTTCACTGCCAGTAGGCAATAGTGATGCTGGTCTTTACATTGGGCCTGCTTATGGTGGAGGAGCTAATACCAGGGGATTTGACCAGATCTATACCCGGGAAATTGACGATGCCATCATAGCGGGCAGGGGGATAGACCGACACTATTTTGACCAACGAGGCAGTACCAATAAAGCCATAGATGCTTTACTTTTTTTTAATGCTTCTATTCCTCTAAAGGAAAATGTAGAAATCTATTCATTTGGAGGAATCAGCCACCGCAACTCTCAATTTACTGCGGTATACCGATTACCAGGCTGGACAGAACGGAACAACACTTTTCTTTACCCGGATGGATTTTTACCGGCCATGGACAATATCATTACGGATAAGTCCATTGCAATTGGTTTAAAAGCCAAGGTGAAGAACTGGACGGTAGATTTCTCCAATGTGTACGGAAAAAACAGTTTTGGAAATGTGATCAGCAATTCCATGAATGCCAGTTTAGGACAAAAATCACCACGTAAATTTGATGCAGGAAGTTACAATGCCAGTCAGAATACCTCCAGTATAGATTTCTCCAGGTATTTTGACAAAGTATTAAAAGGCTTAAATGTGGCCTTTGGAGGTCAGTACCGGGTAGAAACCTACCAGATCATTGCTGGTGAAGAGGCATCCTATTCCAAAGCCGATCTGAGAACCATCTATCGCGTAGATACCACAACCTCAGGTATTCCGTATTATGCTTCCGTGGGGAGTACGCCTTTAAACGGCTTGTCGCCCGGCTCTCAGATCCATGCTGGCTTCAGGCCTTCGAACGAAGTGAATGTGAACCGGTCCATCTCTGCTGGTTATCTGGATGTGGAGTTGAATGTAACCTCCAAATGGCTCGTATCCGGCGCGGTACGTGTGGAGCATTCCCAGGATTTTGGAAGTGTATTTACCTACAAAGGGGCCACAAGGTATAGCTTTGCCGATTGGCTGGGTGTTAGAGGGTCCATCAATACAGGCTTTCGGGCACCCGACCTTGCCCAATACTATTATACAGAAACTTCCACAACTTTTCAAAATGGGGTTGCTATAGATCAGGTTACAGCAAACAATGTCAATCCAGCGACTAAAGCCCTGGGAATTCCAACTTTGGCTCCTGAAAAATCGAAAGGTTATTCAGCCGGTCTTACATCCAGGCCTATACCGAATGTTGAATTCACCATCGACGCTTATCAGGTTGATATTAATGACAGGGTGGGGAATACTGGTCGTTTTTCTGCAACTGACCCAAACCTTCCCGCCGATGTCAGAAACCTTTTTATTCAGACCGGAACTGTTCAGGCCAAGTTCTTTTATAATTCTTTTAGTACCAGAACCCGGGGTGTAGAATTTACAGGAAGCTACCGTTTTTTATTTGATAACGGAGCCAATGCTGTTTTTCTTGCCGGAGGCAATTTCCTTAAAACCACGCTTACTAAAGTGAATACCCCAAAGGGATTAGAAGCTTACAGGTATATTATTTTCGATGAGTCTGAAGAAGCACGGGTAACGAGCAATATTCCTTCCCAGAAAATCACTTTACAAGGAACCTATACTTACAAAAAACTCAACCTGCTGCTTCGTGCCGTATACTTTGGATCTGTAACTACCGTATCACAGCTTAATGCCAATTTCCCTAAGCCAGATTATTACTATCAGAAATTCAGCCCGATCTGGGTAACAGATATTTCTGCAGGATATAGAATTACACCAGCCATTCAGGCCACCATAGGTGCCAATAATCTGTTCAATGTATTGGGAGATTATAGTGTACCGGCACCGGGAAGCAATATTACCCGAGTACCAGGTCCGGGAGCAACACAGTCCGGAAGCAATGCAGGCATACAGCCATTTGTAAGAGTATCGGCAAAATTTTAATCAAGGAAAACATGAAATCATATACTATAAAAATCACACAACTTTCTTTACTTGCCATAGCCTTCCTGGCTTGTAAGAAAACAGACTATCTGGACAGCGATAATGCCGACCGGCCAGCACTAAGCGCCAAAGTAAAACTGGTTAATGCCTTAAACAGTAATACCGCTATTAATTTCCTGGATTTCACCAGGCAGATCAACGGAGCCTCTATTGCCCGGAATACGGCAAGTGCTGACTATCTGGATACCCAGTTTGGTAAAGTACAGTATAATACCACAGAGGGCAGCAACACGACCTATAAATCTTCCTATACATTTGGTGGAAGTGCTGGTTTTGTGCAAGAAACAGATAAAGCTTCTTTTTCAGGCCCTAATGGGCCAATTGCCACCTATTACCACACCCTTTTCGCTGTTCCAAAATTAAAACCAAGTAAACTCAATCCCGGAAACCGGGACAGTTTAATCCTTGTATACGATGACCTCTCTGCACCAGCTGCCGGGAAAGCGAAAATTCGCTTTGCTAATTTTGCTCCTGATGCTTCCAATGTGGATCTGGCCTATACCGGGGGATCGGCTGTGTTTAATAAAGTAACCTATGGCAATTTCGGAGACCAGGTTGTCATCACGTATGATGCCGGCGGCAAGGCACCTGCAACTATTCCCGGATTAAGCTGGAAAACACTTGGGCCTTTTAGAGAGGTGAATGCCGGGAGTGGGCTGAACCTGGAGGTGAGAGATCATGCCAGTCAAACTGTACTTGCTTTAAACGGGACTGGTCTTACCGGAATTACCCTTGAACAAGGGAAAATCTATACGATATTTATCAGCGGACTAAAAGGAGGGGCTTCACCTGCACTTAGTGCAACATTAATTAAACATAACTAGCAAATCCATTAAAATAAGCTGCCCGCGGGCACTTCCGAATGGCTCCTTTCAAATTTTAGGAGCCATTTTTTCTTATCTATCCCACCCGCATATCCTGTCATTGATCCATTACTTCCAATAACCCGGTGGCAGGGAATTATAATAGCGAGACGGTTGCGGCCATTTGTGGATGCAATTGCACGGATTGCTTTAGGGTTATTCATCTGATCTGCCTGTTCTTTATATGTGCAAGTAGTTCCATAGGGTATTTGTTGCAAGGATTGCCAAACCGCACGCGAAAAGTCATTGCCTGGTGTATGCAATGGAACAGAGAAAGTCTTACGTTTTCCTTCAAAATATTCAGCCAGTTCTGTTTCCAGCTGGTTTAAATGTTCGTTTCTTCCAGGTTTCATAACCGCATTAAGCAATTTCTTTAAATCTAAAAATTCCTTTTCGAGTCTGATTCTATCATTAAACTCAAGAAAGCATATGCCTTCAGTTGTGGCACCTGCAATCATAGGTCCTAATGGGGTTGAAATATCTATAGTGCTGATGATTGATATTTCCTTAGTGTTTTCCGTTAATTCCAAATCGGGTTGCTGCGCTTTCATAAAATATTTTAATGTAAAAATACAGTATTAGCTGGCAAATAAAAACCCGTTTCTTGCTGATCTGACGGCCAATGTATTTTCTTGTTTACACAAGAACTTTAGGTTGAAAATTTTGTAGTATTGAGTACACACAAATACAAACCGATATGAAAAAATTATTCATTATCGCTCTGGCGAGCTATGCCCTGAGCGCCCGTTCACAAGTGGACGAATCCAGAAACTTTATTTACCTCAATTCCGATTCTGTAATTTATGCCAACAAGATCAGATTGAGGCCGGATTTCCTCAATTTCTGGCAGTTGAGGGCAGACTCCCGGCGGTTTAATACCGACCGGGTCAAGTTCTACAACAATGAAGACGGTTTTTTTGCCAATACCCGCAAGCTGAATTATGGTAGTTATGGGTCTTTTTCAGAGCGGATCGTACAGGGGCGGATCAATCTTTATCAGCAGATCAATTATGATCCCTTGATCTATGACCGTTATTCCAGGTTCAGGCGCGGACGGGCAACAGCTGCAGATGTCAGCCTGTATTACAACAAAGGGTACCAGGACTTGAAAAACGTAAACTACAGGAACCTGAAAGATGATATGGCCGATAACGCAGAAAGCATCGCTCTTTTGAATGTTTACAGGAGGAAGACCAATACCGGTACACTGTTATATGCTGCCGCAGGGGCATCGGTTCTTGCAGGTCTCATTACTTTTGCGACAAGAGGACATGATATTACATCAGAGCCGGGCTTTGGTGGACATAATGTTCCCACATATAAAGGACCGAATTTTGCTTCCAGCTTTTTACTGTTGGGTGTCGGTTTGGGCTTCGCTGCTGGTGGGTTTTATGTGAACAGGTCTGGTTCAAGGTATTTGGAAAGGGCTGTGAGTAGTTATAATCAATAGTTTATTTGAGGGGAAAATATGTTTTCTGAGCTCTCTGAACCTTCCGCGAAAAGCTTCAGGTTCTGAGGTTCGCTCATGAAAACATATTTTCTTGGGTGCAGACCGGATTGGGTGCAGACTGGATTGATGCAGACTGGATTGATGCAGACTGGATTGGTGCAGACTGGATTGGGTGCAGACTGGATTGGTGCAGACCGATATGGTGTGTTGGATGTTAATCTTTTTGAACTTATTTGTTCGGTGGTGAACATGAACTGTTCGATAATGAACAATAGGTGATGACGAATTGGCCCAGATTAATAGTTATTGCCTATTTTTGTAAATGGCATATAATTGGCCATCCCCTAGGAAAATTGATTCTTATGTTTTTTATCAACTTAAAAATTGCGATACGTAACCTTGTAAAGAATAAAGGGTTTTCATTGATTAATATTGGTGGGCTGGCCATTGGGATGGCTTGTTGCTTGCTATTGTTACTTTATGTAAGTTATGAGTGGGGTTATGACAAGCACTTTAAGGATATTGACCGGATCTATATCAGCCGGCTAAATATTGACATTAATGGAAAGCTGGCTACAACTATTGCGACACCAAATAAACTTGCTGCTGAGGCACTGCAAACTTTGCCGGATGTAGAGCAGACGAGCCGTATGGCAATGGGCGGGGATGATGCCAAGTTATTTAGCTACCAGCAGCAAAACTATAAGCTGGATGCGAAAAGTGTAGATCCGTCTTTTCTTCAGATTTTTGGGCATAAGTTTATCTACGGAAATGCGGCTACAGCTTTAAGTACACCCAATTCAGTGCTGATTACCGAATCTACAGCCCGGAAGTTATTTGGAAATAGTAACCCCGTTGGTCAGACTTTAAAATATGACGATAGAAAACTGTTAAAGGTGAGTGCTGTGGTTGAAGATCTTCCCAAAAATCAGAGTATACAATATGATGCATTGCTGAGCTGGGCATTTTTTGATCAGGAGCATCCGGATGATAAAGAAAATGGCTGGGGTTCTATCACTTGCTTTACCTTTTTTAAGCTTAAAGACAAAAGTCAGTTTGCGTCTGCAGATGCCTCTGTGAGGAAGATGATTAAGAGTCACGATGCGAAAACACAACTTGAAGCTTTTCTGTTCCCTTATAGTAAATATCATCTATACAATGAGTTTGTGAATGGTAAGCCTGCAGGAGGACGGATTGACCAGGTCAAGTTGTTTCTATTCCTTGCTTTTTGTGTGCTTCTTATTGCGACAATCAACTATATGAACCTTTCTACTGCCCGTTCTGAGAAAAGAGCACGAGAGGTTGGGGTTCGGAAAGCTCTAGGTTCTACCCGTAGAAGCCTGATGAGCCAATTTATGATAGAATCGATGTTGTTCTCTGTAATTGCTGTGCTTATCGCCTTTGGATTTTTGGAGCTGTGTTTGCCTTATTTTAATAATCTGCTGGAAATTTCTATGCAAATAGATTATAGTTCGTATCTGTTCTGGATCACCTTGTTGGTTTTAGTGTTGCTGACCGGTTTTTTAGCAGGAAGTTATCCGGCATTCTATTTATCGTCATTTATTCCTGTAAAGGTGTTAAAAGGATCTACAGGAACCGGGGGATCTTCCTTGACGGTTCGTAAAACATTGGTTGTACTGCAATTTAGCTTATCTATCTGCATGATTGTCTGTGCAATTATTGTTTACACACAAATTCAGTTTATGAAGAACCAGCCTTTGGGCTTTTCCCAGGATAATCTGGTTCAAATGGATTTGGAGGGGGCACTTAAAGATGTTAAAAAGCTGGAGCTTTTTAAAGCTGAACTGGTTAAATCTGGGGCGGTGGTTTCCTCTTCTGAATTTGCACAATCCTTTACCGAAGGTGGTCCTATCACAGGGGGCTTAAGCTGGCCGGGAAAGGCTGCCAATGACCGATCGGTAATTGATTTCAGAAGTATCGGTTTTAATTTTAGCAAGACAATAGGGGCCCAAATCGTTAAGGGAAGGGACATCTCACCGAAATTTGTTGCCGATACAGCTACATCGGTCCTTGTTAATGAAGCGCTGGCAGAGGTGATGGGTATTAAAGATCCTGTTGGAACGGTACTTCGCTGGGGTGATAATCAACCCTTAACTGTTGTAGGGGTGATTAAGAATTATTCGAATGAGCGGCTCGGTGTTAAGACACTTCCAACTTTTTTCTTTTACAATGTAGGCAAGAGTAGAGTTTTATTAATGAGATTAAATCCTCAACAAAGTGCAGGTACTTCTGTGGATTTAATCAAACAGATCAGTCAAAAGTTTAATTCCGCATATCCGGTGCAGTTGACTTTTATTAATCAGGATATGTCTGATAAACTAAAGCTTGAACGGCGTTTAAGTATATTGTCTAATTTCTTTGGAGGATTTGCAATTTTTATTTCCTGCCTGGGTCTGCTTGGTCTGGCTTTGTATATGGCAGAGCAAAGGAAAAAGGAAATTAGCATCAGGAAAGTACTGGGGGCCGATTTGAAAAGTATTCTGGTTTTACTCAACAAAGATTTTATCAAATTGGTGTTGTTATCCAATATGATCGCCTTTCCTGTTGCATTTATTTGCATAAGCAGTTGGTTGAAGAGTTATGATTATAAGGTAGCGATTGGCCCGGGCCCTTTTGTTGTTGCAGGTATGATTTCTTTGTTCATTGCGTTAGTGACCGTGAGTTTGCAGAGTTTTAAGGTAGCGAAGGCAAATGCGGTGGATGCGCTGAAATATGAGTAGATAACCGTTTTTTTCTAATTTACAGCAAGCTGTGTTGGTTTTAAACGTTAATAGCATAGCTGAGTTTTGAAAATTGGATTTAATGGTCGAACCTAAGAGCCTTACAGGCTCTTAGGTTCGACCATTAAATCCAATTTTCCTGGGTGCAGACCGGGTAGGGTGGAAAGGTTTTTTTATTAAACGTATTTTCTACATTTAAAAAAAATGATTACTTTTTGCCTCTCTAATTAACCGGATATCTGAATTACCAATTTCTATATATAACAATGAACTTTTCTATCCTCAATGAGCGGTTGCAGATGCTTCTGGAAATAGATCAATATATGGTTAGTATGAAGCCTACAAGTTATTAAGATACATGAGAGTGAAGTTGTTGTTGTTTTTGTTGTTTGCTGGTTATTCCATATTGTTGTCTGGGCAGGTGAAAAAGGCGAGGTATTTATCCTTGCAGGAAGGCTTGTCGAGCCAGCAGGTACTTGATGTTGTACATGATAAATATGGCTTTGTCTGGATTGCGACTGAAATGGGTCTGAACCGCTTCTCGAGTAATTCTTTTAAGACGTATTACAAATCTGAAAAAACGGATGGGCTTTCGGTTAATAGCAATGAAATCAATACACTTCTTTATGATAATGATCAACTCTATATCGGAACACGTGCGAACGGACTGAATGTGCTTGATATGAAGACCAACAGGTTTTCCTATTATCTTCATGATCCTAACGACAGAGCATCTATTGCAACAAATGACATCACAGATATCATTAAGGGTAAAAGCGGGAAATTATGGCTGGCCACCTATCACCAGGGCGTACAGCGCTTTGACCTGTTAAAGAAGAAATTTGAGCACTTCAATAAAAAAAGTATCCCTTCTTTACCCGAAAACAGCGTTTGGACACTAGCTGAAGATCAACAGGGGCTTCTCTATATTGGCCATGTTAATAAGGGACTATCGGTATTTAACGCCAGTACCCGTAGCGTTGAGTTGTTTAATGCAGAAAACACTCAGGGCCTATTGCCAGACAATGAAGTGAAAGCGCTGTTTTGTGATCGTAAAAACAATATCTGGATCGGGACACGCAGGGGGCTGGCGGTCTACAATCCGTTTACAAAGAGGATCCGGTCCATCAGTCTTGCCAATCAAGCTAAAAACAGAGTCGAACCCTTCGTTTATTCCATAAAGGAAATCAAGGGGACCATTTGGATAGGTGCCGAATCTTCACAGCTGTTCTTCCTCCAGCCTTCGTATAGCACTGATGGGGATCTTCAACAGATCCAGACCCTTAGTCCGTTTTACCTGAATACGGGCAATAGCTCTTCGGTGCAAAATATAGACCAAGACGATTTTGGGAATGTCTGGTTAGGGCTTTATAGTGGGGGAATAGCTTTTTTAGGGCATTTAGAGCCATTTTTTTCCGTTTTTCCCCCATCTGAAATGCCCCCTGGAATAGGCAAGCTGGCAACAGTGACAGGAATTCTGCACGACAGAGGAAACAGCATGTGGCTGGCAACGGCAGGGGATGGAATTTTGCAAGTACAATCTACAGGAGCGCTTGTCAAAAGAACGAGCCATAACAGCGGACTAGCCGATGATTTCCTGCTTTCTGGCTTTGAAGATAGCCAGAATAACAAATGGTTTGGCTTACAGAAAGGCGGCGTATCCTTTTTTAATGCAAAAACGAAAAACTGGCTCAGGATAAATGCAGGAGAAAAGATGTCGGCAGTAAGAGCTATCATTGAAGATACTCAGCAAAATATATGGTTTGCAGCGGAGGAAGGTTTGTTTATTCACAATCCTAAACTTCAGACATTCCATAAATTAGTCATTAATACGCCTATGCTTGGAGACTATTCTCCTCGTACGCTCGTTGAGGACGGCCGCGGGTATATGTGGGTGGGTACATATGGCCAGGGCCTCTATATCTATAATCGTGACCGAGAATTGGTTCGGAAGATTTCTAAAGGGCAAGGAATCAATAGTAATACGATCAACTACCTGTTCCGTGACAAGAGAAATAATATATGGATAGCGACCAACGAAGGTTTGGCATTCCAAAGTGCAAACAAGGAAATAGGGCAGGTTGAATCTATTGTAATCCCCAGATCGGATGCCTGGCTCACTATAAATGCCATAGCTGAAGATGGTAATGGAAATATCTGGTGTTCTACCAGAATGGGCTTATTGCGCTATTTACCAGAAGAAAAGCGGCTCCTGAGCTATGATCAGACCTTTGGCTTGCCCATGGGTGGTTTTACGAACAACAGCGTTGCTTTAGACATACAGGGTCGTTTGTACTTCGGAATGCCGGCAGGTGTCTGTTATTTTGATCCCGCATTGATCCCGTTGAAACTTCCAAAATCGCCCATCAGGATAAGTCGTTTTATGGTATTTAATACGGGAGAAACTCATGCGCAATCTGAAAAATATTCCAACCTTGCCGAAGAGATCAGCCTGAAACACAAGGAGAATAGTTTCCGGGTTGAGCTTGCTGTTATGGATTATGCTATGAATGACATGGTAGAATTTAGTTATCAACTGCATGGCTTAGACAACAATTGGATCTTCCTGGGTAATGAAAAGAACCTCGATTTCCGAAACATTCCTTATGGAAATTATGAACTTAGGATACGTACCCGTCAAAAGAATGAAAATTGGTCTGCGGATTATAAACACCTTTTTATCAATATATCACCACCATGGTATCTAAGCGTCTATGCCTTGCTGCTGTATGTTCTGGTGATCGCTGTCATTGTATTTATCGTGTTTTCTATTTATGTAAAAAAGGTGAATGCAGAAGCTGAGCTTCGTGTAAGGAAACTTCAACTTGAGCAGGAGGGAAACCTGCATATGGAACGACTAAATTTTTATACCAACATTACTCACGAGCTTCGGACACCATTAATGCTGATTCTTGGTCCTCTGGACAACCTGATGCAGGACCCTAAATTAACTTCAGGGCATAAAGATTGGGTTTACATGATCCAAAAGAGTGCAAACCGGCTCTTTTCATTGGTCAATCAATTGCTGGAGTTCCGAAAAGTAGAGTCTCAATACAAACCCTTAGTTCTTGGAGAAGGCTTTCTGGCTGAACTGGTACAGGAAATAGTTCTTAAATATGCAGAGGCGAATAATAAGAAAGACCTCAGCATTCATTGTCTTGTTGCGGAAGAGGATATCAAAACCATCTTCGACGCAGAGATTGTTCAATTGATACTGGATAATTTATTATCTAATGCCTGTAAATATACCTCGTCGGGTAGTGTAGAAGTCTGTTTGACCTATGAACAGGAGGGTCTAAGCACTTGCGCTCTGATTTGTGTGAAGGACACAGGGTGTGGTATTGCAGCCGAATATCTGGAGAAGATATTTGACAAATTTTATCAGGTACCTCGCTCTGCTGCCCAGGGTATTGGTGTTGGCCTTGCTTTGGTTAAAGAGCTGGCTGCTATACATCATGGAAAGATATCTGTAAAGAGTGAACCAGGAAGGGGAAGTGAGTTTTGTGTGCGTTTACTGACAAATGCAGTAGTATCTGCAGTCAATGTTAGTGATGATCAGCGGCCCCTACTTCTGCTGGTGGAAGATGACAGAGATCTTCGGGCATATTTAACAAAATTGCTGTGTTCAAAATATGAAGTCATACAGGCCGAAAACGGATTTGAAGCTTTGACGCTTGCGAAGAGCCGCGTTCCCGACATTATCCTGAGCGACGTCATGATGCCTGACATGGATGGCTTCCGGATGTTGGAAGAATTAAAGCAGGAACGGGAAACAAGTCATATTCCAATCATATTCCTAACTGCCAGAGACAGTGAGCCTGACAAGGAGCGAGGGTATGAATTGGGCGTTGATTCTTATCTAACCAAGCCCGTTAGTCCGCAGTTGCTATTCCGCCGGATCGAGAACTTGCTGCTTAAACGCAAGGCGGTCTATGCTGAAGTATTGGGACAGCTTTCGGCTCAAAATACGCAGGGAGTAACGGAAAAAGTAACACCTCATACAGAATTATGGCGGGAGAACGCCTTTGTACAGGAATTTGTCTGCCTGGTAGAAGAATGTATACAGGATGAAGTTCTGGATGCCGCCAGGTTAGCCGACAGAATGAATATGAGCCAATCTACCTTGTATAGAAAACTGAAGGGACTTACTGGTAAAAACATAAACCAACTTGTACGCAAAGTGAGAATCCAAAAGGCGGCCCAGCTGTTGCAGTCCGGTCAGTATAACGTTACTGAAGTATCCCTTATGGTGGGCATCAACAGTTCCATTTATTTTCGGCAATGCTTCAAAGAAGAGTTTGGACAATTGCCTTCTGAATATCAAAAAGAAGCTCAGAATAGAAAAATAAGCCGATTTGACGAAAAAATGGATGTTAATTGACGGATCTGTGTACGTTCCAGGATAACAGAATCCTTTAAGTTTGGTTCCATAAACCAATTATAAACATGTATCCTTTTCTTATCGGGGCGGGCGGTTTGTCATTGGTTCATTATAACCAAAAACCAAATATTAAAATGAAAAGCCTGAAAATTTTTTTAATCTGCGTAATGATATGGGGTGTACCCGCATATACATATGCACAACGCAAGATTTCAGGGTATGTGCTTAACGAAAAAAATGAGCCGCTTAAGGGGGCTACGATTCTCGTTGAAGGCATGCCGAACGAAATCACGAAAACAGACGACCGGGGCCACTTCCAGATTACGGCCACCAGGGGAACTTTACTCATCACTAATATTGGCTACAAAAATCAAAGTGTCGCCATTGGAGACCAGGCCGAACTCAAAATCTTCATGGAAAGCAGCAATAAGGACCTGGATGAAGTTGTGGTTGTGGGGTATGGTACCCAGTCCAAACGTAATCTTACCGGCGCAGTAAGTAGTGTCAAATCAGAAGATATTGTGCGGTCTTCTTCTACAACAACGGCAGGTGCATTGGCCGGTAAGGTGCAGGGTGTCTCGGTCAGGGCAAAAGATGCCCGTCCGGGAAAGGGAGCTTCAATTGAGATACGTAATATGGGCAACCCCCTGTATGTGATCGATGGGGTTGCTTATGGTGGAGAAGTGGGGACGGACTGGGTTGGAACCCAAACTGCCTCAGGGGCTGATATATTTAATGCTTTGAACCTGGAAGACATCGAGAGTATTTCTATTCTTAAAGATGCAGCGGCAGCTGTATATGGTTTTAGGGCATCCAGAGGTGTTGTATTGATCACAACCAAAAAGGGCAGGCGTGATGAATCTGCAAAAATAAACATTAATGGTTACCAGGGATGGCAGAATCTAACGCGCTTTCCTAAATTAGCAAATGCAGCGCAATACACGCGGGGATTAGTGGAGGCCGCTCAAAACGACGTGAACCGGGATCCAACTAAGGTGTACACCCCGGCAGAACTTGCGAAATGGCAGGCCGGCGTTGAGCCAGGCTATCAAGGTTACGATTACTATGATATGGTGATTCGGAAAAATATACCCCAGAACTATCTTAACGCAAATGTAACTGGTGGAGGAAAAAACTCGAATTATTTTATTTCTGCGGGCCATCTGAATCAGGATGCCATGATGAAAGATTTTTCTTATAAACGCACCAACCTGCAAGCCAATATAGAGGCTACTATTGCGGAAGGGTGGAACATCGGTACGCAGATTTCTGGTAGACAGGAAGCGACTAAAGACGTAGGTCTGCCGGGAGGAGATGGTTACTTTGCCTCCATCCTTTCATTATTTAGAAACCGGCCAACAGTAGGGCCTTATGCAAATGATAATCCAGCCTATCCGAATCGTGTTAATGATCTGGCCTATAACCCTGCATTGTTCAGCCGGGAAATAGCTGGCTACAAAGATAACGACTATTTGAGTGGCAATGTGAATCTCTTTTCTTCCTACAAAACAAAATTTGGTCTGTCTGCAAAAGCGACGGTATCCTATAACCATACCAGCAACAAGTTCGATGGTTTTCAATATACATATGATGTGTATACTTATCAAAACAATACGTACAACCGTTCGGGTGGTAGCGATGCAGGATGGCGATATAAGACAACACGGGAAGCCACATCCCGGTTTGGACAATTTCAGTTAGATTATACCAAACAATTTGGAGACCATAGTTTTTCTGCTATGGCTGGTTATGAACGTTCTGACTGGGACAGAACTTACTCATCCGTAGGTGCTAACCCAACAAATAATTATATCCCCTTAATTAAAACCGTTGCTGAACTGAACAGCATATACGACGACTGGTCGTATGAAGCGAGAGCAGGTTATATTGGGCGTCTGAATTATAACTTTAAGGGCAAATATCTGGTTGAACTTCTTGGGCGTTATGATGGCTCTTATCTATATGACAGAGATCATCGCTGGGGCTTTTTTCCAGGTGCAACTTTAGGTTGGCGTATCTCCGATGAGCCCTTTTTCAAACCACTGAAGGGTATTGTTAATGATTTAAAACTACGGGCATCCATAGGACAGACGGGATTAGAGGATGGTGTGGGCATGCACGGTTATTTAGATGGATATAACTTTGGCCAAGGAAATGCCATATTGGATGGTAAATTTTATTCCGGGCTTCAGCCACGGGCTTTGCCCATCCGGAACCTATCCTGGGTAAAGAATACAAATTATAACGTGGGTATAGACCTGGCCATGTTAGACAACAAACTGACCTTAACAGCAGATGCCTTCAAAATTATACGGACGGGTGTGCCTGCACCGCGTTATGATGTATTGCTGCCCAGCGAAGTTGGGTACGGACTTCCTAACGAAAACCTGAACAAAAACGGATACTATGGCGCAGAGGGTATCCTGACCTATAGCAGTAAGGTCGGAGAGCTCAATTATGTGGTCAGTGGAAATATAACTTTCTCCAGGTTCAAGAGTTTAGAATCTTATAAACCACGTTTCGGCAGTTCATGGGACGAATACAGAAAGTCGTCGGAAGGACGTTGGGGCGGCGTTTGGTGGGGTTACCAGGTTATTGGACGTTTCCAATCGGAAGACGAGATCCGGAATTACCCGATAAATAATGACGGGTCGAACAACAGAACACAATTGCCAGGTGACTTCATCTACAAAGATGTGAATGGTGATGGGGTGATCAATGATATGGATCAGCGTCCTATCGGTTATCCAACAGGGTGGGCACCGATGATGACCTTCGGTGGCCGCGTTGCGTTGAATTGGAAAGGTATAGACCTTAATATCGATTTCGCAGGTGGCGCTATGCAGTCCTGGAATCAGGATTATGAATTAAGAAATGCATTTCATGCAGATGGCAATTCGCCTGCTTACCTCCTGGAAGACAGATGGCACCGTGCTGATCCATACGATAGGAACAGCGCCTGGATTCCTGGCTATTATCCGGCAATTCGACAAGGTAATTCTGGTCCAAACAGCAGGAACAGCGATTTTTGGCTAACCAACGTAAGGTACCTCCGCGTACGAAATCTGGAACTGGCTTATAGTCTGCCAAAAAGCATTACATCAAAGCTTAAAGCAGAAAAAATCCGTCTGTATGTCAATGGATCAAATCTGATCTCTTTTGACAATGTAAAGAAATTCCAGATTGACCCGGAAATTGAAGCAGCCGCAGCCGTGGTATATCCTCAGCAACAAGTTTTTATGATAGGTTTCAATGTAACCTTTTAAATCCAAAATTTAATACGATGAAGAAATTTTATATATCTATTGCTTTGCTGGCATGCTTGAGTATGAACAGCTGTAAGCACGACGAATGGTTTGAACGTGATCCAAAGTCTATGATCACCGATGATCAACTGTGGAATAGTCCAGCATTATTGACCTCTTTAATGGCAAACTACTATGATAGGCTACCTACATTACATGGCTTATTTAATACCGGAGGAATGACAGAGATTGATGACGCCATGTGGTCGGGACACCGTGATCAGAACTGGCGTAATGATTTTCAGTTTGGCAGTGACTATGGGAGGTACTGGGATTATGGCTTCATCCGCGACATCAATCTCTCCCTTGAAAACGTTGAAAAGCTAAGTGTAAAGCTCACAAGTACGCAAAAACGCTTATTTCTGGCCGAATTGCGCTATATCCGTGCTTTTGTGTATTTCGAAATGGTCAAACGTATGGGTGGAGTGCCCCTTGTCACCACTCAATTGGTTTACGATTTTAGTGGTGACCCTACGCCTTTACAGGTTCCACGCGCGAAGGAGTATGAAGTTTATGATTTTATTTTCCAGGAGATGGAGGCCATTAAAGAAGACTTGAAAGACAACAATGCCAGCAAAACCAGGGCAAACAAGTATGCTGCCCTTGCCTTGGAAAGCAGAGCCATGCTTTACGCTGCATCGATTGCCAAATACAATAACCTGATGTCAAGCCCTATTTCTACTCCAGGCGGTGAAGTCGGCATCCCGGCTGCGATGGCAAATAGTTATTATACGAAGTCCTTAAATGCTTCGAAAGAAATCATCAGCGGCCCTTATGCGCTCTTTAATGAGAATGCGGATAAAGGTGCCAATTTCTACGATATGTTGAATAAAAAAACCGGGAGCGAAGTAATTTTCGCCAAAGACTTTGCAACAGGTCTTAAGGTTCACCGGTTTGCTTACGATAACATTATAAAGAGCATGACTGAAGATAATGAATCGTCTTCTACCATATCGCCCTCGCTGAGCCTTGTAGAAAGTTTTGATTATCTGGACGGAAGCAAAGGGACACTGCGGGATAAAGATGCCTCTGGCAATTATATTGCCTATACTAATGTCCAGGATATTTTTGCCAATAAAGATGCCCGTTTGTACGGTACCGTAATTTACCCCGGTACAACCTTTAAAAATAATCCGGTCCGGATACAGGCAGGAGTAGCCGTTTGGACCAATGGAAGGTACCAGCTGACGACCTCACCAGAATTGGGAAAAAACTATGAGGATGGTCAGGTATGGACTGGATTCGACGGGCCTAAGGACGATGCTACAGATGTCAGCAATACCGGGTTTTATATCCGCAAGATGGTAAGTGATGCCCCCGCGGCCAGCACAAGAGGAACATCGGCGGCAAACTGGTGGCCCTGGTTTCGCCTGGGAGAAATCTACCTGAATGCAGCTGAAGCTTCATTTGAACTTGGGCAGGGTGAAGGCCTTGGTTATATCAATTCGTTGCGGCAGCGTGCCGGGTTTCCGGCCAATAGTCTCAGCCACCTGACCATGGATATTATTCGCAACGAACGTCGTGTAGAGCTGGCCTTTGAAGATCATCGTTACTTTGACCTCAAAAGATGGCGCCTGGCACATCTGGTATGGGATGGTTCAGAGAATGATCCCGATGCAGTGGTATGGGGCTTGTATGGTTATCGGGTAGTAAGACCTGGTCATGCAGACAACGGCAAGTTTATTTATGAACGCATCAGACCCAGTCGTTTCCGTCGGGCACGATTCTTCCGCCTGGCCAATTACTATTCATCTATCGATCAGACGGTATTAAACAACAATCCAAAAATTGTTAGAAACCCATTCCAATAATCTCTTGTGCTATGAAATTGAAATTTTTAATGATACTAACCGCCAGTGCAAGTGTATTTCTTGCAGGATGTGGATATGATAACTTTAATGCTCCTGAGTCCAGTCTGTCTGGCAGGGTAGTTTATGATGGAAAATCCGTAGGCGTACGCAACAGCGGCCCTCAATTGGAATTGTGGCAGGACGGCTATGCGCTTAGAACGAAGATTCCTGTCTATTTAAATCAGGATGGGACATTTTCGGCAAGCCTGTTTGATGGCCGGTATAAATTGGTCCGTATGGGCGATTCTCCATGGTTGCAACAGGCAAGTGATACCATTATTGTAAATGTAAAAGGGAATACCAGTGTTGACGTTCCAGTTACGCCTTATTTTACCATCACAGGCGATTCGTTTCAAAAATCCGGCAATAAAATCAGCGCCCGGTTTGTAGTCAATAAAATTGTACCATCGGCAAACGTAGAATTTGTACGTCTTTACCTTGGCAAATCAATATTGACCGATCAGGTACAACGTGAACTTCGGGTAGATGGAAATGTTGGTGCATTGGTATTTGGACAGCAAAGCATTATTGAAGGTGAGCTGCCGGATAACCTTAAGAATCTGGACTATGTGTATGCCAGAGTTGGTGTTAAATCGACGGCCTCAAGTGAATATTTGTATACCGCAATCCAAAAAGTATCTTTAAAGTAAAGAAATATTGATGAAAAGATTTAGCTGTAAGCGTCTGATCCTTCTTGCCGTTTTAACCATCGCTTTTATGGGAAATTCCTTTGGCCAGGCGTATAAGTCTGGGCCGGCCGATAAGGATTTTGCGGGTTATTTGTTTACCTACTTTAAAGGAAATGCCGTAAAAGATGAAGCTGTTTGCTTTGCCATCAGTACCGATGGCTATAATTATCGCGCGTTAAACAACAATGAGCCTGTTATTGATTCCAAATCTATCAGTTCTACCGGAGGTGTGCGTGATTCGCATATCCTTCGCGGAGAAGATGGCCGGTCATTCTACATGGTGCTGACAGACATGACCTCATCTAAAGGCTGGGATTCCAACCGAGCAATGGTTTTGATGAAGTCTGATGATCTGGTGAACTGGAAACATACCATAATTAATATACAAGAGCGGTACAAAGGACAGGATGACCTTAAGCGTGTATGGGCACCGCAAACCATATTCGATCCTTCAGCAGGTAAATATATGGTCTATTGGTCTATGCAGCATGGCTCTGGTCCGGATATTATCTATTATGCCTATGCCAACAGTGATTTTACCGGCTTTGAATCAGAGCCAGCAGTGCTGTTCCGTCCAAAAAACGGTAAATCCTGCATCGATGGTGACATTATCCCAAAAAATGGATTGTTCTACCTGTTCTATAAAACAGAAGGTAATGGGAATGGAATAAGATTAGCGATCACTGATTCTCTGACTTCTGGTAAATGGATTGAACAAGCAGGATACAAGCAGCAAACCAAGGATGCCGTGGAGGGCTCGGGTGTATTTAAGCTGAACCGTTCTGATCGGTATATTCTGATGTATGATGTATATGGCAAAGGCAAATATCAATTTTGCGAGAGCTATGATCTGGATAAATTTAAAGTGATAGACCAGGATGTAAAGATGGATTTTCATCCGCGTCACGGAACAATTATTCCGGTTACCCGCCAGGAATTAAAAAACCTGACTGCGCGGTGGGGTGTACCACATGATATGGAATTGCAGTTAATTAAAAATCCGGTGCTTGATGGCTTCTATGCAGATCCGGATGTCTTATATTCCAATAAAACCCGGAAATACTATATCTATCCAACCAGTGATGGATTTGACGGCTGGGGAGGTTCTTATTTTAAAACATTCTCTTCGACAGATCTCGTTAACTGGAAGGATGAAGGTGTAATTCTGGACCTGAAGAAAGATGTGAAATGGGCCAACCGTAATGCCTGGGCACCAACTATTTCAGAGAAGAAAGTGAACGGTGATTACAAGTACTATTATTATTTTACCGCCGCACAAAAAATAGGTGTGGCGGTGTCAGATCAGCCGGCAGGTCCGTTTACAGATTCTGGCAAACCATTGGTTAATTTTAAACCAAAAGGCGTGAATGGCGGGCAGGAAATAGATCCGGCTGTATTTACCGATCCCAAAACTGGCAGAAGTTATTTATACTGGGGCAATGGCTATCTTGCCGTAGCTGAATTGAATAAAGATATGGTTTCTCTGAAAGAGAATACCACCAGGGTTCTCAAAACCGACAACACATTTAGAGAAGGGTGTTATGTCTTTTACAGAAAAGGCACCTATTATTTTCTCTGGTCGGAAGATGATACACGCAGTGAGAACTATCGTGTGCGTTATGGAACCTCCAGTTCGGCTATGGGCCCAATAAGTATTCCGGAAAATAATTTGGTTCTCCAAAAAGATCCCTCGAAAGGAATTTACGGTACGGGGCATTGCTCCGTACTGCAAATTCCTGGAAAAGACGAATGGAACATCATCTACCACCGGTTTAATTACCCCGATGGAATACATATGGGCGAGGCGGCAGGCTTTAACCGGGAGGTATGTATAGATCGAATGTATTTTGACGAGAAAGGAAATATTATTCCGGTAAAGCCTACGCATTAAATAAAAAACAAGCATGATACGATTTATTAAATACTTAACTTTTGCGCTCGTCATCCAATTATTTAATCCGGCGGCAATTTTTGGGCAACCGGGCTTTGGTCGGGCAGAAAAGATCAATAGCGACTGGCGCTTTCACCTGGGTGATATTAAGGACCAAACAGTGTCAGTCGATGCCAAGAACACCTGGCAAAGTATCCAGCTGCCACATGATTGGAGTGTTAAACAGGCCTTCAGCCCAACTTATGCCAGTGCCTCCGGATATCTACCCGGAGGAATAGCCTGGTATCAGAAAAAATTGAACATTTCTAAAGAAGATGAGGGAAAAAAACTATACCTCTATTTTGAGGGGGTATACAACAGAAGTGAAGTCTTTGTGAATGGCCGGTCTGTAGGTAAACGCCCCAACGGTTATATTTCGTTTAGTTACGACATTACCTCGTATCTTAAATATGGTCAGGAAAATCAGATCGCTGTACGGGTTGACCACAGTCAGGACGCAGACTCCCGCTGGTACACTGGCTCGGGGATTTATCGCGATGTATGGTTGGTTCGTGCAAATCATATCCATTTGGAACAATGGGGAGTATATGCTTTTCCTGAAGTAAAAGGTAAGAAAGGTACGCTACATGTACAAACTAGTCTCACAAATGAATCGGGATCAACCGGTAATATTTCTGTACTCCATGAACTGATAGATAAAAATGGAGTAGTGGTGGCGAAGAAAACAGCTAAATCTACACTTGAAACAGGAAGCAGGAGCGAAATAAAATCGACCTTGGATGTAAAAAATCCTGATTTATGGAGCATAGATATTCCAAACTGTTATACCCTGCGTACAACGGTGACCCAGGATAACAAAGTCATTGACCAGTCTAGCATAGTAACGGGCTTCCGTACCTTTACTTTTGATCCGGATAAGGGTTTTGCACTCAATGGTGAAGGAATGAAAGTAAAGGGGGTATGTTTGCACCACGATTCAGGTGTGTTAGGTGCAGAAGTATATCCTGCTGTGTGGCGCCGTCGTCTAATGACTTTAAAGTCTTTAGGAGTTAATGCGATCCGTACCAGTCATAACCCTCAAGCTTCTTCACTATATTCGTTATGCGATGAATTAGGGCTGCTGGTGATGGACGAAGCTTTTGACGAATGGGAGTTCCCAAAGCGTAAGTGGCTTCAGGGCTGGAATACAGGGGTTCCTGGATTTCAAGGAACCTTTGACTTTTTTAAGGAATGGGGCGAAAGGGACCTTGCAGACCTGGTTAAACGGGATCGCAACCATCTTTCTATATTTGCATGGAGCATTGGTAATGAGGTAGATTATCCTAACGATCCATACTCGCACCCTGTGCTTGCTGGTACCCGTGAAAATGGCTTCACCCAGCCCATCTTTGGCGGTTATAAGAAAGATGCACCTGATGCTATGCATTTAGGTGATATTGCTCAGAAGCTTGCTGCTGTGGTTAGAAAATACGATAGGTGCCGTCCTGTAACGGCTGGACTGGCAGGAGTTGCCATGTCTAATGAAACAGCCTATCCAGGGACGCTGGATATTGCAGGCTATAATTATACCGAAAGCCGTTATCTGCAGGACCATAAACGTTATCCGAAACGGGTGATTTTTGGCAGTGAAAACCGTCATGACTTTGAGGCATGGAAGGCTGTGAAAGACAATGAGCATATTTTTGGTCAGTTTTTGTGGACTGGAATAGATTATCTGGGCGAATCCGGCCGTTGGCCATCACGTGGTTTCTATTCCGGATTGGTGGACTTTGCGGGTTTTATCAAGCCAAGGGGCTATTTTCGTCAATCTCTCTGGTCTGATAAGCCTATGGCTTATCTGGGTACTTATCCTCTTAAAGGTGGGGGTGCGGCTACAGATGTGTGGTCGGTACTGGAATCAGAGCAAGGGCAGCAGAAGGCGGAGCTTCCTTCTATGGATGCCTGGCCGGTCTGGAATTATCAGAATGGACAATTGATACGGGTAGTTTGTTATACGAATGCGGAAAATGCGCGGTTGGAGTTGAATGGACAGGTTGTTGGAGCAACCAAGGCCTATGATCAGAAACACGGGATGATCTATTGGGATATTCCTTATGCTGAAGGTAAATTAGAAGTAGTGGGAATGGATGGAAAAGGAAAGGAGACGGTTCGCCATACACTGCAATCGAGCAAACGCCAAAGGGCGATTAACATATTACAGGGGGACCGGTTAGAGGTGGATGCAAAGAATGGCCTGGTACAGATAGAGCTACAAATTGTTGATGAGGATGGAATTCCAGTACCGCTTTCTGATGATGAGATTACCTGCGATATTGTTGGGAATGCCCGGCTGCTTGGTATGGAAGCGGGAAATAATTCGGATATGAGTGATTATACGGATAACAAACAGCGTGTTTTTCATGGCAAGATGATTGTTTATATACAGGCTAATGGTGGGGCTTCTGACGAGTTATCTGTACGTTTTACAGCACCATGGCTTAGAAGCTCAATGATTCAGGTCAAACTGTTGTAATTGCGAGGAAAGTGTTCTTTTGAAAATAGGATTTATGGCCTCTCTGGACCTTACAGGCCCTGAGGTTCGGCCATTAAATCCTATTTTCCTGGGTGCAGACCTGGCAAGATTGAAATTAAAAAAAAGCTCTGGATTTTTTTTAGGGCTTTTTTACGATGTTATAGGTCTTGTTAGTTCCTTTCTTGCACTTGATTAGAAAGAAAGGCTGGCTTTCATTGATTTCTGTGATTTCAAATAATCCATATTTGCCGAATTCCGATGTTATGGAGTTCTTGTCATAAAAATACAGCTGTGCTCCCTCGAATATTTCGTAGCGGTCTTTACTGATGAATTTGCCTTGTTTGTAGGTGGAAGCTTCTTTTGAAATTGCTGTAAAGACCAAATAGCCATTCTCTGACAGTTGGTTGTAGCAGTCGAGAATTAGTTTTTTTCTTTCATTTTCGTTCAGTAAATGGATTAAGGCATAACAAAATATGCCACTATACAGATCGTTGTTAAATGGCATATCGGTTACGGAACCATGATAGATAACCATATCTGTTCCATAGTGTTTTCTTGCCATTTCAATGGCTGTTTTTGAAATTTCAATTCCGGTTACTGTTATTCCGATTTCCTTGAAGATCTGTGCGTTTCGTCCGTAACCAATCCCGGGTATCAGGATGTTTGTTACTGACTTTTGGACAAAGAAATCCTTTGTTAATACAGCAGATTTTGCAGGTTCGAAGCCCCACATTTCTTTTTTTTCGCCAAAGGCTGATTCCCAAAATTCTGGTTTTTCGCTTTCATTCGTCGTCATCTCAGTTCATCTTGTTGATTATGCAATTTAGCAAGAAAAACACAACAATCTATTTACAGAAAGGGTAATTGTATGCGGTTCGTAAAGCTTTTCCCGGTCATGGCTTATCCCGATTCGCCTGATTTACGGGCATATTCTCCCGGACTCATTCCGGTATGCTTTTTGAACTCTGAAAAAAATACACTTCTCGACCTGAATCCGGCTTCGGCTCCAAGAGCCTCCAGGGTAAAGTGTTTCCAATCCGTAGTGTTTTCGAGTCTTTTTTTAACCAGATCTATCTTTAAAGAATGGATAAATTGGATAAAGCTCTTGTTGTGTTTATTCCTGATCAGGTGGTTCAACTGATGTGCTGGTATTTCCAGAATATGGGCCATTTTTTTTAGCGTAATGGTTTTTTGCAGGAAATCTTTGTGTTTGGCTATATGTGCATCCAATTTTGCGTGTAGCTGTATACATTGTAGCTGGTCGCTTTCTATATCCAGTTCCTTGTTAACCCTTTGAAGTGTTTCCTTCCGTATGTCTAAGTAGTTTGCCTGATAAACGAGCGGGATTCTTCCTATATGGTCAGGAATTGAGGCCAAAAGGTATTGGTATTTTTCTTTTGCAGTGCCTAAACGAATCATATTGGAACGTTCATGAGCTTCCTGAAAGCAACGTTCCATAATACAGCGCATAATGATGTTCATTTCAGGATATTGCTGATAGAAATAAAGCATATCTTTTGCATTTAAACCCACCAGCAGAGAGTCTTCTATGGCAAATATGCTGTCGTCAGATGGTTTATATCCATACATACCTGAAACGGAGGTCACAAAGTTTCTGTCTGGAATAATGAAACTGGTAAGTTGTTTGTTATTCCTGTTGGTGGTTGATATCAGGATGCCTTTCACGAGGAAGTAAAAGTGATTGCAATATTCTCCTTGTTTAATCAGGTAATGATCTTTTTTGAGTTCACGGACTTTGAGTAACAGATCTAGTTCTGCTTTCAACTCTTCGCTAATAGGGGAATAGGCAGCAAAAACATCAATTAATTGATTGGCTGGATTTGAGGCGTTACCAATTGGAGATAACTTTTCTTGCATGTTGAATTACAGATATACATCTAACGAAAAATATTGTAACTTAATTATAGTGCAAGTTATGTTTATTAATAATACAGTATGTTAAATTCGAAATAAATAATCATGAATATTTGACTGCAAAAATTTGTAAGGATATTTTCGCTACCAAAAGACAGTATAAAGCGCTGTTAATATACCGATAATCAATATAGACCCCAATGCAAAGCTGGTACTGATCTTAAACATAGAGCTGTCAACTTTAATCGGATCAGTCAAGACTTCCTTTTGTGGCCTGCTCAGGCTAATAATGATCATGAGGAGCACAATAACAACAAAATCAATTCCCATTCTATCTAAAAAGGGATAGTCTGGAAATGAACCATTTGTCCACACCGGCAAGAACTTTAAGACTGTTGATAGAGGAATGGTCACAAGTGCCCCAGCCATGGCTGCTGCAGTAGTGGTCCTTTTCCAATAAAAGCCTAAAAGAAAAATAGCCAATACACCAGGAGAGATGAAACCGACATATTCCTGGATAAATTGATAGGCCTGATCTAATGATTTTAATGATGGTGTAACTATTGCTGCAATAGTCATGGAAATAACAACAGCCCAGCGACCTACCAACACCATTTTTCTGTCTGTGGCCTCTTTATCAAAATACTTCTTATAGATATCAAGCGAAAAGATTGTTGATATACTATTGGCCTTGCCCGCCAGAGAAGCTACAATAGCTGCAGTAAGTGCTGCAAAAGCAATACCTTTTAATCCTGGAGGTAATAAATTCATTAAGGTAGGGTAGGCATGATCGGGTTTGAGTACACCCGCATCTGACATTTCTGCATGAAATAAGCCCTTGTTATGCAATACAAACATAACAATGCCTGGCAGTACAGCAATTACCGGTACCAATAATTTAAGAAATGCAGCAAATAAAATTCCTTTACGTGCGGTATTCAGATCAGCCCCCAGTGCACGCTGAACGATATATTGATTGCAGCCCCAATAGGCAAGATTGTTGATCAACATACCTCCTATGAGTACAGACAAACCAGGAAGTTCTTTATAATATTTGTTTGTGGAATCAAATATCATATGAAAATGATCAGGTGCTTCCTTTCGTAAAACAGAAAGTCCCTTGAAAATACTATTGCCAAATCCATACTCATTAGACAGTAAAGACAAGGCAAGATAGGTTGTAATAAGTCCACCAATAATCAATACCAGAACCTGGACTACATCAGTATAACCAATTACCTTCATTCCACCCAAAGTCACAATAACAGAGAAGATACTCAAACCTACAATACACCATTCAAAATCGATACTTGATATGGAGGAGATGGCCAAAGCACCCAGATATATGATGGAAGTAAGGTTAACAAATATATACACCAGTAACCAAAATACGGCCATAATGGTGCTTACCTTATCATTGTACCGTTTTGATAAAAACTGAGGCATTGTAAAGATCTTATTCTTCAAATAGACGGGAATGATAAAGATGGCTACAATGATAAGTGTGGCAGCAGCCATCCATTCGTAAGAAGCAATTGCCAGGCCTAATGCAAAACCCGAACCGGACATGCCAATAAAATGTTCAGCCGAAATGTTAGAGGCAATTAATGATGCACCAATAGCCCACCAGGTCAATGATCCTTCAGCCAGGAAAAAATCCTTTGAACTGATATTTTTAGTCTTTTTTTTATGGTAGATATAATAACCATAGCTAGACACAGCGATCAGGTAAATAAAGAATATAATGTAGTCGGTGGTTTGTAACTGGTTCATTATTTGGTTGCTTAGGTATGTTGATTTAATTAGTTAGAACAGATAGACCTGGTTCATTAACTTCCGGTATTTTTTATGCATTTGCAGAGCTGTCTGTATTGGCTCTCCAATGGTTTCGATCGGATAGTCTTTTCGTTGGTTTACCCAGTTCCATTCCCATTCGCTAATCTGATTATCAAATTCTTTTAAATTGATTTCTTGTTGCTGTTGTAAACTGTTGTCCAGTTTCTGAAAAAACTGTTGCCACCGGGGTTTATAAAAATCATTGATCAATCCGCTCCATTGCCTGCAGGCATACTCGTGTAGTGGATTTTTTGCATTGCCCCATAGCGTAATCAGATCTTTTGCATTCATTTCATAGAGGGCTTTCTCGGCTTCATTATTACCCCAACGACGGGCGTCAGCTACCCAAGGCCCTAGAAGGAAGTCCTTTCTGGTCGCCAACAGGCGATCTATATCTGTTAGGAGCTGAATAAATTTCTGACTGCTCCTGCGAAAAGCGATAAGGTCTTTATTATGATAATCATTTACAACCTGTTGTTGAAGCTCTAATGCATAATTGGCCAATACTTGTCTTGTCACATCAATAAGATCATATTGAAACCCATCACTGTTTTTGCAGCTAGGGGATGCCTGGATCAGTTCATCCCATGCTGGAAGTAAATCTTTTGGATGGTAGTTTAAACGTGTATTCGTCCATCTGGTCAGGCTGTCTAAAGTTGGACGGGCTTGAAAAATAGATTCGGCGCCATCCCTTATGTATCTGTCTTGTGGTACGCTATAGGCAGTTTTGTGTAAAATATCCCAGGCCTTTAGTGCATGAGCATCGCTTCTTCCATATCGATTACGGATGAAATTTGGAAGCCAGAGACCGAGATCAATAGCTTGATTTTGCCAGGTATGCGCTGTCATTAATTCATAAAGTACCGGATTTTGTTCTATTCCCTCCATGGTCAGGCCAATTCCTACCAGATTGCCGCTTTTAGGGTCGTTCAGAGCACCAGATGGAGCAGAAGCGACTACATCCATCCGACCAAAGAGGTTGGTATTACCTCCAAAGTTGTGCAACATATTCCAAATCCATGGTTTGCCATAAAAGGCATCTGTACGTTTCCAAACCGGCTCAATTTCTGTTGCGAGGTCAAGAATAATCATTTTGTCGTTTGGTACAGCTTTCAGCAATGCCTCGGTTTGAGGCTCTTTCCAAAACTTACGGTCACTATAAAAAAGCCAGCCCTGCATTACCCAAACAGCGGCACTATCGGCTTGCGACATGCCATCATACACTCTTTTACTCAATTTCCCCAAAAATACAGGATCATCAGATGGAGGCTCATTTTCGTTAAATGTATCTGCTGAATAGAGGTGATCTGCGCCCAACAGTTCTGTTTGTTTCTGTAGAAAACGTTTGCCAATTTCAGCAAACATTGGGTCTTCGGAATCGAGGATATAGGTATCGGCGAAACCGTTTGTCCAATTGGTGTTCTTTAGTTTTGCAAGAGGAAATTTAGTTTTAAAAGCGGCGGGAACATGGCCTGTGAAGGCAGGGAGAACAGGTTTCATGCCTAGAGCTCTCTGGCGGGCTAAGATCTTTTTTTGCAGGTCAAAATGGCTTTTCATCCAGGATACCGGAAGAGGGCCGCCCCAGCCATCAATATTACCCATCCAGAACCAGGAAAAATAAGCAGGGCCAGTAAAGAAACCTTTCAGATCATCGTCGTTAAAGCCCATCTCTTTGTACAAAAGGTACCAGGTATATTCTTCTCCTGTAATGGCTAAAGGCATATTTATGCCATGTAGGGCCATCCAATCAATTTCTTTTTCCCAACGAGACCAATCCCACCAACTCATGCTGTAGTTGAACGTGCAATAGTTGAGGTAATACCGGTATTGATAAGGTGTATTTTTTCTGATCTTCTTTTGTACCAATGGCAGCTTTTCGGGCATGTTCAGGTTAGTGCCATTCCAGGTAACCTGGCAATGGCAGAATTCTGTTAAATAATAATATAGGGCCGAGGCGATGGCAACACCGCTGCTACCCCTCAGTACAATCTTCGGACCTTTGCTTTCGATCTCAAATACATCTCTTCCATTCTCCTGTGCAATACTTTCGGTAATAAATGAACGGTGATGGTCTGGTAGTATCCGAACAATGAGATCTCTTGAAGATTCAACGTTAGCCTGTGCAGAGGCTCTAAAACCGGTTAATATGAAAATGCTAACTGTTAAATATAGAATGAGCTTCATGTTATACTGTTAAATCTTTAAAAACCACTTTTTACTGTATAGTACTTGCAAGAGTTTGAGTTGTATAACCAGTACGCCAGTCCAAAGTAAAACCGGTTGCCAGTCGTTCGATGCTTGATTGATGATGCCCCCAAATAAAAAGCGGCTGCTGGATTCGAAGTTGACCAGACCATGCG
>Ga0157370_10001341_pt1 | contig 30545 bp, 25 predicted proteins | sample C35metaG_FD_113463 | JGI IMG/M metagenome (GOLD analysis project Ga0157370, IMG submission 113463) | Corn rhizosphere microbial communities from Kellogg Biological Station, Michigan, USA - C3-5 metaG | ecosystem: Host-associated > Plants > Roots > Rhizosphere > Soil | place: USA: Michigan...
AGATTACACAGCCGAGCGAACCACCGACCACGGCATCCCCGTCGTCCGTCTCGCCGACCCGATGAACGGCGTCGAGGTCTCCATTGTGCCTTCAGTCGGCAACACGGCATACGAGATGAACGTTCACGGAAAGAACATCCTCTATTTCCCCTACGCTGATGTGGCCGAGTTTCAAAAGAATCCGCAACTGAGCGGTATCCCGTTTCTGGCGCCTTGGGCGAACCGGCTCGATGAACAAGCCTTCTGGGCGAACGGCAAGAAGTACGCTTTCGACATGGATCTGGGCAACGTGCGCGGAGCCAATCCGATCCACGGCCTGCTCGCTAGCTCGCCGTACTGGCAAGTGGTTAGTGTGGCGGCAGACAAACGGTCGGCTCGCACCACCAGCCGGCTGGAGTTCTGGCGATACCCGGAATTGATGGCCCAATGGCCCTTCGCGCATGAATATGAGATGACTTACACCCTCAAAGATGGAGTGCTCGAAGTCCACGTGACCGTAACCAACCTCAGCAACGATCCGATGCCCGTGGCAATCGGGTTTCATCCGTATTACCGCATCCCCGATGTTCCGCGCGATCAATGGACCGGGCACATCCCCGCGCGCCGGCGTGTAGTCGCCGATAATCGCCTGATTCCCACCGGCGAATATCGCCCGATGGATATTCCCGAGAAATTTCCGCTGCAGGGCCGCACGCTCGATGACGGCTTCATCGACCTTCAGCGCGATGCCGACGGGCGCGCGGTGTTTTCGATCGAGTCCGGCAAGATGAAAGTCGAGGCGCTTTTCGGGTCGAAGTATCCGGCCGCAGTGGTGTGGGAGCCCAACGCGGCGAACGGTCAGCCCCAGCCATTCATTTGTTTCGAGCCGATGAGCGGCATCACCAATGCGGTGAACCTGGCCCATGCCGGCAAGTATCCGGATTTGCAGATGGTCCCTCCTGGCGGCAAGTGGAGCGAGAGCTTCTGGATCCGCGCCAGCGGCATCTGAAGCAGCATTGCTGGTGTTATACTGGCCCGTGACCCGGAGGCCGTGAATGCGTCTCAAGGGTTTTATCCCTGGTGGAGGCGAGCATGTTCAAGAAGGTTCTCACTGCTGCTGGACTCGCGACCGTCCTAGTCTGGGTGGTTTCCGCGCAGAGCGATCTGAAGTCCGTGGTCGACAAGTCCTTGAAGGCGATGGGCGTCGAAAACGTGAAGACCCTGACGATTTCCGGTGAGGGCGGAGATGGCGCGGTTGGCCAGCCCTACAGCCCGTTTTCAGACCGCTGGCGCTGGACAGCCAATAAGAACTGGGTGCGCTCGGTGGATTTCGATGCGAAGGCTTGGCGCGATGTTCGCGACCGCTCCGAAGGGGAACCTGCCAACCAATGCGGCGGTGCGGGAACCACCTGCCCGGCGCCCTCGCAGAACGGCGCAGTCGCCGTGACCACGGCCAACAACTTCAACAACCAGATTCAGTTTGCCATGCTGCCTCTGGGCTTCCTCAAAATGGCCCTGGAAAAGAACGCCACGGTCTCGAAAGAGAAGAAATTCACTGTGCTGAGCTTCCCGATGGAGAACGGCACGGCCTACAAGACCAACGTCAAGGGCTACATCAACGATCAGGGGCTCGTCGAGCGAGTGGAAACCATGATCGACAACGGCATGCTCGGCGACATCAAGTGGGACGTCACGTTTAGCAACTATAAGGACTTCGGCGGTGTAAAATTCCCGACCAGTATCGTGCAGCGCCAGGGTGGTCCGAAGATTCTCGAAATGGCCGTCACCGATGTGAAAGCCAACCAGCCGGTAGATATGACGCCTCCGGCGGGACGCGGCGGCCGAGGCGGTCCGGGTGGTGCTGCCAAGGGCGGCGATGGAAAAGGCAAAGGAGCCCCGCCGGAATTCGCTGGCGGCGGCGCTGGAAAAGGTAAAGGTGGGCCTGGTGGCCCCGGTGGTGGAGGACGCGGTGCACCGGCTGCTATTGAGAGTGAGGATTTAGGCGGCGGATTCTGGCTCGTCACCGGCGGCTACGGAGCGGTGGTAGCGAACTTCAAAGACTACATCATCGTAATCGAAGGTCCGTCGGGCGATATGCGCGCGGATCAGATCATTAGCGAGGCAAAGCGCCTGGTTCCCGGCAAGCCGATCAAGTACGTCATCAACACACACACACACTTCGATCACTCCCAGGGACTGCGGGATTTCGTCGCCGAGGGCGCGACCATCATTACGAATCAGGGCAACAAGGGCTATTTCGAAAGGGCCCTGGCCACTCCGCACACGCTGGTTCCCGACAATCTGCAGAAGAAGAACCCCAAGCCCAAGATCAAGGTCGAATATGTCGGCGACATGAAGAAAATTACCGACGGCGAACACGAGATTGATCTCTATAAGGTGATGAACAGCACGCACAACTCGGCCATGCTGATGGCGTACCTGCCGAAGCAGAAGATCCTGATCGAGGCCGATGAATTTAACGTGCTCAATCCGACTCCGACCGCGCCGGTAGCCAACCCGAACCAGTATCAGATCAACCTGCTGGCCAACATCGAGAGGCTGAAACTGGATGTCGACCGAATCATTCCCATCCATCTTCCAAATCCGGCGACGCGCAAGGTGTCGCTACAGGAATTGAAGTTCTCCGCGGGCAAGTCGTAATAAGTCTCTTATCACCGCCCACCTGAGAGATCCGCAAGACTACGGATCTCCTGGCATCTGCTGTACTGCGGGCAGATGACTCCAGCCTTCGACCGAGAAGTGCGTTTCGCACTGGTTCTTTATGGCGGCGCTTCGCTTGCGATCTATATCCACGGCGTAACGCAGGAATTTTTTCACTTGGTCCGTTCCACGGCGGTGGACCCACAAGGGAACCTTATCGTTGCCGATACGGAGCTGAGCAGTACCGAGCGGGTGTACCGCAGACTTGCGAGCTCACCGGATGGGACCCTGCGAACCCGGTTCCTCGTGGACATCGCATCAGGAACCTCGGCCGGTGGCATCAACGCCATTTTTCTGGGCAAAGCCTTCGCGAACGGGCAAACTCTCGAACACATTAGCCGGCTGTGGCTCGACCAAGCCGATATTCAGGATTTGCTCAATCGAGATGCCATTCCCCGCAGCCTGCTCAGCAGCCGGACGATGTATGCGCGACTCCTGGATGCGCTGGCCGGAATGGAACCGGATTCGGTGACCCCCCTGCAACCTGAAATGGACGTGTTCATTACCGCGACGGATATTCAAGGATTGGAGCTGCCCGTTGCGCTCGCCGACAAAACGGTGTACGAGAAACGCCACAAAAACGTGTTCCATCTGCGCTTCGGGGACGGGGAGAACGACTTTACATGCGAGCAGAATCCGTTCCTGGCATTCGCAGCGCGGGCTACGTCGGCATTTCCGTTTGCATTTGAACCAGCGCATCTCGAGGACGGTGGTGCTGCCAAGCAGTTTTTCCCCGACTACGGAAGTGGATACGAGACACGCTGTTTCGGCGACGGCGGCTATCTCAATAACAAGCCGTTCACCCACGCGATTCAGGCGCTTTCCCAGCGCAGCTCGAACCTGCCAGTGATGCGAAAGCTGATGTATATCGAACCATCGCCCGAAGAGCTGGATAATAATGAGCCCGCAGCGCCACCCAATTTCCTTAAAAACACCCTGGACGCGCTGATCACGTTGCCGCGCAACGAAACCATTCGGGAAGATCTTCAACGTGTGATCGAACGGAACCGGCTTATCGAACGAGTCCAGGAAATCACCTCACACGTGGACGAAGACGTCAGAGAGTTCGTCGGGCGTGTTGAGGGAACTGAATATCGACGCCGAACTTTGACGGAAGAGATTCACGATCGCGGTCCTGGATATGCCGGCTACCATCGCCTGAAAGTGCGCGCGGTCACAGACGAGCTGGCGGCGATGCTGGGGCAGCCTTCTCCTGTTGTGGACGCCTGGCGCCGGGCACATTATTCAGAACGGGATCCGGAGCACAGCGAAAGCCTCTTTCTGTTGGAGTTTGACCTGGCATATCGCGAGCGTCGTATTCAGTTCTTGCTGCGAAAGCTGACGGATCCGGACATGAAGCGGCAGCTGAACCAGATTGCCGCAAGGCTGAAGCGTATGCGTCGCCCGGACGTTACGGCAGCCCGCATCGCCGACCGTTTCCGCGAGGTTTTCATCAGCGCGGCGGCGCATGCCGAGGCTTGCCTCGATCCAGACTCCCGACGGATCTTCGATCAATTCGAGTACTATGATCAGATCGTCTTCCCGATTTTCTACGAGGCGTCGGTGGGCGAAGCCGAGCTGTGCGAGGTGTTCCGCATCAGCCCGCGGGACGCCACCAGCATCCTCGACGAAAATGCGCCCGCAGAGTCGCGCCGGAAACTTGCAGGCACGGCGCTGTTCCACTTCGGCGCGTTCCTCAACCGCGAATGGCGCCAGAATGATTTAATGTGGGGCCGCCTGGATGCGGTCGAGCGGATTATCCGCTGCATTTTGCCGCCAGATTCTCCGCAGGTGGGGGAGCTCATTCATGAAGCGAACCTCTCCATCGTGGGAAGCGAGAAGGCTTTAACGCAGCTCCGCGAAAGTTACGAGGTCAATCGCAAGCTCTCTATGTTCACGCGCATACAGCTCGGTATCCGGGCCAGCAAGATCATCCTGAAAATGCTAGCGAGCTACGTAGCTCTTCACTTCACAAGAAACGGCCAGTGGAGCGCGAAGTGGTAGTGATACCGCTCAATCGCCACGATGACGCAGAGGACCAGCACCGCCATCATCGACAGCAGCCAGTACAAGAAGATGCGCCATGGGAAGCTGCGATTTTCGCGCCGCATCACCAGCAGATAGCTGGCAAAGACGCCCATAAAGTACAGCAGGATCATGGGCACGGCAAATAGCGTCAGATTGAAGACGTCGGGAGTCGGCGTGATGATCGCGGCGAGAATCACGATCACCAGAATCGCGTAGCGGGAATGCCGTAACAGGAAACTCGGCGAAGCCACGCGGATCAGGGTCAGGAAAAAGATCAGCACCGGCAGCTCGAACACCAGTGAGATGCCCAACATCACGTCGACGAACAAATCGAAGTACTGGTCGATGGAGATCAGTGGCAGCACGCCGACAGGGCCGCCTATGTCGAACAGAAACGTCAGAGCGAAACGGAAGGCGACGAAGTAGGCGAACAGGCCTCCGGTGATGAACAATCCCGCGGTGCATAGGACAAAAGGCACCGCCCACCGGCGTTCCTTGGGATACAATCCGGGAGCGATAAAGGCCCAGACCTGATAGATAACCCAGGGAGACGCGAGAAATAAAGACGCGACCAGCGGCGCCCACATGTAAATAATGGAGAACTGCTCCATCGGAGCAATGGCGATGAACCCGCCTCTTCCGATTGTCTTGAAGGCAGCCAGACCCGGCGCCTGAACATAATTCCACAACGGCGATGCAAACCATAGGCACGCTAGAAACGCCACGCCGAATCCCGCCAGAGCCTTGATGATGCGCCCACGGAGCTCTTCCAAGTGCTCCATGAAGGACATGCGCAGCATGCCCGAATCTTCATCGTCTTCGTCGTCATCCGGCGGCGGAGGCGGCGGGGTTCTGGTCCCGCCGCCCGAAACCAGCGCACGCGGTAGCGGAGGCTCGATATCCGGATGCAAAGCGCTTTCCGGATCGTCCGGATACACTACGTGCGGGGTTTCCTCAGGAGGCAGTCCTCCGCCGTTGTGCTGATCATCCATGCGAATGTTACGTTCTACTTAGCCTGACTACTTTAGCTGTGCTGAGACTGTTCAGAGCGAGGCACAGTGCCTTCAATGGCCGGAACGGGTTCCGGTGACGGCACGGCTTGGGCGATGGTCTCAGTTGATTCGGCGCCTGGAATTGCGGAAGCGCCTACTGTGGATGGATCGGTAGCGGATGATAAGGAAGCCGAGGTCTCATGTTCTGCCGAAGCACTTGAATCAGGCATTGCATTTGATTCCTGCGATTCAGCATCGACTTTTTCAGGCTCCAGCGGATTCCAGGCGGTTTCCGCCGGTGGCAGGCTACGAACTTCGGGCTCGGGATTGTAGTTGATGGCCCGATTGAAGATATCTCCCGCCGATATATTTGCGACCTGGCTTAAGGACTGACTTTCCCGCTCCAGAGTTTGCATTTCGCGCTCGAACGTAGCTTTCAAATCATTTGAGGCGCGCCGGAATTCGGTGATCGCTTTACCGATCGTCCGTCCCAGTTCTGGAAGCTTCTTGGGCCCAAACAGAATGAGGGCCAAGAAGAAGATGACGACCATCTCTTGTACGCCAAGCGTACCCATCGTAGAGCCCTCCCACGGCCATCATAGCATGGGGTATTTTCGGCTGGCACAGAAACAGCTGGCTGGCGGCGGCGCTTAATGTCCGTTAACGGATGTGAACCGTTGGAGTTACAGACATCCCGGGACGGAGCGCCAGATCATTGTTCTGGCCCGAGTCAAAACCGATAATTACCGGAATTCGCTGCACCACTTTGACATAATTGCCGGTGGCGTTTTCGGGCGGCAGAAGACTGAAACGCGCGCCGCTCGCTCCGGCAAGACTCTCAATATGGCCTTTATAGGTGCGGCCGTTAGCATCCACGGCGATGTCCGCGCTTTGTCCGACCTTCATGTCCTTGAGCTGCGTCTCTTTGAAATTTGCGACCACCCAGACATGGCTCAAATCGACGATTTCCAACAATAGTTGCCCCGGTTGGACATACTGACCTACTTCGACCGAGCGGCGCGCGACAATGCCCGTGGAAGGGGCCGAGATGGTGGTGTATTTAAGATTCAATTCAGCCTGTTCGACTTCAGCGCGCTTCTGGGCGACCTTCGCTTCGGCCGCTTGGGCGCGCGATTCCGAAGATTTGACTTGCTGCGGGCCGGTCATGGCGCCTTCGACGGTGGCATCGGCCTGGCCGACGCGTGTGCGGGCTTGCTCGACGCTTTTCTCGGCGGCCAGAACATTTTGTTGCGCTTCTGTTACAGCGGCTTTCTGCGCGTCGACGGAGGCGCGCGCGGCCTCGGCGTCGGCGACGGCCTTCTCGTACTGCTGCCGGGGGATGTCGTCACGGGCCACCAGGGTTTTGTAGCGCTCGACGTCCTGGGCAGCCTTGTTAGCGTTCGCCTCGGCCACTCGTACGTTGGCTTCCGCAGTCTTCAGCCGCGCCCTGGCGGCCCCAAGCGCCTGCTCGGCCCAGGCCACTTGCACGGTCGCGTCCTGAACGGAGGAGCGCGCCCCACTGAGTGCGCTGGCTGTCGATACGGACAGTACCGGAATATCGCTGCGGGCGCTTGCCAGGGTTGCTTCGGCGTCTGCCAGCTCCGCTTTGGCCTTGGCCACCGCGACTTCAAAATCGCGTGGATCTAATTGAACCAGAACGTCATCCGCTTTGACCGCGGCCTGATCCTGCACCGCCACCTTGATCACGTGGCCAGCCACACGAGGACTCAGAGGAAAAATAGACCCGTCGATCTGCGCGTCATCGGTAGTTTCGACACGCGAGAGGCGATCCCAGACGATGTAACCCCCGGTGGCGATTCCAGCTAAGACTAAGATTCCAAGTACCCATTTGAATGCTCTCATTGCGTATCTTTACCAGGGTAGCGTAGGTTCTTGGATGCGCCGACACCCGCCGTGGGTTCGTTTCGCTGCTACGCTTTTTGGGATCGCGTACAACGCAGCGGGTCGCAGGCTGCTCCGAAGGGCGCACACCGAGTGCGGCCCGCGCTGTACGCTAGGTAGCAGTGACTGCGTATGCCGCGTTTTCTTCGCGGGCCTTCCGATTCCAACTGATCGCAACAACCCTCTCTATGTTTGCCCAGCAGATGCTGGCGACGGTGGTGGGGTGGGATCTGTATCTCAGTACGCGGTCGCCGGTCGTGCTCGGCAACGTAGGGTTGGTCCAAATCATCCCGGTGCTGTTATTCACGTTCGTGGCCGGGCATGTCGCCGACCGCTACAATCGCAGCCGCACGGCCATGGTGACGCAAGTGGCCCAGGCGCTGGTCGCGTTTGCGCTGGCTGCTGCTGGAAGCGGGCGCGGCGTGGCTCTGATCTACGCTTGTCTGTTTCTCACCGCCACGGCACGTGCGTTCCAATGGCCAGCGACGTCCGCCATGCTTCCCCAGACGATTCCTCCTGAAAATCTGACACAGGCGATCTCCTGGAGCGGATCGGCGCGCGAAATGGCCAATATGGGCGGGCCGGCCGCCGCGGGCGCCCTTATCGCGGCCTTCAGCAGCGAGGCGGTGTACATGGTTCAGGCCGTATTCTGCGTCGTTTCCGCCATCTGCTTCGGATTGATGCGCTTGCCGGACCGGGAAAAGCATGAGCGTCCGGAAATCGGACTCAAGGCAGTGGCGGAAGGCGTGCGCTTCGTATGGAAAGAGAAACTGATCCTGTCCGCGATGAGTCTGGACTTGCTGGCGGTATTCTTCGGCGGTGCGGTAGCCTTGCTGCCGATCTACGCCGAAGACATCCTGCGCACCGGTGCGACCGGCCTGGGCTGGCTGCGGGCCGCACCCGCCATTGGCGCGGGCTTGACCGCGATCTGGATCGCGCACCGGCCGGCATTCCGCAACTCAGGAATGGTGCTGCTGGCTTCCGTGGCGGCCTTTGGTCTGGCCACGGTCGGCTTCGCGGTCTCCACCTCGGCGTGGCTCTCGTTCGGCATGCTGTTCTTGACAGGCGCATTCGACAGCGTCAGCGTAGTGCTGCGGATCTCGCTGGTGCAATCGCGGACGCCGGATGCGCTGCGTGGTCGCGTATCGGCAGTGAACGGATTGTTTATTGCCGCCTCGAATCAATGGGGCGCAGTAGAATCGGGAGTGGCCGCCGCGTTGATGGGAACAGTCCCATCGGTCGTGTTCGGCGGCACGGCTACGATCGTGATGGTGGCCGCGGTGGCCGCGCTATCGACCAGCATGCGGCGGTGGAAGAACTGACAGCCAGTTACAGGTGCGCGAGCCAGACGTCGAGAACGGCGCATCGCTTTTCCTCGCGCACGACTTTTAGCGCCTCGGCCACGGCCGGTTCCACTTCTTCGATTCTCTTTACGATCCGGGCGAATGCTCCGCCGGCAGCCGCCGCGATACCGGAATAATCGGGCGGCGGATCGAACGCGACGTCGATATCCTCCGCCTTGCTCGCATACCCGTCGGGATGCACCGCTAGCATCGAGAACTTCGGCGCGCGCCATCCGCGGTTGTTGTAAATCACCGTCAGAAACGGAGTTTCATACTTGCGTGCCATCCAGTGAACCGTGGATGGCACCGAGAACATGTACGATCCGTCGCCGGTGAGGCACACTACGGTTTTTTCTGGGCAGGCCAGTTTCATGCCGAGCGAAGCCCCGCCGTTCCACCCGAGGGAACTTGCCCCACTGGTGAAACGCGTCCTGGGTTTAGTGCAACCGATGTGGTTGTTGATGGCCGAATAGTTGGTGATGCCTTCGTTGACGATCACAGTGTCGCGATCAATCTGGCGGCGGACACATGCTGTTAGATACTCAGCAGTGATTACGCCGTCTTGAGACTTCTGTTCGCGGCGAGTGAGTTCCGCAACCCAAGCATCGTGCCTCGTGCGATAGTGCGCGTTGGGCTCCCCAGGCTTTGTCTCATCCAGGCGCTCATTGATCTGCCGCAGCGCGGTAGCACAATCGGCCTTAAACACCTGGGCGGCGGAAATGTACCAGAGCGGGGTACGCTCCTTCAGCGGATCGATATCGATATGGCAGATCTTCACGCCATCGGCGGGCTTGTTAAACGCTGGGATCCACGGAACGTCGCTATCGAGCACCAGGACCATGTCGGCCTCGGCCAACGATGGGTTCTGCGTGTGTTCGTTCCCCTGCTGCCCGACATAGCAAGGGTGATCCGTTGGAAAATTCAAGTAACTGGGGCATGACTCCAGGACGCCGATTCCCAGGCGGTCGGCCAAGCGGACCAGCTCCGTCACCGCCTCGGGCTTGCGGCCCAGATAGCTGGTCACTACCAGCGGACGTTTGGAGGCGCGAAGACTATCGACCAGCTCAACAAGCCCGCTCTCCGGCAGAGGCTGCGCCGCGATGGGCTGCCAGCGCGCCGGATCGATAGAAGTCGGCGAGATATCTTCCTCGAACACCTCGCGCGCGGCCATCAAATACGCCGGACCCTGGGGATCGCTCGACGCGATCTGGAGCGCGCGGTGGATCATCTGCTTGATGTTGCGGGCGGTGCGCAGCTCATTTTCATACTTCATGTAGCCGCGCAAGATGCCTCGCTGGTCGGGCACGTCCTGCAGCCAGTGGATGAACTCGTTGCGGCTCCCCTTGAGCTCGCCTTCTTGCGTATAAGGCGATGCCCCGGCAAAAATCAGCACGGGGACGCGGCATTTGGCGACGTTGTGGATAGCGCCAGCCATGGCCTGGGTTCCGCAATCGACGTGCACCAGGACAGCCTGGGCGCGTCCGGTGATCTGCACGAACCCTTGCGCACAGGTGAGCGCAACCATTTCATTGGGACACGTGATGACCTTGGGGACTGGCTTGCCAGTGGCCCGAGCCTGCGCCAGGGCTTCGACAATTCCAGGATGGTCGCTTCCAAAATTGACAAATAGATAGGACACTCCGGCGTCCACCAGGGCTTCGATTAGGGCGCTGGCGCCCGTGTACATGGAAGGTTGTGATTGGGCTGCTGACACGATCACAAGGCTAACATTTTCTGGCAAAAATACTTGCGCCATTGGACTTCATGGGGCATAGTGAAAATAGCGCGTCGTGCGCAACGCTCGCGTCGAGCAAAGTATGGAATTGGGCTGGCAATGGCAGATCAAAGGCTGTTCTTCACCGAGTTGCTCGGCCTCAAGGTCTTTGACCTTAAGGGACGCACCCTTGGTGTGGTCAAAGATGCCGCCATCGTGCCCCTATTGGACCCGGTCCGGGTCGATCGCTTCCTAATCGGCAGCGGCGCGGCCTGGCTGACGGTCCGGCACGATCAGGTCCGCTCCATATCCCTCGACGGTATTCATCTTCGGGACGAAATTCTGACTCCGTATCATTCCGATGAATATATGCTGCGGGTGGTTCGCGACCTTCTCGATCAGCAGATCATCGACGCGCAGGGGCGCAAGGTGGTTCGTGTCACCGACGTCACCTTCGAAATCCAGCAGGAGGATGGCGGCGAAGTCCTATGGGTCTTAGATGTCGATATCGGACTGAGGGCGATTTTCCGCCGACTGGTTCAGGGCGTGCTACCGCCGCGCTGGATCCGGCGGCTGCAAGGCGGGATTCCGCCACATTCCATCCGCTGGGAGTTTTGTAACATTCTGGAGCCCGATCCCCAGCGTCGGCTGCGTCTCAATATCTCCAACCGGCTGCTGGAAGGCATGCATCCGGCCGACTTGGCCGACATCGTTGAAGACCTGACGCCGGAGCATCGGGAGGCTATCTTCGAGAATATCGACAGCGAAGTGGCGGCGGAAGCGCTTTCGGAAGTGGACCCGGATATCCAGGCCAGCATTCTGGAATCGCTGGAAACGGAAAAGGCCGCGGAGATCGTGGAAGAGATGGCCCCGGACCAGGCCGCGGACGTGCTCGCCGAGCTCGAGCAGGAGACCAGCGACGAGATCCTCGAAGAGATGGAGCATCAGCCCAAGCAAGAGGTCCGCGAACTGTTGGAGTTCAAGGAAGACTCGGCCGGAGGCATGATGAACACGGAGTATGTCGCGCTTCGGGAAACCGCGACGGTCGAGGATGCTATCCAGGCGCTCAAGAGCAACGAAGAGTTAATGGAGACTCTGAATACCCTGTTCCTGGTGGATTCGAATGATCATTTGACCGGTGCGGTTCCGCTGGCGAGACTGTTCCTTCACGAGGGCGCGACTCCGCTCCGCTCTCTGGCGGTGGACACCCTGATTGATGCGCCCGTAACGGAGCAGCAGGACCGCATCACCGAACTGTTTGACAAGTACAACCTGCTGGCCCTTCCGGTGGTGGACGAAGGACGCAAGCTCGCCGGAGTCATCACCGCCGACGACATCATCTCGGTTTTACGCGAGAAATAGACGTGCGAGATGTGAACATGGAGCCCCCGGAACGTGTGGAAACGATTTCGATACCAGATCGCGATGTTTTTCGCGGTCCTCGGGCCAGGTCTCATTACCGCGAATGTCGATAACGACGCCGGCGGCATCTTCACCTATTCGCAGGCGGGCGCCAAGTGGGGATATCTGCCGCTTTGGACGCTGATTCCTATCACTCTGCTTTTGATCGTGACCCAGGAAATGTGCTCGCGCATGGGAGCCGTCACAGGCAAGGGACTCTCGGATCTGATCCGCGAGGAGTTCGGCCTCCGCACAACCTTCCTGGTAATGACCGCTCTGGTGCTGGTCAACTACGGGAACATCGTGTCCGAATTCGCCGGCATTGCCAGCAGTCTGGAGCTGTTCGGCATCAGCCGGTATCTATCGGTTCCGGTATGCGGGGTCGCCGTCTGGTATCTGGTAGTTAAAGGAACGTATCGCAGCGTTGAGAAGATCTTCCTGGTTTCTTGCAGTATCTACGTCACTTACATCATCTCGGGAATCCTGGTGAAGCCGGATTGGAAACAGGCCGTAGTTTACAGCGTGAAGCCGGTACTGATGCTGGAGCCCAGTTACATCGCCATGCTGGTGGCCATGGTGGGGACCTCGATCGCGCCTTGGATGCAGTTCTATCTGCAGGCGGCGGTGGTGGAGAAGGGAATTACCGCCAAGGAATATGTGCAATCCAGAGTCGAAGTGATTCTGGGCTGCATTCTCACCGACGTCGTGGCGTTCTTCATTATCGTGGCCTGCGCCGGAGCCATCTGGGCGCACGGGCCGCGCGACATCAAAGATGCAGCGGACGCCGCTGTCGGATTGAAACCCTTCGGGCAGTACGCCTATTTTCTGTTTAGCGCCGGTCTGTTCAATGCATCTTTCTTTGCAGCGTGCATCTTGCCGCTGTCCACGGTCTACACGGTGTGCGAGGGCCTGGGATTCGAGTCGGGCGTCGACAAACGCTTCCATGAAGCGCCGGTCTTCTACTGGCTGTACACGTTCCTGATCGTCGTCGGGGCAGCGGTAATCTTGATCCCGGGATTCGACCTGGTGAAGATGATCCTGCTTTCGCAGGTGATCAACGGAGTTCTGCTCCCGTTTGTCCTGATTTTCATGATCCTGCTGATCAACAAGAAGAAGCTGATGCACGAGTGGACCAATTCGCGCTTCTACAACTTTGTTGCCTGGACCTCGGTTGCGTTGATGATCGGGCTGACCATGGCGCTGGTGGCTCTATCCATCCAGGACATGATGAAAACTTAGTTGGCGGCTACTTCTTTAGGAAACGCTCGATGCCGCGCTTGAAGTCATCGGTTTTGCGCGCCTGAACGTTGGCTTGGACACCGGCCTCAATGGACGCCTCGAAGCTCATTCCGTCGGTCTGATAGAGCAAAGCCTTGCTCATACTCATGGCCGTGGCTGGTTGCTCAGCCAGCGCCGCGACATAGCGCTCAACGCTCGCGTCGAATTCCGTATCGGGATAGACCCGGTTGATCAAGCCGACGGCAAGGGCACGGGACGCACTCAAGGGTTCACCGGTAAGTGCGAGCTCCATAGCCTGGCGCTCATTGACGGCTCGCCGCAGCATGGTGGCGACGATCGCCGGGATGAATCCCAGCTTCACTTCGGGATAACCGAATTGCGCGGACTCGGTGGCGATAATCAGATCGGACGCAGTCGCGATGCCGGCGCCTCCCCCCAGTGCGCGGCCTTGCACGGCGGCGACGATCGGCTTGGGATGACGCCGCATGGCGGTGTAAAGATGGCCCAGCCGCCTCGCGGAAGTGAGCGATGACGGCGCGTCTTCCGCGCTCTGCAGCACCTCGCTCAAATCGAGGCCCGCGCAAAAGTCTTTGCCCGCGCCGCGGATCAGCATGACGCGAACCGTCCCGTCATCGTCTGCGCGCTGCAACGCTTCGCTCAGGGCGGACATCATTTCAATGGTGATCGCGTTGCGCTTGTCGGGCCGGTTTAGCGTGATGCGCGCCACGCCGTTCGCTGCGGCATACTCAATCACGCTGCATCTCCGTCAACAACTATCTCCATGCGCAGCAGTGCGGTGCTGTAAGTCTTGCCCTGTGGATCGGCTTTGAGCGCCATCGTTCCTCCGCCATCCAGCGCTTCGTGCAGCAGGAAATTCAGCGCGCCTAAATTGGGCAGCTCGAAACGCTCCACTTTCCCCTGGCACACGCCGGCGAAATGCTGTTTCACGCGATCGGCGGTGACTTCGCGCACCAGAATCGGATAATCCTCGGGCTTCCTGGCGATCAAGCCGATGTTGACCAGGTCGCCCTTATCACCGGAACGTGCATGCGCGATCTCGATCAACCTTCGCTTTATCAACTCGCGCTTGGCCATATCGCCACCTCCGGCCGGACTTCGGATTTCGGGATCAGCGCGGGCCAAAACGCTACGATTTCTTCGACGCGCGGGCGGCCCAGGCCGAGGCCCGATACTCCCGGGGGTCCGTTTAACACCAGCGGCGCGATCTCACGCGTGAATCGATCCACGGCGGCGCGATTCTCGGATCGCACGCCGACTCGCAGGACCACCTCGGGCAGGTGCGGCTCGATTTCGGGCGTCGGTTCGGCGGCGGGAATTTCGTGACAACCGTTTGCGCCTAGAAATGCGGTGCGTATTTCGTCAAATCGCAGACCGAGACGGGTCAGTCTTTGGCGCAGGATCTGATCCGCGGCACGGGCCTTCCTGTATGCATCGGGCCAAGTGTAGACCAGCGATCCCATGGCCTTGTAACCGGCCGTGTAGCTGATCGAAACCTTGTAGTAATTGGTGGCTGGACGGCCCGCTATACCACTGAAGCGCACTCGATTCTCCCCGGCCTGATCCAGATGAACAGTGGTGAAATCGGCCACGCAGTCGGGAGTGATGTATTGGGTAGGGTCACCGATTTCGTAGAGCAACTGCTCTTTGACCGAGGCGACAGTGACGCGCCCACCAGTGCCCGAGTGCTTGGTGACGGAAAACGTCCCATCCGGTTCCGCTTCGACGATTGGATAGCCGATATCGGCCAGATCGGGAATCGTTTCCCAATCCACCTGGCAGTTGCCTCCGGTGACTTGCGCGCCGCATTCGATGGCATGCCCCGCGACGATGCCAGCCGAAAGCTTGTCCCAATCGGTTTCCTTCCAGCCGAACTCGTGGATCATGGGAGCGAGCGTGAGGGCCGCATCGGCGACGCGTCCGGTAATCACGATTTCCGCCCCGAGGCCCAGGGCCTCGGCCACTGGAAACGCGCCAAAATAGACGTTGGCCCGTTCCACTTGGGCGCGGATGGCGGATAGAGGCTCGCCGGTGTCCATGTTCTTGAGCTCGATACCGCGCTTCAAGAACTGATCGAGACGATCCGTGATGTCGTCGCCGGTGACTGTGGCGACTTTTAACGGAAGGTCCTGGCGTGCGGCTCGCTCGAGTACGGCATCGCGGCAGCCCATGGGATTGATGCCACCTGCGTTGGCGATCACGCGGATGCGCCGATCCTTGAGGTCGGGAAGCACGCGAGCGATCAGGTCCACGAAATCGCGCGCATAGCCGGCCTGAGGATCGCGGGCCCGCTGCTTTTGCAGGATGGACATGGTGACCTCGGCCAGATAGTCGAGGGTGAGGTAGTCGATGGGCCCGCGGCGGATTTGGTCGACGGGAGCTTCGAGAGAATCGCCCCAAAATCCCTGGCCGTTGGCGATCCTGATCATACGACGTACTTTCCGGCTTGCAGCAGGCGTCCCGCGATCTTGCGGCGCAGGGCGATCGAGTTCACCAGTTCAAACGCCGTCATGCCATGGAGCAGTGCAAGATTGGCTCGCAACTCATCTCCTTCGGAACACGCGGCCAGCACGGCTTTCGAGGAAGCCTTGATATTTTCCATAGCCTCATCGGCGAATACGGCGGTCATGTCGGCAGCGCTTTCTTTCCCGGTTTTTTTCGCGCGCAACGTGGCGGATTCCAGCGCGAAGGCGTTCATCAAGACATCGGTGATACCAGCCACCACTTCCTGTTGCTGTTCCATATTGTCGCCATATTTCTTAGTAGCGACGTTCAGAAGGAACAGCCCGATTTTCTTCGCATTCGACACCACATTGTTCGTCGCCGGAATGGAACAGGCGTCTAACTTCAAGGTTCCCTTCCTGGCCCGGCGAAGCAGCATGCCGGTGGCGAGCAGACGATTGATCTCATTCGTACCTTCGAAAATGCGATTGATACGGGCATCGCGATATGCGCGTTCCACGGGATAGTCTTGATGGTAGCCGTAGCCGCCATGGATCTGCACGGCTTCGTCCACCACGTAATCCAGCGTTTCGGAACCGAAGATCTTGAGGAAGGAGCACTCGGCGGCAAACTCTTCGCCGGCCTGCATGAGGGGTTGCCCTGAATCCTGGATGTCTCCGATGAGGCGAAACGCCATGCTCTCATTCGCGTACATGCGCACCGCCATTTCGGCCAGCTTATGCTGGATCAGTCCGAACTCGGAGATAGATTTTCCGAAGGCGCGGCGTTCCCGGGCATAGCGGATGGCAGCGCCCAGCGTTTGCCGGCATTTGCCGTGTGCGGCGACAGCCAGGGTCAGCCGTCCAATGTTCAGGATATTGAAGGCGATAATATGACCGCGTCCGATCTCGCCCAGCACGTTTTCCACCGGGACCTTGACGTTATCGAAATACACGGCGGTCGTGGAGCTGCCCTTCAACCCCATCTTCTTTTCTTCGGCGCCGGGCGAAACCCCACGCCAGGCGCGTTCCACCAAAAACGCCGTGAACTTCTCGCCACCGACCTTGGCGAACACCGTGTACAGGTCCGCGATACCGCCGTTGGTGATCCACATCTTCTGCCCGCTAAGAACATAGTGCGTTCCGTCGGCCGAAAGATCCGCGCGCGTACGTGCCGCCAAGGCATCGGATCCAGCTTGCGCCTCGGTGAGACAATACGCGGCGATAAATTCGGCCGACGCCAGCCGTGGAAGATACTTCTGCTTCTGTTCATCCGTGCCGAACATCGATATCGGCAATACGCCGATACCAGACTGAGCACCATGGCAAACGGCGTACGAACCGTCGCGGCCAATGCCCTCAGCCACGATCATCGACGAAACCAGATCCAGCTCCATTCCGCCGTAACGCTCGGGCAATAACACACCGACGAGTCCCAAGTCTGCCGCTTTGCGCAAGGTACGCTTTAGAACATCGAAATCCTGGCGTTGGATGGCTTCGAGGTTAGGTTCGACTTCGCGGGTCCAGAAATCTTCGGTGGCCTTGGCAATGGCGCGATGCTCGGCCGTGAAATCCTCAGGCGTGAATATATCCGGCGGCGGGTTTAATAAGAAAGAGCCGCCAAAGGAGGTGGACATGAGGATGAGAACGTGACCGAAGCCCTTCAAATCGGGCTGCTATGCTTGAGTTTATGAAATCCCTTCCCTTTCTGCTCGGCAGCCTTGTTTTAAGCGTGGGGTCGTCGTGGGGACAACAGGCGGCGGCCGCCGACCCGGTGGTGCTGACCGTCGGTTCGGAGAAGATCACTCAGTCGATGTTCCAGGAGATTATCTCCAGCTTGCCGGCCCAGCAGCAGGCCCAGCTCACGTCACCCGAGGCTCGCCGCAGCTTGGCGGAACAGGTAGCCGAACTCAAAGTGATGGCGCAGGAAGCCCGGGCGCGCAAGCTCGACCAATCGCCTGCGGTGAAGGCGAAAGCGGAGCTGCAAATGGACCAGATTCTTGCGAATGCGGTGTATCAGCAGCTGACGGCCGGCGATCCGGACGATGCAGCGCTACGGGCTTACTATGCCGCACACAAGCAGGACTGGGACGAGGTCAAGGCCCGCCACATCCTGATCCGGATGCAGGGATCGCGCGTGCCGGTCCGTGAGGGGCACAAAGAGCTGACGGACGAGCAAGCTCTCGCCAAGGCCAAGGAAGTACGCGCCAAGATCGTCGCCGGAGCGAAATTTGAGGATCAGGCGAAGATCGAATCCGATGACACCGGCTCGGGCGACAATGGCGGTGATCTGGGCACGTTCGGCGCGGGACAAATGGTGCCAGAATTCGATGAAGTGGTGTTCAAAGCGCCCATTGGGCAGGTCACCGAGCCGATCAAGACGGCTTACGGCTATCACCTCATCCTGGTCGAAGAGCGCAAATCGAAGCCTTTCGAAGAAGCGCGCGCCGACATCGAACAGAAGATCCGGCCGGAAATGGGCCAGAAGGCCATCGACGGTCTGAAGGCCAAGACCCCAATCGTCTACGACGACAAATATTTCGGCAAGCCGGGCGATTTAGCGCCAGCGAAATAGGCGCAGCGCGAGACCGAAGCAGACCACCAGCCACGCTCCCAGCACGGCAGCCTGCGGGGCTATCTGGGCGAACCCTGATCCTTGCAGCATATTCGCCCGCAAAGCATCGATCACTGCAGTCAACGGCAGCGCCTTGATCACAGGCTGCACCAGATCCGGAAATCGCTGCGAAGAGAAGAACACTCCTGAGAGTATCCACATGGGCACCATCGAGAGGTTCATCAGGCCGGACGCCGCTTCGATGGTCCGAACACGCGACGCGATCAATAGGCCTCCCGCGCTGAAGGCGAGCGTAGCCAGCACGCACGTCCCCACCAGTGCAACAATCGGCCCCCGTAGAGGAATTCCGAACACCAAAATTCCAAACCCCAACGGCACTCCCACGTCGACAGGCAGCAGGATCATCCGCCAAACCAGGAACGACAGCAAATAGTAATGCTTGGGCATGGGAGTCGCCACGATGCGCTTCAATAGCTTCTTGCGCCGTGCATCCACGATGGAAAATCCGGGTCCCCAGATCGAGTTGCCCATAATCCCCATGCCGATCAGGCCGGGAATCAGAAAGTCGATATAGCGCGATCCTGGTTCGCGCATGATCTGATCGTTCCCGGCAATCGGGTCTTGACGGCCGGAAGCACGTTGGATCGCCTGATCGGCGAGCATCCGCGCCTGGCGACCTTCAGGATTAGTATCGTCATAGCGATAGATCACACTGCCATCGGCTCCCGGCTCGGCCACTAATGCGACTTTGCCGGTTCGAATGAACTGTTCGGCCAACTCGGACGGCAGTTGCATTACGTCCAACAATTTTTCCCGACGGAGAGCTTCCGCCAAGTGCGGAGTCACGGCTGCGATTTTGAGAACCTCTGGGGGCCGATTGCGAAACGCGATCCCCAAACCCGCGGCTAATGCGATGGGAAAGATCATCGACCAGAACAATGCTTCCGGTTCGCGGATAAACTCGCGCATCCGCATCAATGTCAACTGGACCAATGCGTGATCCGTGAAGTTCCGTTTACTCATCGCGTAAATGCCGGCCGGTCAGATGAACGAACACATCTTCCAGCGTCGCGGAATGCGTGCGAAGCTCGGTGAGCGGGACGCCCTGCCGCGTAAGCTCGTCTAGGAGTGCCGGCACAGCCTTGTGCAGTTCTGTCACCTGAAGCAGGACATTGCCGTTTTCGGTGCGGACGTCGCGAACGCCGGCCATCGCACGGATGCCCGACAGGTCGACGGCAGTGTTGCCGGCCGAAAATTCGACCACATGCTCGACGCCGATGGATGCGATCAGTTCGCGCGGCGTGCCCTGGGCGATGGTCTTGCCGTGGTCCATAATGGCTACGCGGTCGCAGAGCTTTTCGGCCTCGTCCATATAATGCGTGGTCAGGAGGATGGTGCGGCCAGCCGCCTTAAACTCCTCGATTAAGTCCCACAGTTGACGGCGAGCCTGCGGGTCGAGACCCGTGGTCGGTTCGTCTAGAAATAACAGATCCGGATCGCCGACCAGCGCGCACGCCAGCGCCAGCCGCTGCTTTTGCCCACCTGACAGCGCCCCCACGCGGGCATCGCGCTTTTCTTCAAGCTGGACGACGCGGATCGCTTCCTCCGCGCCCGGTCCCTGGCGGAAAAAGCTGCGAAACAAACGTAGCGTCTCAGAGACGGTAAGTTTTTCGGCCAGTTGCGTCTCCTGAAGCTGGATGCCGAGTCTTTGCCGCAATGCCGGGGCGTCCGAGCTCCATCGCAAGCCCAGTACGTCGACCTCGCCTGAGTCGGCCTCCGTCAATCCTTCGCAGATTTCGATGGTGGTCGTCTTCCCAGCGCCGTTGGGGCCGAGCAGCCCGAAGCATTCGCCGGAACAGATTTCGAGGTCGAGGCCATCCACGGCGACCACGTCCTTATAGGTCTTCCGAAGGTTGCGGATGCGCAGTGCGGTCTGCGTCGGCGACGCTTGCACAAGCCCGGGCATAGGCCCAGTATCGCTTACAGACGGACGATTTTTTCCGAGGCAATGCCCTTCAGCGCATTGCGCGTATCCACAATGAGCCGGGCGTTCTTTACCAGCGCGGGGTAATCGAACTTCTTGTGATCGGTCACGATGACTACGCAGTCCGCCTGGCTGGCGGCGGCGTCCAGGTCGGTCGCCTTGAGTTCGACCCCATCGGCATTGATATGAGGCACGAACGGATCGCTATAGCTGACCTTGGCGCCCCGCTTGCCCAGCAGATGGATGATATCGAGGGCGGGAGATTCGCGCACATCATCGATGTCCCGCTTGTAAGCCACGCCCAACACGTGCACCCGCGAGCCCTTCAGCGGCTTGGTGTGATCGTTGAGGGCATTCTGGATTTTATCGACGACAAAGTGCGGCATCTGACCATTGATATAACCCGCCAGTTCGATAAATCGCGCCTCGATACCCGCCTGCTTGCTCTTCCATGAAAGATAGAAGGGATCGATCGGGATGCAATGGCCGCCGAGCCCAGGGCCGGGATAAAACGGCATATAGCCAAACGGCTTGGTGGCCGCGGCGTCGATCACTTCCCATACGTTGATCCCCATGCGGTCACACATCAATGCGATTTCGTTCACCAGGCCGATGTTGATCATGCGGAAGGTGTTTTCGAGCAGCTTCACCATTTCCGCGACGCTGGTGGATCCCACAGGAACCACCGTATCGAGCGCCTGCTTATAGAACAGTGCACCGATTTCGGTGCAAGCCGGCGTGATGCCGCCCACCACTTTGGGGATGTTCTTGGTCTGATATTTAACATTGCCCGGGTCCACGCGCTCGGGCGAAAAACACATGAAGAAATCCTTGCCCACCTTGAGCCCGGCTTCTTCGAACATTGGCAGCATCAGCTCGTCCGTCGTGCCGGGATAAGTAGTCGATTCCAGGATCACCAGCGTGCCCGGATGAAAGTGTTTGGCGATCTCCTGGCAGGCGTTGACGATGAAGCTCATGTCCGGGTCTTTGGTCTTGCGCAAAGGCGTGGGCACGCAGATGTTGATGGTGTCCAGATCCTTGACCACGCTGAAATCGCTGGTCGCGCGTACCTTGCCGGCCTTCACGTATGGCTCGAGCGCAGAGGTGGGAATATCCTGAATGTAAGACTCGCCGCGGTTGATGGCGTCCACTTTGGATTGCTGCACGTCGATTCCAGTAACACAGAACCCGGCGTGCGCGAATTCCACCACCAGAGGGAGACCGACGTAGCCCAATCCGACCACACCGACGTGCGCTTTGTGGGTTTCGATCTTGCGCCGCAGTTCTTCAAAATGATTCGTCATCTTAGAATTAATCTAGTCCTCTCTCGTAATAAAACTGGCCTTCTGCGACGATTTCGGCAGGCCCTACCAAGTGTATATCGTCATTTTCCACCCGCAACTCCAGAGGGCCGGCAGGCGTCAGTACGCAGACCGGGCTGTGGACCAGCCCCCGTGCCAGGGCGGCGGCGGCTGCACCAGTCGATCCCGTTCCGGAACTCATCGTCTCGCCGGCTCCGCGCTCGAAAAAGCGGACATCCAGCGTGTGATCGTCCACCACGCGGATGAAGGATACGTTCGTGCGATGCGGGAAGAGCGGGTGCCGTTCCAACTCGGCTCCCAGGGTTCGCCATTCGAACTCGAAATCATCGGTAAATACGGCACATTGCGGATTTCCGACGTTCAGGATCACGCATTCATGGCCGGGGATCAGAGTGGCGTGTAAGTCCTCGATAACGGCCGGCCCCATGTTCATTTCGAATGAGTAGCACAAGCCGTGACGATGGAGAAGGCGGAGGCTCTTGACCCCGGCGCCGGTCGCGATACGAACGTCGTCGGCGGATTTTCCAGATCGAACCAGCAGGGCGGCGGCACACCGGGTTCCATTTCCGGAAATCTCACTCCGGCTGCCGTCCGAATTCCAAAGCTCGATGGATGCAGGGCCGCCGTTGTTGGAATCGTCGATCAGAATCCAGCCATCGGCGCCGGGGCCGGAGTGACGGTCGCAGATCGCACGCGCGATATTGGCGGGATCGCCAGCTTGCATGGGGAGGTGTTCGCGCCAGGTAAGCAGGAAATCGTTGCGCGCTCCGTGCGCTTTTGTAAACGGGATTTGCACCTAATCGCGATGGTAAACTTCCACCACCGGCGCTCCTTTCACCACAATATGCCGCCGCAGCGTAAAACCCGCTCTCTGCAGTGCGGCATCTACTGCGTCGCCCGAAAAAGCCAACCCCCACTCCACCAATCCACCCTCGCGGAGCAGGAGATCCGGACGAGCCATTGCAGAATCGAACGCTACGCCGTTGCCCTCATGCAATCCCTCGCACAACGGGATGCCGGCCTCGCGCAAAACTCCGGTCAAATCGCCGAACGGGAAAATGATGCCCGAACCCGGTCGATACTCGTGCGCCAAGAATCTAGCGGCCTCAGCCGTCCAAGCTCGCCGGGCTTCGGAATTGATCTCCGACTCTTTCCATGATATCGAAGATGATCCATGGAAACTCCAAAATCCCGCGGTTGCAAGCGCAAGAATGATACTAGCGGTCACGTGGAAGCGGACCGGTACCAAAGTCACGAGCGCTCCCCCGGCGAAGGCCGCGAATGGGACCACCGCGATCGCATAACGCGTGTTGTACCAAGCGTATGGAGGCAAGTCCGGAAGAAAAATCGGCGTGCCCGAGGAGTGCATGCTCCAGACATAGAACAAGGGCGGAAGAAATAGCAGAAACAGCCCCCACCGGATTTTTCTGGCAAGTGCTACGACCGTTCCCGCGGCACATAAAATCAGCAAGGGCCATCCAGCGATCCAGCGTGAGGCGGCCAAGTAATAACGGGCCGCCATGATCCAATCGTGATCGCCGGGATAGGGAAATCCGCCTTGCGCGAGCTGGCGCTTATAAATCGCGGCGGCGGAATATGGTCCGTTGTAAAACTCGAGCGCATTGCTGTAGTAATACTGATTGTGCGCGAGCCATGCCAAGGGTCCCAAGGCCGCCAGGACAGCGAATAGGATCACGTGATGCTTCTGTTTCGTGGTGACCAACAGGTACAGGCACACGAATGGGATCAGGAACCACCCTTCATAACGCGTGAGCGAAGCCGCGTTCGATGCAGCCGCGGCGGCCAGCACCGCCCACAGCGATTGCGTATCGCGGAACCAGAGCGTCGCCCACAACAACGCCGCGAGCGACGCCAGGAACGGCAGTTCCGTCATGGGCGTGGCTTGCAGATACAGAATGTTCGGATTGAAGGCGAACAAGAGAGCGACTGCCAGCCCAGCCCCCTTGCTGCCGTACAGCCGACACGCCGCGCTGAAAAGAAACATCCCCGCGATCACAAAGCACGCCACCGACGGGAGCACCCCCGCCAGCCCGTTATGCCACCAGCCGTCGTGCATTACAAAGGGGACCAAAAGAAGATGCGGAAGCGGAAGCCACACTGTGCCGACCTGCTCGGGCCCGGGCGTGCGTGAATCGAGAATCCGGCGCGCGATATTTAAATGCGCCTCGGCATCGCCATAATACAGGGAGTAGCCGTGCGTGAAGCACCACCACGCCGCGCCGATGCCGATCACACTTAGCAGTGCGGCCAGTATTACGGCTACGCCGGCGAGGCTAGAACGACGTGAAGGTGCGGAACTCTTCGAAGCGCGCATCGATCTCCGCCCGCTTGAGCGTGCGGAAACGCTCCACTCCGAATTGCTCACAGCAGAAGCTTCCCATAACAGAACCGTAGATCACGGCGCGGCTTAGATCGCCACGGCTGATGTGGTCGCCTTTCAGATCGAAGCCTTGCTGTGCGAGATAGCCGATGAAGCCGCCCGCGAAACAATCCCCCGCACCTGTAGGATCGAAAACAGTCTCCAAGAGATATCCGGGCACGATGAAATAGGTGTCCTTGCGAAATAGCATCGCCCCATACTCGCCGCGCTTGATGACCAGCGTGTGGGGACCCATCGCGAGAATCTTGCTTGCGGCTTTTTTCAGATTACTCTCGCCCGAGAGCATGCGGGCTTCGCCATCGTTGATCAACAGGAAGTCCCAGTTCTTGATGGTCTTCAGCAGCTCATCTCTGAAATCCGCGATCCAGAAATTCATGGTGTCGCCGCCGGCCAGGCGCACCTTCTTCATCTGGGAGCGGACTCCGGCCTGCAAGCGGGGCTGAATATTGCCCATCAGCAAATAGGGCGCATCCAGATAGTTCGCGGGGAGTTTGGGGTCGAACTCTGCGAATACGTTGAGGTCGGTGGTCAACGTCTCGCGATCATTCATATCCGGCGTGTATTTACCGGCCCAGAAAAACGTTTTCCCGGGGACGCGCTCCAGCCCTTCCAGATCCACGCCATGACCGGCCAGAAGATCCGTGTCCTCCCTCGCAAAATCGTCGCCAACGATGGCGACCAGTCCGACTTTGGTGAAATAGCTCGCGGCCAGAGAAATGTAGGTGGCCGCCCCGCCTAACATGCGGTCCACTTTGCCATGCGGTGTTTCGACGCCGTCATAGGCAACGGAACCAACAACGATCAGAGACATTTTCTGATTGTAGCGGATGACTTCTTTATAGCGAAGGGTTGGACCTGCCGATAAGATGGAGACAAGTGCTTCTCCGTCTCCTGGACGTCCGGAACCTGCCGGATCTGATTCTGCTCTCCGCGGTAATCCTAGTGCAAGCCGCTGGCGCCGCATTCTTGCTCTGGGGACCCGCGGGAGTGCGTTTGTTGCGTCTGCGCTGGGCGCTAGTCGCGGGGACATTAGTGTCCACCAGTCTGCTGATGCTGGGATTTCTGCTCCGGTTTGCCCGCGTGAACCGTCTTTTCCATCCCTGGTGGTCTGGCTGGGGGCGGGGACTGATCTTCGCCTGGGCGTTCCTCTCTGTATTCCTGTTGGCCGCGATCCTTATCTCCCGCAAGTGGCTGCGAGCACAATCCGGACATAGTCCGGCTCGCAGGGCGTTTCTGCGCACCACTCAGGCTGCGCTGCTCTGTACCCCAGCGATCGTCACGGGCTATGCCGTTTTCATCCAGCGACTTAGTCTTTCGCTACGGGAGCAGGATCTGATGTTCCCCGATTTGCCCAAGGATCTCGACGGCCTGCGTATCGTTCAATTGACCGACATCCACCTGAGCCCTTTTCTGCCGGAACGCGTCCTGGGCCGAGCCGTCGACATGGCCAACGAGACGCGGGCGCATCTGGCGCTGGTGACCGGCGATCTCATCACCACCGAGCGCGATCCCCTAGATATATGTTTGCGTCAGCTATCGCGTCTGCGAGCCGATGCCGGAATCTTCGGTTGCCTGGGCAATCACGAAATGTACGCCAATGCCGAAGATTATGTCGAACAGCAAGGCGCTCGCATGGGCCATCGGTACCTGCGGCAGCGCGCCCAGGCTTTGAAGTTCGGCCAGGCAACCTTGAACTTGGCGGGAGTCGATTATCAAGTCAGCCGCAAGCCGTACCTGGTGGGCGCGGAGCGGATGGTCGCCTCCGATGCATTCAATATCCTGCTATCTCATAACCCCGATGTGTTTCCGGTGGCCGCGCGGCAGGGGTATCGGTTAACCATCGCGGGTCACACTCACGGCGGGCAGGTGCGGGTGGAAATTCTGCATCGTGATTTGAATTTCGCGCGGTTTTTCACCCCGTATGTGGATGGGCTTTACCGCCGGAACGAATCCGCGATCTTTGTCTCGCGAGGGATTGGAACCATCGCGCTTCCCGCGCGACTGGGCGCCCCTCCGGAAGTGAATCTACTACGCCTGTGCCGTACCTGATCGTCAGCGACATCCACGGCAATTACGAAGCTCTCGAAGCTGTACTCGAGCACGCTCGCGGCCGCTACGACAAGATTCTGTGCCTGGGCGATCTAGTGGGCTACGGCGCCGATCCGAACCCAGTGGCCGAATGGGCCAAGCTGAATGTTGCGTCCGTGGTTCGCGGAAACCATGACCGCGCCTGCACCGGAACCGATTCGCTCGAATACTTCAATCCCTCCGCGCGAGCCTCGGCACTGTGGACCCGCGGCGTGCTGACGCCCGCCAACTTGAGCTACCTGGAGCATCTAGCGCGGGGTCCGCTGCGCATCATGGATGGTGATTTTGATCTGGTGCATGGTTCGCCTCTGGATGAGGACGAATATCTGGTCGGCGTTGAAGATGTTCAGTTCCTCGGCAATTACCTAGAAACCAAACTTACATTCTTCGGCCATACGCACTTGCAGGGCGGATTTCTGGTGGCTCCTCACGGCGTAAGGGGCATCGTACCGGATCGGGTGGTGCAACTGGAACCCGACTATTACTACCTGATCAATCCGGGATCGGTCGGCCAGCCGCGCGACGGGGATCCGCGTGCGGCTTACGCGCTCTATTCACGGGAAGAACGCACCGTTGAATACGGACGCGTGCCCTACGACATCGGCAAGGCGGCGTCCAAAATCCTGCAGGCGGGACTACCGGAGTCGCTGGCGATGCGATTGTTCGAGGGGGTTTAGGCGGGAGAGAACAACGCGTGTGCACCCGCCGCGATCGGCCGGGTCTCGCCGTCAGATTTCGCTGCCCACTTAGCTGTAAGGCTTTGACGCGCAATGGGAAATCGTGCCGATTCAAAATTTCGATATAGCTCGTGACCGGCTTTAGTTAGAATAGAGCGGAAGTAGAATAGACAACGGATGTCCCCTACGAACGGTAAGCTGCCTACGGCGACGTCGTCGAAGGTAGTGGTCGCCACGACGGTAGCGCTCTCTTTCATCAGCTTTTGGCGCGGAGCTTCTATTGTCCTCAGCGATTTGGCGTCGTCCGCATTTTATGCCGGCGGCGCGGCTGAGCAGGCCATCGGCAAGGCTGCCCCATGGTTCGTCCTGGGCGTGATGCTGTTCAGCTTCGCGGTACGTAGCGTCTACCTCGAGAGCTGCAGCATGTATGTGCGGGGCGGCGTGTATGTAGTGGTGCGAGAGAGCATGGGTCCGGTGATGGCCAAGCTGTCGGTATCCGCGCTGGTATTCGATTACATCCTTACCGGCCCCATCAGCGGCGTCAGCGCGGGTCAATATCTGGGCGCTCTGATCAACGAGCTGACTACCTATCACGTCAACGTCGATCTGTTCGCGGCTGGAGTCGCCGTTGCGGCGACAGTCTACTTCTGGTGGATGAACATTAAGGGCGTGCATGAATCCAGCGGCAAGGCGTTACGGATCATGCAAATCACTACCGTGATGGTGGCGATCCTGCTGATCTGGTGTCCCATCAGCATGGTCCTTCAGAACAAGTGGAAACTTCCGCCCGCCCCGATTCCATCCAACATAAACTTCTCCGAGGATGCCCAGGGGTGGCTCAAAGGGACCTTCTGGCTGCAAATACCGGTGGTGATGATCATTGTCGCGTTTGGGCACTCGCTACTCTCCATGAGCGGGTTCGAAACTCTGGCCCAGGTCTACCGTGAAATCGCATCACCCAAGCTGAAGAATCTCAAAATCGCCGCTAATATCGTGTGTGTTTACGCGCTGATAGGCACCGGTATCGTTACGCTCTTCGCCGCCATGATTATTCCGGATGGAGACCGGCCGAAATATTTCGCCAACCTGATCGGCGGCTTGGCGATGAATTTGAGCGGTCCATATCCGATGCGGCTGGCCTTCCATATCTTCGTGGTGTTCGTAGGTGGGTTGATCCTTTCGGGAGCGATTAACACGTCCATCATCGGAGCCAATGGGGTGCTCAACCGCGTGGCCGAGGACGGCGTCCTGGTGCCCTGGTTCCGTCATCCGCAACGCAAATACGGTACCACCCATAACATCATCAACCTGATTACGATTCTCCAGCTGGCCACCATCTTCTACAGCCGCGGCAACATGACGATTCTGGCGGAAGCCTACGCGTTCGGCGTGGTGTGGAGCTTCTTCTTCAAGGCTCTGGGCGTGACAGCATTACGCTTCCAGCGCCACGATCAGGAATACAAGACGCCCCTGAACCTGAGAGTGGCAGGTTGGGAGATCCCCATCGGTTTAATCATTACGACCGGGATCCTGGGAGCGGTAGCGGTCGCTAACTTGTTTACCAAGCAGATGGCGACTAAGTACGGCATTGCGTTTACCCTGAGCCTATTCGTGACCTTTACGATCTCTGAAAAGATCAACCATCGCCGTTCGAAGCAGGAAAAGAAGGGCCTCGAACAATTCAATCTGGATCATCAGCAGGAGGTCCAGTCCTCGCATCTGGAAGCCCGGCCTGGCTGCGTGGTGGTTGCCGTTCGCGATTACCGGCGCATGGAACATCTGCGCCAGGTCCTGCAAAAAACCAATTTGCGGCGGCACGACATCGTGGTGATGAGTGTTCGAACACTTTCAACGGGCGCGGGCGAATACGAACTCACGGAGAGCCAGATTTTCAGCGATTACGAAAAGGAATTATTCAGTCATGTCGTAGAGCTGGCCGAGAAGGAAGGCAAACACGTGGAACTGCTAGTGGTTCCGGCAGTGGACCCCTTCGAGGCGCTGGTTCAAGCCGCCAGCAGCCTGCAGGCTTCGCGCCTGGTAACCGGCGTCAGCGCCCGCATGAGCTCCGAAGAACTCGCCCATAGCATGGGCCGTGCCTGGGAGAAGCTTCCGCCTCCGCGTCATCCGTTTTCGCTCGAAGTGATCAGCCCGGACAGGGAATCGGCCTTCGTCAACCTCGGCCCGCATCCGCCGCGGCTCTGGCCGGAGGATCTGGACCGGCTGCACGATTTGTGGCTCGAACTGAGCGCCTCCGATCACATCGGAGCGAAGCTGCACCACCGCGACGTGATTGGGGTGGCGCTGCGCCGTCTGCAGCATGACCTGTGCGGAGAAGAGCGCGCCAAGGTTCTGGGGGATCTGGAAAAAGAGCTGCGGAAAAATTAGTCCGGACTTTCCGCCTAAACCCCGGCACGCTTGCCGGGCTTCTTGGCGGTCTTCTTTGATCCAGCATCACCGGCTGCTTCATCCGGAGCAGCTGGGGGCGGAGCAACCCCCGACAACACGGCATTGAACAGTTCGGCTTTCTTAAGATCCTTCTTGGAAGGCGGAGCTTGTTCGTTGCGATAATCGTGATCGCTGTAACAGGTGCGGCAGCGCACCTTCGCGGCGGCGCCGTTCATAAGCGATACGACGGAATGATTAGTCAGGCGCCGGCACTTGATACAAAAATCATCAATAACGTCACCCAAACGCGCATCCATGGTAGCTGCGACGAGTATATAACAGCCGGATAGGAAGATGCTCTCGCTACTCAGGAGCGGACTGACGCCGGCGCCATTCAAACAACACCACTCCGGCGGCCACGCTCACGTTCAAGGACGCAACGCCGCCGGCAGAACTCGCGGTCATGGGGATCGAGACCAACGCGTCGCAATGCCGCGCCACTGTCTGATGCAGCCCGCGCCCTTCGCCTCCCAGGACAATCGCCGTGGGCGCATTGAATTCGATGCGATCGTAGGCTTGGTCGCCGCGCTCGTCGAGACCGTAGATCCAGTAGCCGCGCTCTTTCAGTTCTTCGAGCGCGCGATTAATGTTGGTAACGCGCACCACCGGAAGATAGGCCACGGCGCCCGCGGAGGTGCGCGCTACGGTTTCCGTCAGCCCGGCCGCTCGCCGTTCGGGGATCACGACAGCGGCGGCCCCGGCCGCGTGCGCCGTACGCACGATCGCGCCCAGGTTGTGCGGATCTTCGACGCCGTCCAGCACGACGTGCAGTCCGCGCCCGGCCGTGGTTTGCTCGAGCGACGCATAAGCTTCGGCTGAGCGGAACGCCACTACTCCCTGATGAGCGGCGCTGCCCGCCGCACGGTCCAATTGCGTGCGCGGTTCGAAGCGCACCGGGATTCCGCGCTCGCGGCACAGCTCGATCAGCTCCTGAAGACGCGGACCGGCGGCGCCCTTGGCCACCATGACGCGTTCAATCGAAAGTCCGGCGCGTAGTGCCTCCCGGACGGGATGGATTCCTGCCAGCGGGGACATTAGAATAAGGGTACTCTCATGAGCGAGCCCAAGATCGCGCCAATGACCGTCACCCCGGAAGAGATTCCGGACAAATTGTATTTTCGTATCGGGGAGGTAGCGCGCCTGGCGGCCATCAAGCCGTATGTGCTGCGCTTCTGGGAGACCGAATTCCATGTGCTCGATCCCAAAAAATCCGGTACCGGCCACCGCCTCTATCGCCGTAAGGACGTACAGTTGGTGTTCGAGATTAAGCAGCTG
>Ga0157370_10001342_pt1 | contig 30532 bp, 27 predicted proteins | sample C35metaG_FD_113463 | JGI IMG/M metagenome (GOLD analysis project Ga0157370, IMG submission 113463) | Corn rhizosphere microbial communities from Kellogg Biological Station, Michigan, USA - C3-5 metaG | ecosystem: Host-associated > Plants > Roots > Rhizosphere > Soil | place: USA: Michigan...
CCGTTTGCAGCCAAAACCAATTTTTTATCTTCTGTAAATAAAGGTTGTTTTCCTGAAGCTGGATCTACAATTGCCAAACGCTCGTGAGAAAGAATCGCTTTATCATTGCTGTAAATACCGCTCCAGTCTGGTCCGCGGTGACGAATGATTTTAGACATTTCTAATACTTGAGGTCTTAACGCTTCGGCTTTTTGTTTTAGATCAAAGGCACATACAATTCCACACATAATTCTATATTTTTATTTTTAAATTTTATTTTGATAGGGCAAAGATGCGGTATTGGTTACAATTGAAAAACACAAATAGTCATTTCAATTACAAATTTCAATCATATTTGTATTTTTACATACAAAATGTAAAATTTAGAAGTAAAAATTAGCTCCAAACTTGAAAATTTTAATTTGGAACAAAAAAAAGGTTTAAAACTGAAAGTTTGATGTAATTCTTTGAATTAAATTATGAGATTTTAAAGAAACCTTAAAATATCTTCAATAACTAATTTAAATTATGTTTTAAGATTATCATATAGTTAGTAATTCACATTCGTTTGTCATTCCAAAGAATGAGGAATGACAAGATTAAGGAGAATACTTTTTGGTTAATTCAACTTTGTCAAAGTTTAAAACTTTGACAAAGTTCTTCGTAAACTTAAAACAGATTATTCAACGCTTTCAATTGTATAATGGGTTTTATTAATCTCAAACTGAAATCCAACTTTATTTCCCATTAAATGATTTCCAAGCGGAGACTGCGGCGAAAGCGCAATAACATTAATTCCGTCAATTGTTATTTTAGGAAGTGCAACACTCACGTACAAATAGATTCCGTTTGCTTTTACTAAACTTCCTAAAATTATATTTTCAGTAGTTTTAAGCGGATCTATTTTGTCTAAAATTGCTTTTTGTTCAATCGCCTCTTTTAGTTTAGTAGTCAGCTTTTCTTGTTCAATATGCATCATCGACAAAGCAGTTTCGTGTTTATCTCCCGCAGAACCTTTGGCATCGTTTTTAGAATCTTCGGTTAAGTTCGTAATCATGTCTCTAAAAACATCCATTCGGTCTTGAACCATTTGTGTATAATGGGAATATATTTTTTCTTTAAAAGTCATTTTTTTGAGGTACTGTGGTTCTAAGGTACAAAGATGCAAAGGTTTTTCCTTTATTAAAAAAAACAGCCACGAATTCACGAATCTACTCCAAAAAATTCATGAGTTCATGGCTGAAAAAAAAGGCACTTTTATATTATATATAATTTTTGTGCCTTGGTGTCTTTGTGGTTATGCTTTAAAAATCAAATTTATAATTTGCACCTCCTAAAACTTGGAATCCTTGTACAGGATAATTTAACCATTTTTCGTAAGCTTGATTTCCGATATTGTTTAGTTTTAGGAAAAATGTTAAACGCTCGTTGAACTTATAACCTAAATGAGCATTTGCATCAAAATAACTTTTTAAAGTAATTGGCTCAGCATTTACTCCTAAAGAGGTATTCGTCTGCATATCTTTTCTTTCTCCTACGTAAAATACATTTAATCCTGCATACCATTGCTTAGTAATATTAACGTCTAAAGTTGAACTTAATTTCATTGTTGGTAAATTCCATGCTTCAACTGCGTTATCTGTATTATAACTATTGAATGTTCCATTGATTCCGAAAGTAACATTCTGCGAAAAATCAGCTTTTAATTCTCCGTAAAAACGGAAAGTTCTAATATCTTCATAAACTACCCCAAATGAATTTCCAAAAGCATAATCTTCATTTGTAATTACTTCTGTGTAATCATTTGCTTTAAATAATGCTTTATCTTTTTCATTCATATAAGAACCTGTCAAGTTATAATTGACATTATTTGCCAGCTTTCCTTTCAAACCTGCAAAAACATTGTATTGTGTGCTAGACGGACGCATGTTTAAAGTTGGAGACAAAAATGGATTTTCATTCACAAAATCGGCGTAAGAATTCTGAGTTAAACCTCCATTTACTCCCGTGTAGAAAATCATTAGATCACCAACCAATTTATAAGAAGCATTTACTTTTGGATAAATGTAGAATTTGTTGCCGCTGTTTTCAGAATCTGCGCTGTAGAAAACTCCAGCTCCTAATTCTAATGTCCAATCATTTTCATTAATTACAAAACTCGGTTCAATTCCAACATTTGTAAAACTGTATTTTAAAGCTTCTGTATTATCTTGTAAATAATTATTTTTAAAAGAACCGCTTACATGATCTACAATCACATTTGTTTTGATTGCCTGATCCATTAAATCAACAGTAAACGTAGGTTTCACAAAAAATCTATTTTCTGATGAAGAATAGCTGTCTGAAAAATGAGTGAATTTTGCGGCAAGATTGCTAAAAATACTTTCTGTAAATTCAGCATTTCCTCCCAACCAAATTGTATTATAAGAATGATCTGGATTTATACTATTCACTAAATCATAACGCTGATCTGGAATTGTAGAACCAAAATCTGACGGAAGTCCGTACCAATTGTAGATCTGATTTTGATAGCCTAAATCAACATTCCACGAATTATCTCTATTGTTTTGGCCGTAACCAACATTAATTGCGGTATCGTAAAATTCATCGTTTAACTCTACATCTTTTATTCCGCCCTGCGAAGAATGATGACGGAACATTCCTGCCAGATAATCATTATTCCCTAAATCCTGATTTACGAATAATTCTGCGTTTAAAGTACTGTAATTTCCAAGTCCTAAAGTGGCATAATTATTAAACAATCTTTCTTTTTTAGCTTTTTCAACACCTTCTGCTTTTCCTTTAGACGGCGTAAAAGTCGAAGCAACAGGAACAGATAAAATACTATATTTAATAACTTCTTTCGGCTGATTACCGCTGTCGTCAAGCGAAGGAGTTTCTTTTACTTTAAAAGCATCAGAAATAGTCGGCGAATAAGGTTTTACTACGTTTACAGTCTCCGTTCCGATACTTTCATTTTTCTTCTGCGCAATCGAAAACTGAGCTGTAAATAACACTAACAAAATGATTATTTTATGTCGGCAGTTTAATTTCATATTTCTTTCTTTTTTAGAGAAAAGAATATAGAAGAAAGAACATAGACTTCTCTTCTTTTTCTAATTTCCTCTATATACTGTTTTTATTTCTTGATTTTATAAATCTATCTTCTTTACTCTTTATTCTATTATCTTAGAGCTAAGCTTCCCACTCTCCTTTAGCAATAAATTGAGCTTTTCCGCCAATGTTTATATCGAACTGATCGTCAATTAATTTCCCTTTAAAATAAATTTGAGACGGACGCCCTATATAATCTCCTTGATAATTAATCAATTCAAATTCAGGTTTATGATACTTTAATAGAAAAGCCTGAAGACAAGTACTTGCACTTCCAGTTGCTGCATCTTCCACCAATTGGTTATGTTCAATACATAGCATTCTGCTAAACAATTTTGAACCTTCTAAATAATAAAAATACAGGGCTCTATGTGTTGTTTTACAGTTCTTTTTAAGCCAATCATCTGTTTTATCTTTATCTAAAACTAAATTTTCAAGGGCTCTTTTACTGCTTAATCCAACCATAACAAAGGCACTTCCAGTTGTTACTTCCTGAATTGGAAATTGATTTTCAAAATCGCTTACTTGTAAATTACTGAAAAGTGTAAAATCTTCTTTTGAAAAAATATCCCAAAATTTTGGCTGAGCTGCTTTTAACCAAATCAAATCTTCTGTTTGGTGAATTGGAATTTCCCCAATGGGAACTTTAAGTTTGATTTCGTTTGGTGAATTTTCAAATACTTTATTTATCAAAACCCATGAAGTTCCAATAATTGGATGTCCTGCAAACTGCATTTCATTAGCCGGAGTAAAAATTTTAATCTCAGCTTTATTGTTTTCTCTGTCCAATTTGGTTACAAATGTGCTTTCTGCGAAATTAATTTCACGAGCAATTTGCTGCATTTGTTCAGAACTTAGATTCTCTGCATCCATAAAAACTGCCAGCTGATTTCCAGCATATTTTTTATCGGCAAAAACATCAACTATATAAAAGGGTAAACTCATAACTTGTAAAATGTGTTTTGTGAGATGTAAAATGTAAAGACATTTAACGTTTCACTTCTAACTTATTTATTAATCGACGAATTTGTTTTAGATTCTTCTAATTTTATCGCGCTCAATTCTTTTTTAGCTTCTTCAACTACATCTGGATAATCGGTAAAATTGTTGATTACGTTATCTAAAATGTAAGTTGCTTGATAACTGTCTTTTAATCCGTAGAAGTTTTTCGCCATCAAAACCAAACCTTTCGCACCATAATATTTATAAGCAGAATAGCTTTTTGCTAATTTCTGAACGGCTGTGTTTGAAGCATCAAATTTTCCTTCTTTTGTTTTAAAATAAGCATCATAATACAACGCTTCTGCCGCTAATTCTCCTTTAGAAGTTGTCGCTAATTTTGCATAAGCTGTTTTTGCTTTATCTTCATTTCCTGTTTGGATTGCTGCTCTTGCAACTATAATTTGAGCATCTGCTTTTACGCCTGCATCTGCTTTTGGATTTTCTAATACTTTCTCTGCAGAAACAACCGAATTATCATAATCTTTTTTATCATAATAACACTTCATTAAATTCGCTTGTGCAAAGTTTTTATTCTGAGGAAAATCTGCTTCACTTTCTAAACGCACTAAAACTGGAATGGCTTTATCGCAGTCTTTGGCTTTTAAATAAATTTGAGCTAATCTGTTTAATGCCTGCTCCGTAAATTCATTTCTTGGCTGATCAATTACAAATTGATAATTCGCAATTGATTTAGTTTCAGAACCTTCTGCATAATATAATTGTGCCAAATAGAAATTAGATTCAAGTGCATGAACACCATTCGGGAATTTATTAATATAACCTGTGAAACCTGTAATCGCAGTTTTAGAATTATTTTGACTGTATTGCTTAAAAGCTGCATCATAAGTATCATTGTCCAATTCTGCATCTGTAACAGCAACGAAATCCAGCGTACGAACCCAAGTCGCATATTCGTCCACTTTTCCTGAATCAACATAAATTAATCTTGCTGTAGAAACTGCTTCTAAAGCCTCTGGAGTTTTTGGAAATTCTGCCGCAACTTTTTTGAACTTAGTTAAAGCCTGCTCATCACGATCAGAATTGTAATAAATCAAACCTTGTTTTAAGATCGCTTTTGAAGTAAATGATCCGTTTTTAAATTCAGAAATCAATTGATCGTAAGCTTTTAAAGCCTGGTCGTTTTTCTTTTCTGCAACATACGTATTTCCTAACTCATACAAAGCATCATCCCGGTAAGATGATTTGTTGTACATCTTAACAAAATTGTTCAGTTCATCAATTTTTTTCGCATTATTTGACATGAATCCATAAGAAAGTGCTCTTTGAAATTGAGCATAGTCTGCATCGACTCCTTTTGCTGCAATTGCTTTTCCATAAGCTTCATTTGCTGCACTGTATTTTGAAGTTACAAAACGACAGTCTCCCAAACGCAAATAAGAATCGTTTAAACGAACTTTATCTGAAGGAGAATTATCAATTTGTGCTTGAAAAGAATTAGCCGCCTGATCGTATTCTTTCAGTTTAAAATAAGTGTAACCAATATTATAATTGATATTTTTATATTCATCTGTCGATTTTGACGCTGCCATTCCTGCAAACTGTTTATAAGTCAGCAAAGCGTTTTGCATATCATCATTAAGATATTCTGTTTCTGCTTTCCAGAAAGTAGCGCGAGCTGTAAATTCAGGAGTTTTTTGCTCGCTTACAGCACTTTTAAACATTTTACCCGCTTCTTGATAATTAGATTCATTATACAGCTCTAATCCGCGGTAAAACAATACTTTTTGATACGCCGCTTTGTTTTCTGCAGTTCTGTTTTTTTCTAATAAAGTCAGCGCTTCTTTGTAGTTTTTAGAAGAAATATAAGAATCAACCAATAGTTTTTCTACTTCTGCACGGCTTGAATTGTTCGGATATTTTTTTAGGAAATCCAGCAAGATTCCTGGAACAGCTTGATAAGCATTTCCAATATCATAACTTAATTTAGCGTAATTTAAAGCCGCATCTTCTTGAATCTGCGCATTGAAATCCATTTCTGAAGCGTTTTTAAAAGCATTCAAAGCTTCCTGCTTTTTACCAATATTCAAATAACTTAAACCTAAATGGTAATAGGCATTTTGTGCTACGAAATCTCTTCCTTCGATAATTTTATTGAATTGAGAAATTGCTTTTTCATAGTTTTTCTGTTCGTAATACGCGTAACCTAACTGATAAAAATCGGTATTATTCCACTTCCCTTTTTTACCTTCATATTTTTCTAAAAACGGAATTGCTTTGTCGTATTGTTTTAAATTGAAATAACTTTCTCCAATAATTTTATTCAATTCAGATTGTTCTAAAGCATTCGATTTAGCCATTGCAGTCTGCCCTAAATCAATTGCTTTTTGGAAATTTCCAAGTTTGAAATTCATATCAGCCTGATAATATGAAAGCTTTTCTTTGTATTTTTCTTCGCCAGAAACTTCGTCAAAATATTTAGTAGCTTCTTTATAATCGTCACCTTCATAAGCCATAAATCCTAAATAATATTTGGCTTGAGAACCGTATTCTTTCGAGTTTACTACTTTATTAAAATAATTGGTCGCTTCTTTTTTCTTTTTTGCATTAAAATAGCTGTAACCTTTCATGAAATTAAACTTATCCGACTCAGTTTTACTCATGTAACTTTCGTCTACTTTGTCAAACCACTGCAGAGCTTTTGGATAATTTCCCTGATCGAAAAAATACTGCGCTGCTTCTATATAAGCCTGATTTTGTTTGGTGCTCGTTGGATAATCGCTGACAAATTTTTCTACTAAAGCATCAGCATTTGCCTGATTGGTTCTTATCGCACAATTAGCAATGTAAAACGCGCAGTCTGACTCCACTTCCTCGGTCGTCGCATTGCTCTTTACGTGTTGAAAAATAAGTTGTGCCGAAGCATATTGTTTGTCATTATATAAAGCCAGTGCTTTGTCAAAATCCTTTAAATCGTAGGTATATATAGCTGATTTTTGTGCCGAAACTATGGTCGAAATAAGGATAATTTGGAATAAAAAGAACCAGGAAAGTTTACGCATTTTTGTAATATTTAGTATTCAAATGTATCATTTTATAACGTTTATAACGAAACGTTTTGAGGTTTTATTATGAACAAATTATTAAACGGCTGTGATTTTTTGCGTTACAAAACTTCAAAATATTGGTTCTCAAACTTTCTAAAAAACAAATAAATCAAAACCGTCTAAGCAATATAAGCATCAAAAACTTTACTTGGCATTTATTAAAATGAACTTATGGCACTGATGGTTTAATTTTTTAAACTTTTTCTTAAGAAATGATTGAAATTTATTTTGAATACAAGCGTTATCTTATTACTTTTACGATTCAAATCAATTTATTATGTCACAAACCGTACTATCTCTTAAAGAAGTCACTATATATCAAGAAGGAAGAAAAATTATCTCTCATATTAATTTAGACGTTAACCACGGTGAATTTATCTACATCATCGGAAAAACTGGCTCTGGAAAAAGTAGTTTCTTAAAAACTTTATACGCTGATTTACCATTAGTTGAAGGAGAAGGACATATCGTTGAATTTGATTTGGCAGGGATAAAAGAAAACGACATTCCATTCTTAAGACGTAAAATCGGAATTGTTTTTCAAGACTTTAAATTGCTTCCAGACCGTTCAATCAAAGACAATATGCTTTTTGTTTTAAGAGCAACCGGCTGGCACGAAAAAGATGCAATGCTGCACAAAATTGATGAAGTTTTGGATAAAGTTGGCATGAAAGATTTCGTGAACAAAATGCCGCATCAGCTTTCTGGAGGAGAACAACAGCGTGTTGCAATTGCAAGAGCACTTCTTAATGATCCAGAATTTATTTTGGCCGATGAGCCAACAGGAAATCTTGATCCGCAGACAAGTTCTGAAGTTTTAGAAGTATTAAAAGCAATTAATGCAACTGGAAAAACCATCATTATGGCAACACACGATTATGCTTTATTGATGAAATTCCCTTCTAAAACACTAAAATGTGAAGATGAAAGAATCTTCGAAGTGGTGCAAAGAAGCGTGTAATGCTTTCGATTTTAATTCCGGTTTACAATTACAACATTTTTACTCTCGTAGAAACGCTGCGTAAACAAACTTTGGAATGTAATATTCCTTTTGAAATTATTTGTTTAGACGACGCTTCGCAAGATTTTATAATTGAAAACCAAAGAATTAATCAATTTAATAACAGCTCTTTTTCTATTTTAGAAAAAAATATTGGCCGTAGTGCCATTCGGAATTTATTAGCACAAAAAGCAGTTTATGAAAATTTGCTTTTTTTGGATGCTGATACATTTCCTGTTCATAATCAATTCATTTCTAATTATATTGAAGCAATAAAAAAGAATGGAAAAGTTGTTTTTGGAGGGATTTTATACGAAAATAAAAAACCTGCAAAAGAGCTGCTTTTACGATGGATATATGGCAGAAAAAGAGAAGCTTTAAGCTTAGCTGACAGAATTCAGAATCCATCTGATTTTGCATTGGTTTCTAATTTATTAATTAAAAAAGAAATCGTTGCTCGTTTTCCTTTTGATGAAAATCTGACAAAATACGGTTATGAAGATTTACTTTTTTTCTCCGTTTTAAAATCCAATCTTATTGCGATTACACATATTGACAATCCTGTTTTTCATTTAAATCTAGAAACTTCTGCCCTATTTTTAAGTAAAACAAAAACGGCATTACAAAATCTGGTATTTTTAGATGTTTCTAATAAAATTTCAAAAAAGGAAAGTAAAATTATTGCATCATTTGAATTTTTAAACAGATTAAAACTAATCTCTGTTTTTAATTTTGTTTTTAGAAAATTGGAAACCAAAATTGAGCGAAATCTAGTTTCAGAGAAACCTTCACTTTTTCTGTTTGACATGTATAAATTAGGCTGTTATTGCTTTTTAAAATCAAAATAAATGGCTTTTTTTTCTATCATAATTCCGCTTTACAACAAAGAAGATTTTATCGAAAACACGATACAAAGTGTCTTGAATCAAACATTTCAAGATTTTGAAATCATTGTAGTAAATGACGGATCAACAGATAAAAGCGAAGAAAAATTATTGCAGTTTAATGATACTAGAATTAATTATTATAGCAAAAAAAACGAAGGTGCTTCTACCGCAAGAAATTACGGAATCGAAAAAGCAGCTGCCGATTTTATAACATTTCTCGATGCAGACGATTATTGGTATCCGACGTTTTTAGAAACAATGTTTAATCTTATTTCCAAGATTCCAGATCAAAAAGTATTTTCTGCTGCAATTGAATTTGATACTTCAAAAAAAATAATTCCAGTACAATATTCGATTTCAAAATCTAATGACGAATTTGAAATTGTAAACTACTTTCAAGCCAGTTTAAAAGAAACTGTTCTTTGTACTTCCTGCGCTGTTTTCCATAAAACTGTTTTCTCAGATGCTGGAAATTTTGATACAAAAATTAAAAGCGGTCAAGACACCGATTTATGGATTAGAATTGGTCTTATTTATCCTGTAGTTTTTTCTTGGAAAATATTAGCACGATACGTTTACGATCCTGAAAGTCTTTCGAAAAACAATAAATTTATTCACGAAAAAATGGATTTTTCTAAATATGAGAAAATAGAAAAAACCAATTTAGATTTGAAAAAGTTTCTCGATTTGAATCGGTTTTCATTGGCTGTAAAAAGTAAAATAGCAGGAGAAAAAGCACTTTTTACTAAATATTCTCAACCAATTGATATGAAGAATTTAGGTTTGAAAAAACAAATTTTATTACGCCTGCCCGCTTTTGCTTTGACCTTTTTGATTAAAACAAAAACAGTACTTGCAAATTTAGGCTGGGGCTCATCTGTTTTTAAATAGTTTGAATTTTTTAAATTCCCGAATGTAATCTTCTTCATTAAATTCATTGGAAGACAAAACCAAACAAACACTTCCTGAAGAGAAATTTTCGATTTCCCTCCATATACCCGGCACGATAAGCAAACCGACATTTGGTTTATTCAACGTCACTGTTTTCTTGTTTTTACCATCTTTTAAAATCACGTCAAAACTGCCGCTTAATGCAATTAAAAATTGCTGTTGGTCTATATGTGCATGCCCGCCTCTTTTGCTTCCGCTTGGCACATCATATAAATAATACACTCTCTTGGAAACAAACGGAATTGTACCTCCTTCAATGACCGAAAGATTCCCTCTTCTGTCCTGAATTTTAGGAATTTCGATTAATTGAATATCTGAAATACTGGTCATTTTAGATTGTTTAGAAGATTTTTCCATTGTTCAGAAATATTTTGTAAAGACAAATGTTTGACGCTTTCTACAGCGTTCTTTTTGCAAAAATGATACAATTCGTTATCATCTGCAAGCCGATTTATAGCTTCGGCCAAAGCTTCAACATTATGGTTCTCAACCAACAGACCATTAAATTCATTCTGAATAATTTCTCGTGGTCCAGAATTACAATCTACAGCTACAACAGACGTTCCCAAAGCTAATGATTCTATTATGGAAAGTGGAAATCCTTCGTAATAACTAGTTAGAATGGTAAATTTAGCTTTACGAACTTCATCAAATGGATTTTGTTTGAAAGGAAATATTTTAACGTAATTACTTAAATCTAAACTTTCAATTTTTTGTTTTATAAAATCCAAATCATTACCAGAACCTAAAAGATGTAATTCATATCCTTTCAAAAAAATTTGAGACTTAGAAAAAGCTTCCAGCAGTAGTGTAAAATTTTTTACTTTTTCATCAAATCGTCCAAAAAACAAAATCACTTTTTGAGTTTCTAAAGTCTCTTTTTTTAATTCTTCTTCGGCAATAAAAAAAGGATTGTAAATTGTAATGGTGTTTTTAAACTTATAAAGCTGATTTATTTTTTCTTCGATTGCTTTTGAGACACAAATTAAAGCCTCAGTATTTTCATAAATTATTCTCGACCAAAATACCGACGAAGGAAAATAATTTTTAAAATTATAACTATGCACAACGTAATAGATTTTTGTGTTTCGATAAATTAATCTTGTAATTAATTCTCTCAGTAATACATTTCTAGTTCTGCTGTCTATGATAATTTCTATATTATTTTTGGTTAAATAGCGGCGTAGTAAAATTCCTTTTTTTAATTTTCTGAGGAAAGAAAAAGAGCCTAAGCTTTCTTTTTCTAAATTTAATAAAGTTCCTGTATATAAATAATCTACAACATCATTTACAACAATCGAATGCACTTCAAATCCAGAATCTTGTAACATAAAAGTCAGTAAAGCTGCGAAACGTTCTGCTCCTCCTTTTCCTAAAGAATTTGAAACAATTGCAACTTTCTTTTTATTCATGTTTTTAACCAAAAAAGTAAATATATTTGTCAAATATACACATAAATGAAAGTTTTACTGGTAGGCGAATACAGTCATTTGCACAATTCATTGAAGGATGGTTTGCAAAAATTAGGACATGATGTTTTTATTATTGGTCAGAACGACGGTTTTAAAAATTTTCCAGTCGACTTTCCTATTCAGAAAAAATGGGATTCTGGTTTTCTAAAAAAAGTAAAAATTGCAGTATATAAACTTTCTGGATTCGATATTACCTCGTATTTAACGTATCGACAGTTTCTAAAATTCGAAAAACAATGTTCAGGATTTGATGTCGTGCAGTTAATCAACGAAAACAGTTTTCACTGCACGTATTATTTCGAGAAGAAAATCATTTCGAGCCTTTTAAAAAACAATAAGAAATTGTTTTTACTGAGTTGTGGCTACGACTATTTAAATGTAAAATATTGCTTCGAAAATCCTGATTTTAAATCTGTAATTCCGTTATATCAAAATCATAAAATAGATAAAAAATCTTTCGCTAATGTTTTAAAATTCCGAAGAAAGACATTTTTCAAACTACATCAATTTATCTACAAAAACTGCAGCGGCATTATTGCTTCAGATTTAGATTATCATCTTCCATTAGTAGGAAACAGTAAATATCTGGGAATGATTCCAAACCCCATTAATATTAACAAACTTCAATTTGAATCGCTAAATATTTCTGATAAAATCATCATTTTCCATGGCATCAACAATGATAATTATTTAAAAAAGGGAAATGATTATTTTGAAAAAGCTCTGGAAATAATTGAGAAAAAATACGGTTCAAAAGTTGAAATAATCACTGTTCGAAGTATTCCATATTCTCAATATATCGATTTGTATAATAGATCACATATTTTATTGGATCAAATTTATGGATACGATCAAGGATACAATGCACTTGAAGCAATGGCAAAAGGAAAAGTCGTTTTTACCAACGCCGAAACTGAGTTTACGGAATATTACAATCTTACTGAAAAAGTGTGCATAAACGCTATTCCAAATGTAGATTACCTAGTAAATGAATTGTCTTTTTTAATTGAAAATCCAGCAGAAATTACGGCAATAGGAAAACGCACTAGAACTTTTATAGAAGAGCATCATAATTATGTGAATATTGCACAAAAATACGTGCAGAAATGGAATGAAAATTAAAACAAACTTTTTCTAAAACAGATCGCAAGGACTATCAAATAACTCAAATTTTGAAAAGCGTAAGCTATTACAACTCCTTCTATTTGAAATATTTGAATATAATAAACACTAGCTGTATACAGAATAAATAAAGAAAATAATTCTGTAAGTATAAAAGCCGAGGTCAATTTTTTGGCAAAAAACTGATAGCCTAAAATCAAGGCGCAGACTTTAAAAATATCTCCCAAAAACTGCCACAAAAACAAATCTGCAACAGGCAGAAATTCTTTGCTAAAAAGCAGTTTAACCACAAAAAATCTAGCCAAATAAAGCACAATTAAACCCAAAACAAAAACAGGAAGAATGAACTTATAAAACTCCCAAAAAACACTTTTTGTTTCCTGATTAGTTGATGCTTTTGCTAGTTTTGGCAAAAAATAAACGGTTAGAATAGTACTGATAAATAAAAGATAATAAGACGAAATTCTCGTCATGGTTTCCCAATATCCAGCTTGTTCAATTCCTAAATCATGAATAATATGATTTCTAATTGCTAAGAACACAAAAGGCCCTAGAACCGAAGAAACCAAAGCCATTAAGGAATACGAGGAAAGATTTTTTATGATTTTAAAGTCAAATAAATCTAGTTTAATAATTTGAAAAAAGTTAATTTCTTTTTGAACTAGATAAAAAGTAACAAAAAACAAAAGCGCGGGCGCAATTACAATAGCCATTAAAGCTCCAATCGTTTCGTATTGTAAAATCAAAAAGAGAGAAACCGCTAAACCAATGATGTTTCCGATGATATTGATCCATATTACTTTTTGAAATTTTCCTAAACCATTGATTAAAGCAACAAAAAAAATTGAAACGGCATAAAAAGGCAAAGCCAAAGCCAAAACTTTAAAAATTGGTAAATATTCGGTGTTATTTCCAAAAATTCTGGTATTCCAATATTGGGCTGTAAAAAACAAAACAAAACCTAGAAGAACGGCTATGAATGAGAGGCTTATAAAAACAGTTGTAATTATTTTTTGAAGTTCAACTTTGTTTTTCTCATTTTCGGCGGTGTATTTTACGATGCCATTTTGAAATCCTAAAGTGGAAATATTTTCTAATGAAGTTAAAAAATTACGAAGATTTCCAACCAAAGCCATGCCGGTTGGCCCGACAAAAACGGCAAGTATTTTTGATGTAATTAATCCAATTCCGATTTTTAGAACAACGCTGAAACTGTTTAAAGAAGTTATCTTAAACAAACTGGTTTGACCTATTTTTTTATAGAAATTCAAACTTAGTATTGATTTAAAATTTCAATTATAAAATCAACCTCAAATGCTGTTAAAACAGGACTCATTGGCAAGCTTAAAACCTCATTATGAATCTTTTCTGTTACAGGTAATGATAAATTATTCCATCTTGAAGTTTCGGAAGAAAAAGCCTTCTGTTTGTGTGGCGGAATGGGATAATGAATTAATGTCTGAATATTATTTTGGGTTAAATAATCTTGTAAATTGTTTCTGTTTTCTGTTCGAATAACAAATAAATGAAAAACATGATTGTTTGAAAAATCCCAAAAAGGTAGTATTATTTTATCGTTTTTTATTTCAGACAAATAGCGTTTTGCAATCTTTCTTCTTTTCTCATTATCAGCATCTAAATTAGGAAGCTTCAAATTTAAAAATCCAGCTTGAAGTTCGTCTAATCTCGAATTTACGCCAACATATTCGTTATGGTATTTTTTCTCAGAACCATAATTCCGAAGTGAAAAAAGCACTTTGGCCAGTTCAGCATCATTTGTCGTGATCGCTCCGCCATCGCCTAAACAACCTAAATTTTTTCCTGGATAAAAACTATAAGCAATTGCTGATTTTAGTCCCGAAGCCTCGGGATAGATTTTAGATTTTAGAGTATTTTCCGCTCCGTGAGATTGTGCGGCATCTTCTATAATAATAAGATTATGTTTTTCTGCAATTTCATTTATTTTATCCATTTCGGATAATTGCCCGTATAAGTGAACAGCTAAAATGGCTTTTGTTTTTGAGGTGATTTTTTCCTCAATTAAATCTGGATTTATATTGTAAGTTTCTAATCTCGGCTCCACCAAAACTGGAACTAAATCGGCTTGCAAAATTGCTAAAATACTCGCTACATAAGTATTTGCCGGAACGATAACTTCGTCACCTTTTTGAAGTTTTCCGAGTTCGATATAGCCTTTAAATATAAGAATTAAAGCATCTAAGCCATTTCCGACTCCAATACAATATTTTGATTGGCAATATTCGGCGAAAGCCTTTTCAAACGCTTCCACTTCTTTTCCTAAAATATACCAGCCGTTATGTAAAACCGTTTGCAGTTTTTCCTGAAAAGCAGTTTCATAAGGTTCGTTGATTTTTTTTAGGTCTAAAAATGGTATCACTTTATTTCAATTTTATAAAAATCCTGATTGTAAACAGAACAGCCTAATTCTTCTTTTTGGTTTAAAAGCCCGTTATTGTAGCCCGCTTCATTATCATCTCCTACAATTCCCATGTCAAAAAAGTGCTTTCCTTTTCGTTTGTATTTGTGCAGCAAATTAATGAATAAAAAATCGAGTGCTCGAAATTCTTCTCCCGTCTTTGAAGTTGCACCATACTGTGATTTAACGACATTTTTGGTCTCAAAAATCGTTATTCCGGCAATTATTTGATCATTTTTATATGCAGAAAACTGTTTGATATTTTGAGGAAATTTAGATTTTAAAAGTGTAATTTCTTCTTTAGAATGAACAGGTTTTACGCCAAATTTTTTTAGTAATCGTGGCGCTAAAATTTTTTCCCAAAAAGGATAAAAATTTTGTTCTTCAACAATATATAAATCATTTTTTTTTTCAATTCTTCTAAAGTGCTTTAATTTACTTTTCGAAATCTTTAAAGGCACAGACAAATTAACCGCCAGATTCATTTCTTTTCGTTCTAAAACAGCGCCTCTTTTTATTAGAAAAAACTCGATTTCTTTATTTCCTTCCGAAAAATAAAAATCTGGAATCGGTTTATAATAAAAGGTTTGTATTTTATTTTCTTTCAAAAAAAGTAAAATTTCGTCTAAAATCAATGATACTTTTTCTGCCTTCAATTTAGATAAATAGACCAAACCACCATAAGTAAGTCCTTGATGAGAATAAACGGCATTTTCTCGTTTATTGGCTGGAAGAATGGCACGTAGTTTTTCTTCTTCAAAAATTAAAAGAGAGAAGTCTTCAAAACGATCGCGATGATATTCCATAAAATCACAGTGAAATAGAAACGTGGCATTTTTTGCCTGAGCGACAAAATCGTTCCAAATGGCAAAATCATTTTGATTGTATTTTTTTACAGTATATTTTGTCATCAATTATTTATGATCAAATGCTTTTAAATGCCATTTGTATTTTACTGCCAGCAGTCTAATTACAATAATTACAAGTGAAGTAACTAAATATAAAACATCGACGTTTAAATTTAGTGCTCTTAAACCAAAGAATACGAATCCGCCAAAAATACAGATTGTAGCATATATTTCTTCTCTAAAAACGTTCGGAATTTCGTTGCATAAAATATCTCGAATTACACCACCAAAACACGCGGTCATTGTTCCTAAAGCAATACAAATTCCGGGATGAAGTCCAATCACAATTCCTTTTTCGAGACCAATTAAAGTAAAAACTCCCAAACCAATTGTATCAAACAAAAATAATGAAGTTCTGAGTTTATCTAATTTTTTTCTAAAAATAATGGCTAGAAAAAATCCTAAAATAATCACGTAAACATACTGCATATCTCGCATCCACCCTACTGGAGTTCGTCCAATAAGGACATCACGGAGCGTTCCTCCTCCTACCGCGGTGACAAATGCAATGATAAAAACCCCAAACGGATCTAGTTTTTTATGCATTGCTGTTAAAGCGCCAGACATAGCAAACGCCATTGTCCCAATAATATCTAGTAAGTGAAACATTTTTTCTTAAGCTACAAAGATTTAAAGGTACAAAGGTGCAGAGATTTTTATAATTGTTTCTATTTTTTTAGTACTATTTTTATTTCAGGATTTATTCTCTTGATTGCTTCTAAAAATCTGTTTTTATCCTTTGGAGAAATTAAAAGCGTATCATATTTATTATATAAAATTTCTAATCGGTTAAAAGAAAGTGCAGGCGAACTTATAATATTAAAAGTCTCCGATATTGTTTTTATTTCCTTAACTTCAATTAAAAAATTAAAGAAATAGCCGCATTTTATTTTCAGTTTATCGCCTTCAATACTATACATAGTTGTTGAAAATGAATAGATGACATAACTAATTACAAAAATTATGAAAATAAAACCAAACCAATTTTGATCATACGCTAATCGTATTAGAATCAGCGTAAATAATATGCTTACCAGAATTACAAACCATAAATCAATTTTAGATTTGAATTTTTCCATTTGTTATTATATTATTTTTTAACGTAAATAGGACTTCTTTTTAGTAGATAAGTTACAGAATCCATCCAGCTGTCTTTTACTGCTAAAAGCGGTTTACGAGTTTGAGAATATATTTTGGTCGTATTTCTATACATGTCGAAATAAACAGTATAATAATAATAAACCTGTGTGTTTGCAGTAGTTGTAGAAATATCGTTTGTTTTTATTTTTTTGTTATTGTCGCTTACTTTTGCATTTCCGCTATTATAAGTAGTGGCTGTAGTACCAGAATTTATAGTGTAAGAAACTTTTGCAGCAACAATATTATCAACTCCCAATATTTTCTCAAGATCTTCAATTGGAGTTTCATCAATATTATTATGATCTATTCCAGCTTTATGAAGTAAACTATTTGTGGTTCTTAAATCTTGAACTGTTAACGGAAAAATATTTGATGATTTGTCCAGCAGTTTATTGTAAAGATCGTTTTGAGCAAATTTAGCCATGTCTCCTGAGCTTTCCTGCGTATCTGAATTCACGTAAGGAACTGGAAGCACCGCAATTGTATTGGGCTTCATTTCTGACGCTGTAATTGTTGACGAACCTGAAGACGGCGAACTATTTCCAGAACTTACATCAAAAGTTTGTGATCTTCCGCTGGCAAAATCAATTCTTGCAATCTGCGAAATGTCAAGTGAAATTACTAATGTTTCGCCTGGAAGTGAATATTCTACGGTTTTATCAGACATTTTTGAAATCGTACATTCAATAATCTGATAATCTCTTTTTATTATTTTATCCAATTTTTTTCCACCTTGAGCGAAACTAAAAGCAACGGCAAATAACATTAATATAATGAGGAGTGGCTTTTTACTTTTCATGTTCAGAGTTTTTAATTAAAAATATCATAACTAAATAATCAGTTAAATATAAAAAATTAAAATCTAAAGATTCAAAATAATTCTAATTCCTTAAAGAAAATTTTTACATATGCTGTGTGTAGAAATTGTAGTCTTTTAAAATTACTCGGATAAAATCGCTGTTATTTCCAGATTGATTTTTAATTCCGGTTACACTTTCTATTTTTGCTACCAATTTATAAATGATTTCATGATCATTTTTGGCTTCGGCTTTTTGGTATGTTTCCTTGATGATTCGCATATCATTGTCTGAAAGTTTTATCACTAAAGGATAAGTGGGAACATACGAATCTCCTATTTCTTCTAAAATTGTGTGGCTAATATTAATTTTATTTTTTAACGTTATAACTGCCGTACCCGCAGCCATATCACCCAGGCGCTGAGATTTCTGACTGGTAATTACTGCAATCATTCCTGGTAAACCAAAAAGACTGAAAAAATCTATTACTCTAAAAAACCATCTCACTAAATAATCGCCAAAACCAGCTTGATAACCGTCAATTTTTACCACTTTAATTTTTACCAATTTTTTGCCAAGTGATTGTCCTTCAAAAATACTTTCAAGAACTAAGGAGTAAACTATAATTGGTGAATACAAGATTAAATATACTGCGCCGCGAGACCAGCTGTCTAAACTAGCCATCAATCGATCTAACTGAAGCCAGTCAAATAGAACTACTGAAATTGCCGTCGAATAACAGATTATAATGAACAAATCAATGAAAAAAGCACCTAATCTTTCGCCTACAGAAGCAGCAATAAAATTTATTTTGACATTTTGTGTCGTATTAATAGATAATTCTGACATATTTTATATTTTAGCCAACAATGAGAGAAATCGCCTTTATAAAACAAAACAAAGAAAAATGGCTCGAATTTGAGCTGGCAATTTTTGGTAAAGCTAAAAAAAATCCTGATGAATTAGCTAATTTATACATTCAAATGATGAATGATTTGTCGTACGCTCAAACGTATTACCCTAAAAGTAAAACGGTTGTCTACTTGAATCATCTTGCCTCTCAAATTTATCAGAAGATTTACAAAACCAAACGAACAGACAGAAATCAGATTATTGATTTTTTTAAAATTGATGTTCCGCTTTTGGTTTACGAGTACAAAAGGTATTTGCTTTATGCATTTGCTTTATTTTTTGTGACAGTTTCTATTGGAGTACTTTCTGCCCGTTACGATCAAGATTTTGTTCGTTTAATTTTAGGAGACGAATATGTCAATATGACGCTGGAAAACATCAAAAAAGGCAATCCAATGGCCGTCTACGGTTCTGGAAGCAATTGGGGAAGTTTTATTGGCATTACTGTCAACAATCTTTTTGTTGGTGCTCGATGCTATTTTTATGGAATTTTTGCTGGTATAGGAACTTTTAATATTTTCCTTCAAAACTGTATTATGCTGGGTTCTTTTCAGTATTTCTTTTACGAGCAAGGCGTTTTCTGGAAAAGCGTTCGAGGAATTTGGATTCATGGTTCTATGGAAATTTTTGCCATTGTGATAGAAACTACTGCTGGATTTATTTTAGGTGCATCTATCCTATTTCCTAAAACCTTCTCGAGAATAAATTCATTTAAGATTGGATTTAAAAACAGTTTTAAAATATTTTTAAGTACTTTTCCATTCACGATAAGTGCTGGATTTTTAGAAGGTTTCATTACCAGATATTCTATCGATATGCCCAATTGGTTAAGCATTTTTATTATTCTGGTTACACTTGCGATTATCTCATTCTATTACTTGATTTATCCTTTTATTGTGCACAAAAAAATACATTCTTTAACCGCCAAAAATCTTTAAGACCAAGTAATGACAAGATTATTATTTATTTTATCTTTTCTTTTTTGCTGCGGCGTTTCTAAGGCTCAGGATTCAATTGTTATACCTCAGGATCCACCAAAAATTGCTGGAATTAAATATACTGAAAAGGACATTCAAATTGATTCGAATTCTGTCGAAGCGAAACATTTTGAGAAAAATTTCAAAAAAAAATACACTGATCCAGAATTTATCTACGAATATAAAGCGCCGGAAAAAAGCTGGTGGGACCATTTTATGCATTGGCTTGCGGGAGTATTTGCAAGTCTTTTCAATTTCAAAAGCGTTAAAACCTCACTGACTTTTGTTGGTATTTTATTTCGGATTTTAGCCGTTTTAATAGTTATTGTATTGATTTACTTGATAGCAAGGAGTCTGACAAAACAAGATGGGAGATGGATTTTTGGAAAAAATGCCAATAAGAAAGCGATCTTTTATTCTGATGCCGAAAAAAATATCCATCTTTTAGATTTCGAAAAATTAATAAAAGAGAGTATCGAAGCTGGCGAAAGAAGAATTGCTGTACGATATTATTATCTGTGGCTTTTAAAAGTAATGGCGCAGCATAATTATATTGAATGGGATATCGAAAAAACAAATTCAGATTACTTATACGAGTTACAGCAGCCTGCCCATAAAGAAGAGTTTACCTATCTTTCTTATTTGTATAATTACATTTGGTACGGCGAATTTGAAATTGATGATGCAATATTCCAAAAAACTGAAAACAGATTTAAAAAAGCTTTAAAAACCTTCGGCAATGGATAAAAACATGAAAATCTACATTGCGATTCTGGTTTTAATATTAGGCATCGTATTATTAACAGACAAGGGACAGCAAAAACCAATTGACTGGACTCCAACTTATTCTGTCAATGATAAAATTCCATTTGGTTTATACATTTTTGATCATGAAGTTAACGGCTTTTTTAAGAAACAAAAAATCCAAAAAATTTCAACTGAAACACCTTATGAGTATCTAGATTCCCAATATGATGAAAATGAAAATGTAGAGAATTATAAAATTAAAGGCACTTTCATCAATATTTCTGAAGCCAATAATATTGACGATCAATCTATGAAAGAGATTTTATATTTTGTTTCGCATGGAAATAAGGCTTTTTTAAGCATGAGAGCATTTCCAAAATTATTACTAGATTCTTTAAAAGTAGAATTAAAAACAGATTTTATGCCATCTGAAAATGTTTCGATCTGGATGGCCAATAAAAAAGTCAGCACAAAAAAATATACTTTTAATACTGGTTTAAGCGATTATTTTTCCAAAATAGATACTTTAAATACAAAAGTTTTGGGCTATCAAAACAGCAATAAAAATAAAAGACAAATTAATTTTATTGAAGTTCCTTATAAAAATGGATATGTCTATCTGCATACGCAGCCGGTAGCGTTTACAAATTATAACCTGCTGAAAAAAGACCATTATCAATATGCCGAAAATGTTTTGTCGTACTTTACAAAAGGAGATATATTTTGGTACAATAAAAGTCTTAACGATAAGCGAATTTCAAATTCGCCGCTTCGTTATATTTTGGCACAGCCAGCCTTAAAATCGGCTTGGTATTTAGCTTTACTTGGTATTTTGATATTTATGATTTTTAATGCAAAACGTAAGCAGCGTATTGTGCCAATTATAAAACCATTGCAGAATTTAACGGTCGATTTTACCAAAACCATTGGAAATCTATATTATCAGGAAGGAGATCACACTAATATTATTGATAAAAAGATTATTTATTTCCTAGAAAAAATCAGAACCGATTATTTGATTAATACATCAAAATTAGACGATGATTTTATTAAAAAACTGCATTATAAAACAGGAAAAGACGAAAAAGACATTCAAGAACTTATCGACTTAATAAACAATCACAGAAAGAGTTATCACGGAAGTCTGGAAGAAGATTTAATCCGAATAAATACAGCAATAGAAAAGATTTTACATTAATATTTTAGCCACATATTAAAAGATTAACAGAGATTAGTCAAAATCATTTTAATCCTTTAATCTGTGGCAAAAAACAAATAAAAAAAACACCAAATTATGGACGATATCAATACATCAAACGAAATCACAAATGAAAATGTGAATTTTGAAACCAGAATTAATTTAGGACCTCTTTTAGAGCACGTAAATACAATCAAAAAAGAGATTGAAACTGTAATTGTTGGACAGCATAAAATGGTGGACCAGCTTTTGGTTGCAATTTTGTCAAACGGGCATGTTCTTTTGGAAGGTGTTCCTGGAGTTGCGAAAACGATCACAGCCAAATTATTATCAAAAACATTAAACATTGGTTTCAGTAGAATTCAATTTACGCCAGATTTAATGCCTTCTGATATTTTAGGAACTTCAATTTTTAACCTAAAAACTTCAGAATTTGAATTCAAAAAAGGACCAATTTTCTCCAATTTAATTTTAATTGATGAGATAAATCGTGCTCCTGCCAAAACACAAGCGGCGCTTTTTGAAGTTATGGAAGAACGTCAAATTACAATCGACGGATCTGGTTATCAATTAGAAACGCCGTTTTTGGTAATTGCAACCCAAAACCCAATCGAGCAAGAAGGAACTTATCGTCTTCCAGAAGCGCAATTAGACCGTTTTCTTTTCAAAATCACTATCGATTATCCAAAATTAAATGAGGAGATTTTGATCATTCAAAGAGAACATTCTTTACAAGATCACGGAAAACTAGATTCGATAAAAACAATTCTTTCTTCTGATGAAATTAAGCAGTATCAAGGTTTGGTAAAACAAATTAGAGTCGAGCAAAATTTATTAGAATACATTGCAAGAATCGTGGTTAATACGCGCGAAAATGCCTTTTTATATTTAGGAGCTTCTCCTCGTGCTTCGATCGCTATTTTGAATGCTGCTAAAGGTTTTGCCGCCATCCGAGGACGTGATTTTGTTACGCCAGAAGATATTAAAGAAGCTGCGATTCCTGTTTTACAGCATCGTGTTATTGTAACGCCAGAACGTGAAATGGAAGGTATTACAAGCTCAGAAATTATTAAACAAATTATCGAAACTGTAGAAATCCCAAGATAATTGTTAATTATAAATTGTTAATGGTTAATGGTTAATGGTTAATGTTGGGACAAACTTGAAACTTGAAACGTGAAACCTGAAACTTGAAACATCGAACAAATGAAGTTCATAAAAAGTCTATATCTGAATAATTTCTTCTTCTATGTGCTTTTAGGCATAATAGGATTGTTTGTTTGTGCTTTTATTTTTCCGAATCTTTATAATGCGGTTTGGCTTATTGTTTTAGGTTTGGTGACTTTTTTAGGTCTTGATATCCTGATTTTATATTTGGCAAGAACTGGACTTGAAGCAGAAAGAATTACGCCGGAAAAATTATCTAATGGCGATTTAAATCCTATTCGAATCAACTTAAAAAATCATTATAATTTTACTGTTTCGGTTAAGATAATCGATGAAATTCCTTTTCAGTTTCAAGTTCGTGATTTCAAGATTGTAAAATCGATCAAAGCATCAACGCAAAAAGAAATTAGCTACGAGCTTCGCCCGACAGAACGAGGCGAATATCATTTTGGAGCTTTAAATGTCTATGTATCTTCCCCTTTAAAACTAATTGCTAGAAGATTTGCTTTTGAAAAAGACCAAATGGTTCCGACATACCCATCTTATATTCAGTTAAGAAAATACGATTTAATTGCTTTTTCTAATAATCTTTTTCAATACGGAATTAAAAAAATCCGCCGAATTGGACACACAATGGAATTTGAACAGATTAAAGAATATGTACAAGGCGATGATTTAAGAACATTAAACTGGAAAGCTACTGCCAAAAGAAATTCTCTGATGGTCAATCAGTTTCAAGACGAAAAATCACAAACTGTTTATATGGCAATTGACAAAGGCCGTGTCATGCAAATGCCTTTTGACGGCTTAAGTTTATTAGATTATGCGATAAATTCGGCTTTAGTTTTATCCAATGTCATTCTGAAAAAACAAGATAAGGCAGGACTTTTTTCATTTTCTAAAAAGGTAGAAAACAGAGTTTTTGCTGAAAGAAGAGGTTCTCAAATGCAGAAAATCCTAGAAACGTTATACAATGTAAAGACTGATTTTTTCGAAAGCGATTACAGCCGATTATATGTTGATATTAAGAAAAATATCAATCAAAGAAGTTTAATAATTCTGTATACCAATTTTGAAACAATGGACGGATTGAATCGCCAATTACCTTATTTAAAAGGAATTGCTAAAAGTCATTTATTGGTTGTTGTTTTCTTCCAAAACACTGAATTGAATTCAATCATCAATAAAAAAACAGCCACGATTCAGGAAGTTTATGACAAAGTGATTGCAGAAAAATTTATGTTCGAAAAACGATTAATCGTAAACGAACTTAAAAAATACGGAATCCATTCGGTTTTGACACAGCCTGAGAATCTTACGCTTGACGCTATTAATAAATATTTGGAAATTAAGTCGAGAGGGATTTTGTAAATTTCTCTTCTATTAATTTAAAGTTACCTTACGTTATCCCGTAAAAATTAATTGATTAAATTACTTAGTTTTGAAAAAAATCAAAAAGATTCAATGTAATTTCAATTAATAAAAAATGAAAAAAATCATCCCAATTCTGTTCATTTTATTAAGCTTTAAATCTCTGGCACAAAAAACAGAAAACATAATCATCATTACTACAGATGGTTTTAGATGGCAGGAAGTTTTTAAAGGATTTGATCCTGCAATTGCCAATGACAAAAAATTCAATCAGGGAGACAGCGCCTATATTTATAAAAAATATGCTAATGCCGATATCAAAGAAGCACGTAAAAAACTAATGCCTTTTTTCTGGTCCGAAATAGCTTCAAAAGGTCAGATTTATGGAAATAGAGATTTAGGAAACAAAGTTGATGTTGCCAATCCGTATTGGTTTAGTTATCCTGGCTACAGCGAAATTATGACCGGAAATGTTGACCTAAAAGTGAATTCAAACGGCTATAAAGCCAATCCCAATGTCAATGTATTGGAGTTCTTGAACCAGCAGTCGAAACTAAAAGGAAAAGTTGCGGCTTTTGGTGCTTGGGATGCTTTCGATAGAATTCTGAATGAAGAAAGAAGCGGGTTTCCTGTCATTTCTGCCTTTGATAAAGTTGGCGGTAATAAACCTACATCGGCTCAAAAATTACTAAATGAAATGCGTGACAACTCCTATAAGCCTTTCCATCAGGATGAATGTCTCGATGTTTTTACGCATTATCAGGCAATGGATGAACTTAAAACGAAAAAGCCAAAAGTATTATATATCGCATATGGCGAAACTGATGAATGGGCACATCATGCGCAATATCGTTCGTACTTAGACGCTGCCAATCAAGTTGACAAATGGATTGAGGAAATTTGGAATTTTATTCAAAATGATCCGCAGTATAAAAATAAAACGACTTTGTTTATAACAGTTGACCATGGCCGAGGCGACAAAGTAAAAGCACAATGGACAGACCATGGTTCTGATGTTCCTGGTGCATCTGAAATTTGGTTTGCCGCAATAGGACCAGAAATTGCACCAAAAGGTGAAATCAAAACTGAATCTCAATTGTATCAAAAGCAATTTGCTCAAACTTTAGCAAAAATTATGGGATACGATTTTAAAACGTTGCATCCTGTAGAAAAAGAAATTTCAGAATTATTCTAACGAAACCAAAAACCCAAAATAATTAACCATTTTAAACCAATTCAATGAAAAAAACATTACTAGTCGTTTTGTTATGGACGATCTCTATTTTCAAAATGGCTGCACAACAGCCTGACACGCTCACAGCTTATTACGACAAAATTGAAAAATCCTTCAATTACGAATCGGGAAAAATTACACTTCCTGAAGGCGACGGAACTTTGAATGTTCCTAAAGGTTTCAAGTTTTTAAATGCCGAGCAAACCCAAAATGTTCTAAGTAATTTATGGGGAAATCCAGAGGATAAATCCATTCTGGGTTCATTAGTTCCTGACGGAAAAGGTGTCACACACATGGACAGCTGGATGTTTGTAATCAGCTATCAAGGTGATGGTTACGTAAAAGATGATGATGCCGATGATATTGATTATGATGATCTTCTTAAAACTATGAAAGAAGATGTTGCAACTGCAAATGTAGAGCGAAAAAACGCTGGTTATCCTGAAGTTCAATTAATTGGATGGGCTTCTAAACCTTTTTACGACAACAAGTTAAAAGTACTTCACTGGGCAAAAGAATTGCAGTTTGGCGCTGATAAAAACCACACTTTAAACTACGATTTAAGAGTTCTGGGAAGAAAAGGAATGTACAATATTTCGGCTGTTGCTGGTGTAAATCAGTTAGAAGAAGTAAAAGCAAGTATTCCTGGAATTATCAAAAGTGTTGAGTTTAATGATGGAAACAAATATTTAGATTTTGATGCAGACACAGACACAGTTGCCGCTTGGACGATTGGTGGTTTAGTTGCTGGAAAAGTATTAGCAAAAGTTGGATTTTTCGCCATTTTAGCAAAATTCGGAAAGTTCATCGTAATCGGAATTATTGCCGCTTTTGCAGCCGTAAAGAAATTTCTTTTTGGTAGCAAAGACCAAGTTGTTGCTAGACCTGCAGAAGAAGAAACTGCACTTTTAGAAGAAAATAATTCTACAGAAGAATAGTTTTTTGCCGCGAATTTCACGAATTTACACGAATTCATTTTTGCATTACTGCGAGAAAAAATTAGTGGAAATTCGTGAAATTCGCGGCAAACTTTTTTATAAGACTTACAAGGTTTTAAAAACCTTGCAGGAAGAAAAAAACTCTGTACCTTTGCCCCTCTGCAACTTTGAGCCTTTAAAAAAATGAAACAAATCACTTCAATTCAAAATCCGTTTATAAAATCTTTGGTTTTACTTCAAGAAAAATCCAAAGCCAGAAAACAAACCGGAACATTTTTAATTGAAGGTTTAAGAGAAATTTCATTAGCAATAAAAGGCGGTTATGAAATTGAAACGGTTTTATTTTTACCAGAATTAGTTTCTGAAAATGAAATCAACAAACTGATTCAGAATCCGTTTCAAATTATCGAAATCAATAAAGAAGTTTATCAAAAACTGGCTTATCGCGATACTACCGAAGGAATTTTGGCTGTAGCTAAAAGCAAATCACTAAAATTATCCGATTTAAAATTATCGGAAAATCCATTAATTCTAGTTGTTGAATCCTTAGAAAAACCAGGAAATATTGGTGCCGTTTTACGTACTGCAGACGCAGCTAATTTAGACGCTGTTTTAATTGCCAATCCAAAAAGTGATTTATACAATCCGAATATTGTGCGTTCAAGTGTTGGCTGTCTTTTTACCAATCAAATTGCAACAGGAACAACTTCTGAAATTATTGCTTTTTTAAAAGAAAAAAAGATTAATTTCTATAGCGCAACGCTACAAAATTCAACCTCTTATCATACTCAGGATTTTACAACTTCAACCGCTTTGGTTGTGGGTACAGAAGCAACTGGTCTAACGCAGGAATGGCGAGATAGTGCTACTCAAAACATTATTATTCCAATGCAGGGCGAAATTGACAGCATGAATGTGTCTGTCGCTGCCGCGATTTTAATTTTTGAAGCGAAGCGCCAGAGAGGATTCTGATTTTAGATTTTGGTCCCGAAGCCTCGGGATAGATTTTAGATTTTCTAAAAGTCGCTTCGCTCCTTTTTGGAATTTGGGATTTAAAAAATTTGGAATTTTACCCCTTCAAAAATCTAAAATCTTTCCCGAGGCTTCGGGACTAAAATCTACAACCGCAAAACCTTGTGTATATAGAAACTAATTCTTATTTTTAGTACTTGAACTATGCCGTTATGACAGAATTAGATATTGAAAAAGAAAACAAAGCTATTGCGCAGGAATACAAGGAATTACTTCGAATAAGTTACCAAACTTTAAGCCCAGCTGACAAAAAATTAATTCGAAAAGCTTTTGATGTTGCCGTTGATGCCCACAAAGAGCAGAGACGCAAATCGGGAGAAGCGTATATCTTTCATCCTATTGCAGTTGCAAAAATTGTTGCCTCAGAAATTGGTCTGGGAGCGACCTCTATCGCCGCGGCCTTATTACACGATGTTGTAGAAGATACTCCAATTACAGTTGAAGATATTGAGCGATTATTTAATCCGAAAGTAGCACAATTGGTTGAAGGTCTTACTAAGATTTCGTTAGTTCAAAAAGATTTGAATGCTTCAATGCAGGCTGAAAATTTCAGAAAAATGATTCTGACATTGAATGATGATGTCCGTGTTATTCTGATCAAATTGGCCGATCGTCTTCACAACATGCAGACAATGGATTCGATGGCGGAATATAAACAAACCAAAATCGCATCTGAAACTTTATATATTTATGCTCCTCTAGCCCACCGTTTGGGACTTTACAATATAAAAACCAAACTTGAAGATTTAGGCTTAAAATATACCGAACCAGCTGTTTACAATGATATTGTCAGTAAAATTCGTGAAACCAAGGAAGAACAAGATGCTTACATCAAAGATATTTCTGATGTTTTAAAGAAATCGCTAGACAATGAAGGCATTGATTATATCATCAAAGGCCGACCAAAATCTATTTATTCTATCCGTAGAAAAATGCGTGCTCAAAATGTAAGCTTTGATGAAGTTTACGACAAATTTGCACTTAGAATCGTTTATAAATCGGATGCCCACGATGAAAAATTTGTGGCATGGAAAATCTATTCAATCGTAACCGATCATTACAGACCAAGCCCGAGCCGTTTGCGTGATTGGATTTCGTCACCAAAATCTACCGGTTACGAAGCACTTCACATTACAGTAATGGGTCCGAAAGGACGCTGGGTTGAAGTTCAGGTTCGAAGCGAACGTATGGACGAAATTGCTGAGAAAGGATATGCTGCACATTATAAATATAAAAATGGAGCAACAGAAGAAAGTGGCTTAGATGTTTGGCTGAATCTTTTGAGAGAAGCATTAGAAAACCCTGAAACCAATGCAGTAGATTTTGTTGAAGATTTCAAAATGAATTTATATTCAAAAGAAATTTTCATTTTTACGCCAAAAGGAGAAATCAAATCACTGCCTAAGGGAGCGACTTCTTTGGATTTTGCTTTTAGCATTCACTCTGAAATCGGAATTAAGACTCGAGGAACACGTGTAAACGGAAGATTAGTTCCTTTGAATTACGAACTTAAAAGTGGTGATCAGGTTGAAGTAATTACTTCTCCAAATCAGAAACCAACGGTAAACTGGCTGGAATACGTAACGACTTCTAGAGCAAAAAATAAGATCAAGAATGTTCTGAACGAGAACACTAAAAAGATCGCAGAAGAAGGAAAAGAATTGCTTGTTAGAAAACTGAAACATTTAAAAATTACTTTTAACGAACAGGTTACAAACGAGTTAGTTAACTTTTTTAAACTCAAAACGAGCTTAGATTTATTTTATAGAGTCGGAATCGGCGCGATTGAAAATCAGCAGTTAAAAGATTATGCCGCTCAGAAAAGCAATTCTTTTATCAATTTCTTTAAAAATAAAATCAAAAGAAATAAAGATACCACTGCAGCTGAGGATATTCATAAACCAGTTATCAGCAGCAATTACGACATGCTGGTTTTTGGAACTGAACATGACAAACTCGATTACAAACTTTCGCAATGCTGTAACCCTATTCCTGGTGACGATGTTTTTGGTTTTGTGACTATTAATGAAGGAATTAAAGTACATAAAAAAGATTGTCCAAACGCAATTGGAATGCAGTCTAATTATGCGTATCGAATCATGAGCGCCAAATGGATTGACTCTTCGCAAGAGGAATTCAAAGCGATTATCAATATTACGGGAATGGATGTTTTAGGACTTACCAACCAATTGACAAGAGTAATTTCGAACAATATGAGCGTAAATATCCAGAGTATTTCGCTGAGTACAGATGCAGGAATTTTTCACGGTCAGATTGCTGTAATTGTAAAAAATAACACCATTTTGAAGAAAATGATTAATGCAATTAAGAAAATTGACGGAGTTGATAAAGTTACCAGAGAATACAGAACCTAACTTTTTAACCTATCTATAAGGGTTTTATAACTAAACTTTAAACCCGAAACTTTTATTGATTAAAAATAAAAATTTATCTTTGCCGGATATGACACTCATTTCAACTGACAACACTAAAAATCAAGAAATTGTAAAAAACGTATTTACAATGTATCTTGAACAAAAAGGGCATCGCAAAACTCCTGAGCGTTATGCTATACTTCAGGAAATTTACGACAGCGAGGAACATTTTGACATAGAAAATCTTTATATCAAAATGAAAAACAAAAACTATCGTGTGAGTAGAGCTACTTTGTACAACACGATTGAGTTATTGTTAGACTGTGCTTTGGTTAGAAAACATCAATTTGGGCAAAATCAAGCTTACTACGAAAAATCATATTTCGACAAACAGCACGATCACATTATCATGACTGATTCTGGCGAAGTAATTGAATTTTGTGACCCAAGAATTCAAACCATCAAAAAAACAATCGAAGAAATATTTGATATCGAAATTACGAATCACTCACTTTATTTCTACGGAAACAAAAAAGAAAAACAATAATCCAGAAAGGAATTATTCAAAAAAAATAAAAAAAAGAAAAATTAACTACATAATCAGTAGGACAACTTAGATTGTCCCAACGCAAATTAAAACAGAATGACCGTAGATTTATTACTAGGATTACAATGGGGAGATGAAGGTAAAGGAAAAATTGTTGACG
>Ga0157370_10001345_pt1 | contig 30524 bp, 24 predicted proteins | sample C35metaG_FD_113463 | JGI IMG/M metagenome (GOLD analysis project Ga0157370, IMG submission 113463) | Corn rhizosphere microbial communities from Kellogg Biological Station, Michigan, USA - C3-5 metaG | ecosystem: Host-associated > Plants > Roots > Rhizosphere > Soil | place: USA: Michigan...
AAAAACTTAAACTGGTTTAAGAAACGATTCTTTTCCGGATTTCGCTCAGATATTCCGGTGTGAACCCAAGGAAAGAAGCAATAAGGTATTGCGGAACACGCTGCACAAAAGCAGGTTGCTTCTTAAGTAAATTGAAATAAAAATCTTCTTTGGAAAGCGAAAAAATATATTTGACCCGCATCTGATTGGCCGCATAAGCTCTTTGGTAAACAAACCTGAAGTATCTTTCCATTACGGGAAACTCTTCCAATAATTTTTCCTGAGCATCGCTGGAGATAACGAGAATCTCTGACTTTTCGACGGTTTGGATGTAAAATTCGGAAGGAACTTTGTGTTCATAAGAAATATTGTCTGTCATCCACCATGTTTCTATGGCAAATTCCGTGATTTGTTCCGTTCCTTTTTCATTAATGAAAAACTTGCGGAGAAGACCATTCAGAACAAAATAATTGTGTTTGCAGATTTGTCCTTCTTCCAGTAGATTTACTTTTTTAGCAAAAACTTTGACCTCGAAAAAAGAGAATATCTTTTCGAAATCTTCATCGTTGATCTTGATGAATTTTTCTAAATGGGTTCGGAAGATTTGGGACATTCGTTTTTTATTGATGAATGTAAATTTAAACAAAAAAGCAAAATGCGTATCCACATTTTGCTTTGAACTTTATTGAGATTGATTCTGTATTTACATTCTGGCTAATATCTCTTTCTTCTTCGTTTCGTAATCTTCAGCAGATATTAAGTCATTGTCGAGATATGCCTTTAATTTCATTAGAGTTTCCATCGGATCCTCACTTGGAGTCTCTTGCTTAGGTTCTTCTTTTTGCTCTGGTTGTGTGTTGACGGTAATTCCGCCGGAAGTGGCACGTTTGTCTTCCAGTTCTTTTTGCCTGCGAAATTCTATCATTTCTTCTTCTTTGGCCTGTGCATATTGGTAAAGTTTTCTGGCTTGAGATTTTGGAATATAATCTATAGTTTCAACAAATCCGCTGACAGCAGTCATTTTGAAAGTCGAGCCTAAAATGGCTTCGCTGATGTGACTTTCGCCAACATCTTTCCAAAGATAATCCTGAAAATCTGTCACCAACCCGAATGTCTTGGAACGGAAAAATATGATTCTCTTATTGGTAAGGACGATAGAATCTGGAGATATGTTAATTGCAGGTTTATTTTGAACAGCGATGTATTCTAGAGTTTCGCCATTGGTCAGCAGATCATTTACTTTTTCTACGATCTTTTCTACAGCTTTTGGATCTTGTTCTTCGTTGAGGTATTTTTTGAGATTATTGATCATTGTATAACTTTTGTGATTGGTTTTATTTAATGTGAAATTACAAAAACAAATGGAAATATCTCAAACAAAAACTGCATCAAGAAGTCCAATGCAGTTTATAATATTAATGTGAAAAATGAAATTTTATCTAAATCGCAGCGATTCGGATTAATAAAACAACTTTATTCTTTGATGATTTTCTGTACTTGTATTCCTTTGTTTGTTTTAATTTTTAAGATGTAATTACCTTTTGGTAGACTAGTGAGATTTATTTCTTTTGATAAATCATATTTTAATAATTGTCCGGTAGCAGAGTAAATTTCTACTTTTTGTAATTGATCTTCAGTTTGAATAGTCAAGATATTTTTGACAGGGTTTGGATAAATTTTAGCATTCTTATTTAAATCTAAATCATTCACTCCAAGAGTAGTACAAGAGATATTGACTAATGTGTTTTTATCTACATTGGTTCCGTCACCTAATTGGCTGCTTATATTATCACCGCATGCCATAAGAAATCCGTCTACATTAGTAACTAAAGTATGACCGTGGCCGGCAGAGATATTAAACTTATCACTAGCTGTTCCTATTCGGGTAATTACAGATTTGTTAATATTCGTTCCATCACCAAGCTGTCCATTTGCATTATCTCCCCAAGCGAATAGATAACCATTTGTGGTAATAACTGCCGTATAGTTTTCACCTGTTTCAATATTTTTAATTTGATCAAATATAACTGTCGGAACATGCTTTTCCGTGGTTGTTCCATTGCCTAATTGTCCAAAAATATTTCCGCCCCAAGTGTATAAGGCTCCATTTGTATTGCTTGCCACAGAATGATTCAATCCTGCACTTATATTTACCCAGCTCGTATCTGTTCCTATTTGAGTTGGAATGGTTTTACTAATTGTGGTGTTATCTCCCAACTGCCCGGAACTATTATTTCCCCAAGCCCAAAGTGTTCCATTGGTTTTTATTGCAAGTGTATGAAAACCTCCTTCCGCAATGTTTTGCCAATTGCTTTCGCTGCCAATTTGAGTTGGTATATTTTTTTTAACGTTTGTTCCGTCTCCCAGCTGTCCGGAATTATTATTTCCCCAAGCCCAAAGTGTTCCATTGGTTTTTATTGCAAATGAATTACCATCTCCCGTTGCAATACTTTTCCAATTTGTATCCGTACCTATCTGTGTGGGAATATGTTTGTCGGTATAAGTTCCGTCTCCCAATTGTCCGATATTATTTCCTCCCCAGCTCCATAAAGTACCATCATTTTTGATTGCAAGCGTATGAGTATTACCAGCTGAGATTTCTTTCCAGTTTTTTGCTATTCCAATTTGTTTTGGGGTATTTCGTTCAGTTGTTGTCCCATCGCCCAATTCGCCTGCAGAGTTATCTCCCCAAGTCCAGAGTGTACCATCGTTTTTAATAGCAACCGAATGATAGCTTCCGGCACTTATTTTCTGCCAGCATTGTGCAAATGTTTGTAGACTAATTAGTAATAGTGAAAGAATAATTGTTTTCTTCATTTTAATGTTTTTAAATTAAATAGTTTATTTTTCACAAAGAAATTAAAATTATTTAATTATTTAATAAATTTTTATTTAAATTTTTCACTAAACAAAAAAACTGCATCAGAAGTCTAATGCAGGTTATATTTTATTTTAAAGTTTAAATCCTAGTTTTCCAGCTGGATTACAATAAATTCCAATTCATTTCAAAATTTTCATCGGTTATTTTGCTTAATTTATTGAGGTGCTTGAGGATATGTGACAGTAGATGGTATGACTTTTATTACTTAATTTCTTCATTAGGTTTATCTTCTATGTCCTTAATCCTATATTTATTCTCAATGAAGTTAAGTTTTGGAAAAAACAAATTCTTTGATTTACCAATTGCGAAACCTAATTTGTAACCTTTGTTCTCTTTTGTAGTCATGTAAACATTATCATATTCTTTATCATCATTAGGAATAAAAAGCATTGAATATTGATTTTCATTCTCATTAGAAATAAAGTCATCGTTTGGTCTAGTTGTAGTCCAGGCTTTAATATCTGCTTTGTAAAATATCTCATTTGGATAATAAAGATAATTTGTTAGAAAGCAAAGAGTTCCAAAATCAATGTCATAAGGAAAAGTAAGAACTGATAGATTTTCAGAAATTTTTGTCAGTTTTACAATTGCTACTAGATTTTGTTTATTATAAATATTACAGAATTGAAGTGTTGCCTTTTTTATATCTTCATATCTTGCACCGTCAACAATAATTATCTTATCATTTTGAATTAATTTCTTTTGTTCAGAAATATTTTGACGAGAAGTATCTTTAAATTCTTTGTTATCATTTTTTGGTAAACAAGATTTTAATATTAATGCAATTAAAATTACACATAAAATAATCAGAACTATTTTCATTGGTTTAAAGTTAAATTTTTTCCTGCGATGAAAATACAAAAACAAATGGAAATGTGGTCAATAAAAAACTGCATCAGAAGTCTAATGCAGTTTATATTTTATTTTAAAATTTAAATTTTAACTTTCCAGTTGAGTTCCCAAAAACTCCCATTCCTGCAAAGTCAAATCCAATTCTTCTTTTGTTTTGCTGTAAGTTTCCAAAGTTTCTTCAGAGGGATTTTCTTTGGTGAAAGAACTTTCAAATTCCTCTATCTTAAGTTCAAGTTCAGTGATCTTTTCTTCTACTTTTTTGATTTTATTCTGAATGTTCTTTTGTTCCTTGCTTACGATAATATTAGATTCCTGAGTTTTTACAACTGGTTCTGGAATCTTAACTTCCGGAACATCATCCTGATGGAGTTTTGCTTTTTCAGCAGAGATTTCGCGGATGCTTTCTTTTTGTCTGAATTCAAGATATTCATTGATGTCACCAAGGAATTCTTTCATACTTCCATCACGGAATTCGAAGATCTTGTCCGACAAACCTTGCAGGAATTCACGGTCGTGGGAAATGACGATCAATGTGCCTTCAAACTTCTGAAGTGCCAACTTGATAATCTCCTTCGACTGAATATCCAAGTGATTCGTAGGCTCATCCATAATCAACGTGTTGAACGGACGAAGTAACAGTTTACAAAGTGCCAGACGGTTTCTTTCTCCTCCGGAAAGGACCTTCGTTTTCTTAGTCACATCTTCGCCCTGGAAAAGGAAAGATCCCAAAAGATCACGAACTCTAGGTCTTGTTTCCTCGGTTGCAGAATCTTCCGCTTCCTGAAGAACGGTTTTTTCAGGTGTCAAAACTTCTTCCTGATTCTGAGCAAAATAGCCGATATTCACATTATGACCAAGATTCCAAGCTCCGGAATAATCTGTAATGTCGCCCGCAAGAATTTTTGCTAAAGTTGTTTTTCCTTGTCCGTTTTGTCCAAGCAAAGCAATTCTGGCGCCTCTTTCTACGATGAAATCCACTTTATCGAAAATCTGTTTTTTGCCGTAAGCTTTCCCAAGATTCTGTGCTTCGAAAATTACTTTTCCAGGCTGTACACTCGGTTGAAATCTAATGTTGAATTTGGAAACGTCTTCATTCTCAACTTCAATACGTTCTACTTTGTCCAGTTTTTTGATCAATGACTGCGCAAAAGATGCTTTGGAAGCACTCGCACGGAATTTATTGATCAATTCTTCTGTATGTTTTATTTCTGCATCCTGATTCTTTTTAGCCTGGATGAGTTTTTCTTTTCTGTCTTTTCTTAGTTCCAGATATTTGGAATAGTTGGCTTTGTAATCATCAATTTTTCTATTGTTAACGTCAAAAGTTCGGTTACAGGTAGAGGTCATAAACTGTTTATCGTGACTTACAAGTAACATCGATCCCTGATAATCTTTCAGGAAATCCTCCAGCCAGATGATAGATTCCATATCCAGGTGGTTGGTAGGCTCATCCAGAAGCATCAGGTCGTTCTGTTGAAGAAGCAGCTTTGCAAGCTCAATTCTCATTCTCCAACCGCCGGAAAATTCGTCGGTAATTTTATGGAAATCATCTGCTTTGAAACCCAATCCAAATAAAATCTTCTCCACATCGCCTTCCAGATTATAAGCATCGAAATTCATCAAAAGATCGTTCAGATCTGTCATTCTGTTGATGAGATCGGTGTAAGCATCACTTTCGTAATCGGTTCTGGTTGCCAATTGATGGTTGACTTCTTCCAATTCGTCTTTCAAAGCGTTGATCTGCTCAAAAGCCTGCATCGTCTCGTCCCAAACGGTTCTTCCTTTTACGAAGTCAAGATCCTGTTTTAGGAAACCAATTGTGATTTTACCTTCGGTAATCACATTGCCTTCATAGAAATTGATTTCTCCGGAAAGTATTTTTAGAAGCGTGGATTTCCCGGCTCCGTTTTTCCCAACCAAACCGATTTTGTCTCCTTTTTTGATGGTGAAATTGGTGTCTTTGAAAAGATAATTTCCTGCGTGATGTAAGCCTAATCCCTGAACCGAAAGCATTGTATTCTATATTTTATTTGAATTTGCAAAAGTAAGGTTTAATTGATGACGAACCAAGAGCGAATAATTAAGATAAAATACAGTTAATATGGTTTTTAGAATTGGAGCGTTTTAGGTTTTTTTTGATGGTTTAAAATGGAAGATAAATGTTAATGATGTAATTATTAAATTATTGTAATTGATGTAATTTTTTTTTGAATAATGTTTTGGTTTTTTTTACAGGTCGCTCCTCTGGAGCTTAGTTTGGGCTATTTAATTTGTCTCTATTAACAGTTCACCGCTCTGCGGCTATTTTATAATTAATAAATGTCAATTTAATGACAAAACTTGAATTTATGCTGAATCTGCAGCCCGACTTATCTCAATTTCTTATTTTTTTACTTTGAATCGATGAACCACTTCGTTGGGTTTGAGTGGAAATCCTTTTTTGCTTTGACTTAATTTCTATTTAAACTGAAATCTTCGAGCAAAAAAGATTGGGAACCCTTCGACTGCGCTCAGGATAAACTACAGGCGGATAAAGCTGCCCAAATAATTATTGTTAACAGCATCCAACTTCCGACATCCAAACAAATCCTTATCTTTGCAAAAATCTTAAATAAAATGAGCAAACCGATTACTGAGTTCATAGAAAAATATTATCTGCATTTTAATGCTGCGGCATTGGTAGATGCTTCCAAAGCTTATGTTGCCCACCTGAAAGATGGCGGGAAAATGATGATTACACTTGCCGGCGCAATGTCAACTGCTGAATTAGGGAAAATTCTTGCTGAGATGATTCGTCAGGGTAAAGTGGATTTTATTTCTTGTACAGGCGCAAACTTAGAAGAAGATCTAATGAATCTTGTTGCACATTCTCATTACGAGAGAGTTCCACATTACAGAGATCTTACGCCTCAGGAAGAATGGGGACTTTTGGAAAGAGGCTTGAATAGAGTGACTGACACTTGTATCCCGGAAGAAGAAGCGTTCCGAAGATTGCAGAAACACATCTACGAAATCTGGAAGGATGCAGACGAAAAAGGAGAAAGATATTTCCCGCACGAATATATGTACAAAATGATCTTGTCAGGCGTTCTTGAGCAGTATTATGAGATTCCAAGAGAAAATTCCTGGATGATCGCAGCTGCAGAGAAAAACTTGCCAATCGTAGTTCCGGGATGGGAAGATTCTACAATGGGGAATATTTTCACATCGTATTGCATCAAAGGCGATTTGAAATTCTCCACAATGAAATCAGGAATCGAATATATGGCTTATCTGGCTGATTGGTATCCGAAAAATTCTGGTGGAAAAGGTGTTGGATTCTTCCAGGTTGGCGGTGGAATTGCGGGTGATTTCCCAATCTGTGTGGTTCCGATGCTGTATCAGGATATGGAAATGCACGATATTCCGTTCTGGAGTTATTTCTGTCAGATTTCAGATTCTACAACTTCTTACGGGTCATATTCCGGAGCTGTTCCGAATGAGAAAATCACTTGGGGAAAACTCGATATCACAACTCCGAAATTCATCGTGGAAAGTGATGCAACGATTTGTGCACCGTTGATGTTCAGTTATATTCTTGAGAATTCTTAATCGAATTAATAATATAAATAAAAAAGCGTTCAATTATTTGAACGCTTTTTTTATGTTTAAATTTTTGACGATTTAGTCTAATGAATTGATCAAAACCAAATAACGATATCCGAAAATTGCCTTCTGAAATTTATTAAGTTTTGTAAAATCTCTTTTGCTGTACTTTGGTAAAACTGCAATATTAATTTTATTAAGAAATTTGAAAAACGACTTTTTCATTACATTTATTTTAAAAATATTTGATAATGAAAATACAAGTTTTGCGCCACTTTGAAATCATTTATCAATCATGATTTATAATTCATTTACAGCATCATGACATTTTCTATTTTTGCTACTTTCTGATAGATGTCGATCACCTGATCTGCATCCATCACAAAGCATTGCAAAGAAACGGAAGTGTATTTTCCTTTAGAACTTTCTCTGTTGGATAAGGTATATTTAAGTTCATCAAACACTCTTAGTATTTCTGTTATTTTTTCAGAATCTCCAGGTACGATGAATTTGAAAAGATATTCTTCGGGGAAATTATGTTGACTTTCCAATTTTTCTTTGAGTGATTTGTAAAATTCTTCTTGGTTGTCGTGATTACTTTCTATAATATCTGCCATTTTTATTTTTTGATATTTAATTAATAAAAAAATCTCCGTAAAAAAACGGAGATCAAAGTTAGTGATATTTAATTTGTTGTTAAGAAGGATTTTCAGCCGTTGCCTCTTGCGGAAGAGAAACATCGTCAGGCGCAGATTCCAATGCCTTGTCTAAAGTGAATAGAGATTCATCTGAAGCACTGTCTCCGCCGGCTATTTTCAATTTGTCAATTAATTCAAGTGCTAATTTTTCTTCCTCAATTTGTTCTTTTACAAACCATTGCATAAAGTTCCACGTTGCCCAGTCTTTTTCTTCAAAAGATAAGTTTACGATTTCGTAGATGGCAGTTGTGTTATCAACTTCGTGTTCAAAAACCTTATTAAAGGCGTCTGTCAAGTTTCGTGGGTTTTCCGGTGGTGCAGGAATGGCTTCCACTCTTGCTTCTCCGCCTCTGTCCAGAATGTAGCGCATAAATTTGATCATATGATTTCTTTCTTCCTGCGAGTGCCGATAAAGGAAATTGGCGATTCCACCATAACCTTTTACATCTGCCCAACATCCATAAGAAAGGAAAATTTGTGAAGCGTGTGCTTCTTTTGTCATTTGTTTTATCAATGCTTCCTGCATCCGGGGCGATAATCTGTTAGTATTCATATTTAGATATTTGAAAATTTGTTTGTATGCTAAACTTAACATCGTTAATTACTCAAAGTGAGTTATTAAAAGTTACATTATGTTAAATAGACAAATATTGCGCCAAAAAATGGGGAATTTTATAAGGGCTATTTATGGAATAATTTGTTGAAATTTTAATTTAAATTTTTGATATACAGTATTTTATGTGGGTATTAATAAAAATTAACGTGGTGTTAAAAATTTATATATATTCGGTGTAGAAAATAATACATAAGAACATTATGAGAAAAAATTATGTGAAATTACCATTGCTCATTGCCGCAATCTACTTTGGAGGCAATTTGCATGCACAATCTACACAAGACACGATTTCCAAAGAGAATAAAATCGAAGAAGTAGTTGTGATAGGATATGGTACTCAGAAAAAGGAGAATGTAACAGGAAGTATCGGGATTGTAACTGCAAAAGATTTAGCAGATAAGCCAAATGCGAATCCTCTTAATTCTGTACAAGGAAAACTTGCTGGGGTAAATGTTGTGACGTCTGGTACACCAGGAGGTTCTCCGAGAGTGGATATCAGAGGTATTGGTTCATTAACTGGTAATACTGTCTTTATCGTAGACGGGATGCTGACGGAAGATATTTCTTTCCTTAATCCTCAGGATATCGAATCGATGAGTGTCTTGAAAGATCCTTCCAGTTTGGCAATTTTTGGAGCTAAAGCAGCCAATGGAGCGGTAATTATTAAAACCAAGAGTGGGAGAGGAAAGCCTGTTTTTAATGTTAATTCTTATTTAGGATTCAAGACTGTTACCAATGTTCCGAAAATGGTGAATGGAGATCAATACATAGAATTGTATAATGAAAAATTAGTCAACGAAGGAGTAACTGATCCTACTAAGTTTATAACAAAAGCACAATATCCTGGAAATACAGATTGGTTTAAAGAGATTTTACGTACCAGCATTATCAATTCAAATGATTTTTCTGCTTCAGGAAGTTTGGGTAAACTTAATTATTACGGTAGTGTAGGCTATCTTCAGGATGAAGGTAATTTGGCTGCAGGACAAGGAATCAATTCTGGAAGTGGTTTTAACAGGTTTAATACCAAGTTAAATCTTAGTTATAAGATTACAGATAATATCACAATTGGAGATAATTTCTCATTCTCCAAAACACGTACTGATGCAGCACAAAATCCTTTATTGGATGCACGTAATGCACCACCTGTTTTTGATGTGATGAATCCTTCGACGGGTGATTATCAATATATTACATTATTAAATGTACCTAATCCAAGAGCGAAACTTGATCTTTACCGTTCCCAAGAAAGACAGGAAAGAATGCTTAATAATGTGTGGGCAGAAGTTAAGTTTTTAAAAGACTTTACATTTAGAAGTAGTTATACCAGTGATAATTATAGCCCAAGCAAATACGAGTACACTCCGACATTTTCTTATGTCCCAGTAGATACTCAAAAACCATCAAGTTTGATAACCAGAAATAACAGATATAGAAATTATGTTTGGGACAATACTATTAACTGGAAAAAAACCTTTGGAAATCATAATCTTGACTTATTAGCGGGTTTTTCTAGAATCAGAGATTCTAGATCCGAAGATTATTGGTCTGCAAAAAATGTAAATTATGATGGTACAAATGGATCACTTAATGTGGGTAATGGAACAGATATATTACATTATAATACAACATTAGTTGCGAAAGACCCAATACCAGATGTTACACAAAGCCAGCAAAGAATTGAATCTTTCTTTGGAAGAATCAATTATGATTATGCAGGAAAATATCTCTTAAATGCTTCAGTGCGTAGAGATGCAACATCTCAAGTCTCTAATGATAGATATAGAACCTTTCCTGCTGTAAGTATTGGATGGGTTGTTTCTAAAGAAGACTTTATGAGTGGACAAAATGTTTTTAATCTGTTGAAATTTAGAGCAAGTTATGGCGAACTAGGGAATCCAAATGTAGGAAGAAAGTATGATAAAATTACTTCACTTATTGGAGGAGCATATTATGGAAATACCGGCTATCCATCTCAAACAATTGATTTACTTATTGATACTTCTATTGGTTGGGAGACTACTACAGGTTCTGATTTTGGTGTAGAAATGGGCTTGTTAAATAATAAATTAAAGATCGAAGCTACATACTACAATAAAGAATCAAAGAATATTGTTTATGGCGTTTCTCAAGCTACAATTTCCGGAGCAAGCAACCCTTATAATTATGTAACAAATGCTTACTCATTTAAAAATAAAGGCTTTGAGGTTTCTGCTAACTATAACACCGATATCAGCGAGAGTGTAAAGCTTGGTGTGTATGGAAATTTTACATCACTTAAAAATGAGATAACAAATGTTTACCAAGATTCGTTCTTGGAAACGGGTGCCAGTCTTTTTGGCAATTCTATTGTCAGATTACAAGCTGGACAAGCAGTTGGTTCTTATTACGGGTATGAAGTTGCAGGTGTTTTCCAAACAGACGCCGAAGCAGCCGCTTCTGGACAGACCGGAGCAAAAGCAGGATGGTTTAAGTTCACAGATATTGATGGTAACGGCGTTATTGATACAAGAGATAAAACATTCTTAGGAAGTCCTATTCCAAAAGGAACTTATGGTTTTGGTTTTAATTTGAATATTCACTCTATAGACTTTGGCATGGATTTCCAAGGTGTATTTGGTAATAAAATTTATAATTACAACAGAGAACAGCGTTATGGTAATGAAAGCTGGGATCTTGATATGTATAACAACAGATGGACAGGCGCAGGAAGTTCAAATACAAATTCTATGATTACTTCTAACCAATCTATTATTTTACCAAGTAGTTTCTATGTAGAAGATGGCAGTTATTTCAGAATCAGAAATATTCAGGTTGGTTATAGTTTCTCAAAAGCTATTGCAGAATCATTATCTGTAAAGAAATTTAGAATCTATCTAAGTGCACAAAATCCTTGGACGAGTTTCAAGTATAACGGATTCTCTCCGGAGATTATGAATACCGATAGAGTGCAAATGGGAATTGATAATAATATCTATCCTATATCAGCTATCTATACAATGGGTTTGAACTTAACATTTTAATTAGAAAAATCATGAAAAAAATATTTTTAACACTAGCTGTATTTTCTGTAATTGTAAGTTGTAAAGATGACTTTGTAGATATTAAGCCTGAGGGCGTAGTTGTAGCAGATGATTTTTTCAAAACAGAATCAGATGCTATGCAAGCAACCAATGCGATTTATAGCTTCTTAAGAAGTTGGGAGAATTCAGCATTCCCGGCACAATTTATACTTGGTGTAACAGGTGATGATGTAGAAAAAGGATCAAATCCTGGAGATGCTTCTTTCATAAATGCTTATGACAATTTTTCCTTTACAATCAGTGATGATGGAGTTCACGGTTATTGGACAGGACAATGGCAGGCTGTTCAAAGAGCAAATCAGGTCATCACTAATGTTCCTAAAATTGAAATGGATGCAACTCTTAAGAATAGATTAGTTGCAGAAGCAAAAATGTTGAGAGCCTATTTCTATTTTAATTTGGTAAGAGTCTATGGAGGTGTTCCTATTTTCGATGGATTACAAACCGATTATTTAAATCAACCAAGAAATACAGCTGCAGAAGTATATGCCTTTATAGTTAAAGATCTTACAGAAGCATCAGAAGTTTTACCACAAACATATCCTGCTGCCGACCTAGGAAGAGTTACAAAAGGTGGAGCATTAGGACTTCTTTCTAAAGTCTATCTTTATATGAAGGATTACCAAAAAGCCTACGATACATCTAATTTGGTTATAGGTATGGGTTATAAATTAGATCCGGATTTTAATCATTTATTCAGACCAGGCGGAGAATTTGGGACAGAATCAGTTTTCGAAGTAAACTGCGGGTGTTCACCTGAATTTGGAGGTAGTCAATATGCAGAAGTTCAAGGGGTTAGAAACCAATTTGGATGGGGCTTCTTTACACCTACTCAATCATTGGAGAATGCATTTGAGCCAGGTGATGTGAGAAAAGAATTATCAATATTAAGAGAAGGAGAAACAACTCCGGAAGGAGATCTTATTCATAAGCAAGATCCTCAGGCTGGAGATGTTTGGAATCAAAAAGTATATGTTCCGACTTCATTGAATAATAATGCGTGTGGTTATGGTTCAATCCAAAATATCAGAATCATTAGATTTGCCGATATTTTACTAATCAATGCAGAAGCAGCAAATGAATTAGGAAAAAGCGACGTAGCTATTGCAGATATTAATAAAGTTAGATTAAGAGCAAATCTTGGAGAAACTCCTGCTACTACTCAATCGACTTTAAGACTAGCTATCTGGCAAGAGAGAAGGGTAGAACTGGCAATGGAAATGGACAGATTTGTTGATCTTGTAAGAACAGGTCAAGCTGCTCAGTTTTTAGGTCCATTAGGATTCCAGACTGGTAAAAATGAGTTATTCCCTATTCCTTTAAGAGCAATCGTTGATAGTAAAGGTATTTTGACACAAAACCCAGGTTACAATTAATAGTTATTGTAATTAATAATATTAAAGAGGAGGAGTTTATCCTCCTCTTTTTTTATTTTTAAAATGAAAATGATTTATCATGAAGAATATTATCGCAGGACTATTTTTGACATCGTTAGGACTTATTTCCTGTAAAACAAGTCAATCCAGTTCACATACAGAAACGAAAACTCAGTTAACAGACAACCAGCTCATGGACAAAGTCCAAAGCGACGCCCTAAAATATTTCTGGGACTTCGCAGAGCCAAAATCAATGCTGGGAAGAGAGCGTTATCACGAGGATAATATCTATCCTGATAATGATAAACACGTCATTACAACTGGAGGTTCAGGTTTTGGGTTAATGACAATTTTAGTAGGCGTTGATAGAAAATTCATTCCACGCCAGGAAGCTGTGAAAAGATTAAACCACATCGCAGATTTTCTTGAGAAAGCAGACCGTTTTCACGGTGCCTGGTCGCATTGGATCAATGGGGAAACGGGCAAAGTAGTTCCTTTCGGTAAAAAAGACAATGGCGGAGATCTAGTAGAAACTGCATTCTTAACACAAGGAATTATCTGCGTTCGGGAATATTTCAAAAACGGAAATCCGGAAGAAAAAGCGCTGGCAGCGAAAATGGATAAACTCTGGAAAGGCGTAGAATGGAACTGGTACACAAAAGGCGGACAAAAAGTTTTGTACTGGCATTGGTCACCAACTTACGGCTGGGAAATGAATTTTCCACTGGAAGGTTATAACGAATGTCTAATTACTTACGTTTTAGCAGCTTCATCTCCCAATTATTCCATAGATTCCGAAACCTACAACAAAGGCTGGACTCGCAACGGAACTTATACAACTGATCGTACAAAATACGGATTGCCCCTTTACGTAAAACACAATTATGCAGAAGAATTCGGTGGACCATTATTCTGGTCGCAGTATTCTTATCTGGGCTTGGATCCAAGAGGATTATCAGATCAATATGTGAAAAGTTACTGGGATCTGAACAGAAATCAGGTTTTAATCGACTACAAATATTGTCTTGAAAATCCGTATAAATTCAAAGGTTATTCCGAGAAATATTGGGGACTCACGGCAGGTTACACAAGGAACAAAGACGGCTCGGTTGGTTACGCCGCACATCAGCCTATGAAAGAAGATTTGGGTGTTATCGTCTCAACGGCTGCGCTCAGTTCTATGCCTTATACGCCAAAAGAATCTACGGCTTTTCTGAGATTTCTGTACGAAGAAAAACCAAATTTCATTGGACAAGCCGGACCTTATGATGCCACTTCCATTAATTTTGATGACTGGACAACACCTCGTTATCTTGCTATAGATCAGGGAACTATTGCGCCAATGATCGAGAATTACCGCTCCGGATTATTATGGAATCTCTTTATGAATGCTCCCGAAATCAGAAACGGACTCAAAAAAATCGGATTTAAGTCCACAGAACATAAGATCCAATAATTAAAAAGTATTATCTTTAAACACTAAATTTTATTGTATCTTTTTGAGACATTAAGTAATTTTTAGAAGCTATTTCCCGCTGGTAGTTTATCCTGAGCGAAGTCGAAGGGCTATATCTTTTTTGTTTTGGAACAATTGTACTTTTGATTAAAGATTAAGTACCAAAACGAAAAAGGATGCCGTTACTATCGGGGCTAGGGATTTAAACATAGAATAAACATTCAACACTTTATTGAATATTAAAATTTCGATAAAGTGTTTTGAAAATTTAAAATATGAAATTAAGACATATCATTTTATTGTTATTAGGATTTTCATCTTTTGCAACAGCACAGGAAATCAGATCCGAATTCAATAAAGAAATTAAAATCCAGAAAAAACTCTCATACATTCTGGATGTTCCAGAGAATACAAAATCCAAAATTCCATTAATTGTATTTCTGCACGGTTCAGGAGAAAGAGGCAATAACCTGGAAATTGTAAAATCGCACAGCCCATTTACATATAAAAATTTAATCAAAGAACCGGTTGCCATTTTAGCACCTCAATGTCCGGAAAATACTTGGTGGGATACGGATGCAATTTATTTCCTGATCAAAGAAATATCAGAGAAATACAAAATTGATACCGATAGGATTTATATAACAGGCTTATCAATGGGCGGTTGGGGAACTTTGAAACTGGCTGGCGAACATCCGGAAATGTTTGCAGCAGTTACAGCAGTCTGCGCACCAACAGATCGCGTAATGTGGGCAAATATCCAAAATTACAAAGATCTTAACATCAAATTATTCCACGGCGGAATGGACGATATTGTTCTTCCTGAAAATGCTTTCAACTTCTATCAGAAATTACATCCTGTAAATCCCAAAGCAGAACTTACGATTTTCCCGAATGACAATCATAATTCCTGGGATTCTACCTATTCTGATCCCAAATTATGGGATTGGATGCTATCTTTGAAAAAAATAAAATTAGAAAAAAATTAAATATATATAAAATGAAAAAGTTTGTAATCTTAGCTGCATTGGCATTATCGCCATTTTTTCTGGCTCAGAATATCATATCAAAACCTGTCCAGGCTTACCAGTCAACTCAGTATCAATCCAAGAAAAAAGCTTTTGTTGATGATTTGATTTCCAAGATGACTCTGGATGAGAAAATTGGTCAGCTTAATTTGCCTTCTTCTGGTGATTTTACAACCGGACAAACTCAAAATTCCGACATTGGAAAAAAAATAGAACAGGGTCTTGTAGGCGGATTATTCAATATTAAAGGGGTTGATAAGATTCGCGCAGTACAAAAAGTAGCAGTGGAAAAAAGCCGTCTGAAAATCCCAATGATTTTCGGAATGGATGTGATCCACGGTTACGAAACATCATTCCCAATACCTTTAGGATTAGCATCATCCTGGGATATGGATTTGATCCAGAGATCTGCTCAGATTGCCGCTCAGGAATCTACAGCTGACGGAATCAACTGGACATTTTCTCCAATGGTGGATATTTCCAGAGATCCAAGATGGGGTAGGGTTTCCGAAGGTTCCGGTGAAGATCCTTATTTGGGAAGCCAGATTGCGAAAGCAATGGTTTACGGATATCAGGGAGATGATCTTTCCAAGAAAAATACAATGCTGGCTTGTGTAAAACATTTTGCACTTTACGGCGCAGCAGAAGCGGGTAGAGATTACAATACCGTAGATATGAGCCACGTTCAGATGTACAATACATATTTTCCGCCTTATAAAGCAGCTGTTGAAGCTGGTGCCGGTTCTGTAATGGCTTCTTTCAATGAAGTAGACGGAATTCCTGCAACTGGAAACAAATGGCTGATGACCGATGTTCTTAGAAAACAATGGGATTTCAAAGGTTTTGTAGTGACGGATTACACCGGAATCAACGAAATGATTGACCACGGAATGGGAGATCTGAAGCAGGTTTCTGCCTTGGCAATGAATGCTGGAATTGATATGGATATGGTAGGCGAAGGTTTTTTGAAAACTTTAAAACAATCAATTACAGAAGGAAAAGTAACGGAACAAACTGTTACTGATGCAGCAAGAAGAATCATTGAAGCAAAATATGACCTTGGACTTTTTGATGATCCTTATAAATATACAGATTCCAAAAGAGCTCAAAAAGAGGTTTTCAGTCCGAAAAATTTAGAAGCTGCTAAAACAATTTCTGCACAATCTATGGTGTTGTTGAAAAACGACAAGCAGGTTCTTCCGCTCAAAAAATCAGGAACTGTAGCCGTTATTGGCCCGTTGGGAGATAATTCGGTTAATATGCCGGGAACCTGGAGTGTAGCTGCAAAACACGCTAATTCTATCTCATTGCTGAGAGGTCTTAAAGAGACTGTTGGTAAAGATGTTAATTTCATTTTTGCAAAAGGAAGCAACATTTACGAATCTGCAGCTATGGAAGAAAAAGCAGCGATGTTCGGTAAGAATACGGACAGAGATAATCGCCCTGCGGATCAGATAAGAAAAGAAGCGGTTGACATTGCAAGCAAAGCAGACGTGATTGTTTTAGCAATCGGTGAAAGTGCTGAAATGAGCGGTGAATCAAGCTCCAGAACTGATATCGGAATTCCGGAAACTCAAAAAGAATTATTGAGAGAACTGAAGAAAACTGGCAAGCCAATTGTCATCGTTTTATTCACAGGTCGTCCGTTGGTTTTGAATGAAGAATCCCAATTAGCTGATGCAATCCTGAATGTTTGGTTCCCGGGAAGTATGGCTGGATACGCAATTTCTGACGTGCTTTACGGAAAAGTAAATCCTTCTGCAAAATTGCCAATGACTTTCCCAAGAAGCGTTGGTCAGGTTCCGCTTTATTACAATGCTAAAAATACAGGACGTCCATTAAGTGCAGAAAATACAGAGAAATGTACGTTTGAAAAATTCCGTTCCAATTATCTTGATGAGTGTACAACGCCACTTTATCCTTTCGGTTATGGATTGAGTTACACTACTTTTGGATATTCTGATGTTTTTGTTAGTAATACAAAACCAACAGGAAACACACCAATTGAAGCAACTGTAACATTAACTAATAATGGAAAATATGATGGGGCAGAGGTAATTCAGCTTTACATCAGAGATTTGGTTGGAACTATTACAAGACCTGTTAAAGAACTGAAAGGTTTCCAGAAAGTATATTTGAAAGCCGGCGAAAGCAAAAAAGTAACTTTCGCTATTTCTCCGGAAGATCTTAAATTCTATAACAATCAATTGAAATATGACTGGGAAGCTGGTGATTTCGATATTATGATCGGAACCAATTCTCACGATGTGAAAACGACGAGAGTGAATTGGAGCAAATAGACTTCATTAAATACATATCAAACAAAAGTCTTTCGGAAATTGAATTCTGAAAGGCTTTTTAATTTAATTATTTAAATAGTCATCAATTTTTATAGTCCTGTTTTTATTATTTGCAGATTCTATCGCTTTCAAAATAGTTTTGATCTGGACTTTATCAATGACGTGATTATTAAAAAATACATACTCAACAGATTTTGTATTTTTAATGTCGTTCAATGGATTTTTAGACAGAAGTATAAGGTCAGAATTATACCCTGTTTTAATTTTTCCGGTATTACTTTTCATCCATTCACTTGGTGCAACAGTTGCCGAATAGAGAACTTGTGAATTGCTCATTCCCGTTTTTGACAAGGATTGCAATTCATCGTGAAGGGAAAATCCAGGGACAATAGTAGCTACATTTGCATCTGTTCCAGCCATAATTTTAACTTTATTGTCAATTAATGCTTTAGCCATAATATGGATGGCTTCCACATATATTTTCCAAAAAACCGATGATAGTTTTCTTGCTTCGGGATTATTCTCTCCATCATATTCGTATCCGTTTTTTCCGGGAAGCCAGCCTAATTTGTAAAGTAGCGTTCCTTCGATGATTCTGGGATTTGCATATTTTAATTTTATTTCTCTAAGCCTGGATTCCAGATCGAACCTCTGTTTTGGAAAACTTTCAATCAACGAGATTGTGGATGTAACACTTATATTATTCTGTTTTAATTTTTTTGCAATTTGGTCTGAATGTGAATTTAAATATTGGAGATATTCTTCCGGATTTTTGGAAATCGACTTTCCGAAATCATCCATTGTTTTTACAGTTATTTCCTCAATGTGTGCAACTTCTGTTTGTCCGGATTTATAAAAATTTTCCAGATCTACATCAGGGATGTGCCCAATAACCGGAAGTTTGTTTTGTCGGGCAATTTCTATCGAAGCTTTGAACATTTTAGGATTTACAAAACCATACATTTTCACTGCATCATAGCCTTGTTCTTTTATTATTTTTATTGCTTTTTCGGCATCTTTTTTATTTGAGTAATTAATGGCTTGTCTGGTCCAGCTGTAATAATATCCTGCTAATCCACTTTCACTGAATATCGGCGGAGATGCAATATACATTCGAGGTCCATTGCCATCTTTTTGTATTTCTTTCCGCCATTCCAGCGCAATTGGTCTTCCTGCCATTTCCCGGATGTACGTCACGCCATTTGATAAATATAAGAACAGATCATTTTTGCTTTCCTTAATATGAACGTGGCTGTCTATCAATCCTGGAATCAGAAATTTATTCGTACCATCAATGATTTTGAAATTCCTTTCTGAAATTAAATTTTCTCCAATTTTAATAATCTTTCCATTATCAGTTATTACATCTTGATTTTTGATAAAATGAGAACAATCTTCAGAAAGTACATTCACATTTTTTATATGAATTATTCCTGAAGGTTTCATGATAGAAGCAATATCAATAACTTCGGTAGATTTTCCCAAGACCTTGTCCAATTCATTATCCGCCCAGATAAAAATGACTGTTAAAATACCCAGAAATCCAAAAAACACATAAGCCGATTTCTTAACCCATCCTTTGTTCATAAATTATTTATTTTGATTAAAGAGGCAAAGTAAAACGAAAAACTCCCTGAAGAAGGGAGTTTTGATAGATTAGGTATAAGATGTATCTTTTTAGGTACGAATTTTACAAAGCCATCAGATTCGGTTTGTAATTTTTGGAAACAGGAAGTTCAATTTGGGTAAGAGAAATGGTGTCCTGATTTTTCCAGGTTTTAAAATGCAAAGGATTTATCAGATGTGACCGATGAATCTGAACCAAAAAGTCCAGATCATTATGAACTTTCTTAAGCGTACTTCTGATTAATTTTGTCTTTAATTGATTGTCATCTGTAAAGAAAATTTCGACATAATTTTGCGCATTGGAAATGCAAACCAAATCACTCTTTCTTATTTTCAAAATATCCAATTTGTTTTCTCCGCGGATTACAATTTCATCATCTTCGACTGGAATTAATTTCACAACGTATATTCTTGCCAAAATTAAAATCGGTGTAGAGATCAGTGCCGATTTAATAATGATGATCTGCGTAAATTCAATAATATTATAACCGCCTTTTAAAAGTGGAGATTTGTAATAAATATAGGTGCAAATCAGATATAATATTTGAAAAAGTATCAGACAAAAAATTTCAAAACCAATATTCCATTTCGAAACTTTCGTGTAAATCCTTTTTTGTATCAGGGCAATTAACCCGTAACATATAAATGAAATAAAGCTAAATCCAACACTTATCAACATCCAGGCTTTAAAATTAATGGTTCCGTCATCAAATGGTCTTATGAAAAAAGCGAAACTGAAAAGCCAAAAACCAATGAAGGTTCCTATTAACAATTGATGTTTTAGTGATGGATTTAGTTTTGACATTTATTCCTTAATGATTTTTTGAGAGATAATTTTCTGATTATCTTTTTTCAAAATTAAGATATAATTTCCGGATTTTAGAGTTGTTACATCAATGCTTTTATCATTTTCACCAACATTAGTATCAAGTACAGTTCTTCCGGACAAATCCAAAATCTCAGCCGTCAGATTTTTATCATTAATATTTTTAATATAAATAAAATCTTTCGCAGGAATCGGAGAAATCTGAATTTGATCTTTATCAATATCAGAAACAGCTAAAATATCAGATTTTACTTTGAAAATTTTGCCATTCGCTGCTGCAATGTAAAGTTGTTTACTATTGTCTTCTCCAAACGTGGTGAAATTATTATCAGTAAAAGCTGAACTCCAAGTAATAGTTGTATTATTAAGAATTCCAACCTGAGCAGAACAATAATCAGCAAAAATATATTTCCCAACCAGATCCGGATAAAGATCTCCTCTGTAAACATATCCTCCGGTGATAGAACATTTTCCGCCTGAATGATCATATTGCACAATAGGAAAAGTCATTGTAGATGCATTGGCGCAACCAGTAGTATTATACGCATTGTTGCCTTCATAACATCTCCAGCCGTAGTTTACAGCTGGCGTTGTTGCCGGAACTCTATTAATTTCTTCAATCAAATTTTGACCAACATCCGCAATCCAAATATTGTTCGTTGTTCTGTCAAAAGAATATTTCCAGCCGTTTCTTAGACCATAAGACCAGATTTCATCCGCGCCGTCAACACCAACAAAAGGATTGGTCGGAGGAATATTGTAAGCATTATCGGAATTAACATCAATTCTCAGCATTTTTCCCAAAAGAGAATTCTTGTTTTGCCCGTTGCCGTTCGGATCGCCACCACTTCCGCCATCTCCTGTTGACATCCAAAGATAACCGTCTGCACCAAAATGAATACTTCCGCCATTGTGATTTTCAAATGGTTTAGGAATAGATAGCATTACTTTTTCAGTAGCCGGATCAGCAGTGTTTGGGTTTGTGGAATTAGCTGTAAATCTGGAAACCGTAATCGTTCTGCCAGCTCTGTTGTAATAAACATAGAAGTAACGATTTGTCGCAAATTGAGGATGAAAAGCCAAACCTAGCAATCCCATTTCCCCGCTGAAGTTGACACGATCTGTAATGGTTAGAAAGTTTGTAGCTTCAGTAGTTCCATTCGGATTTACAATTTTAATGATCCCAGATTGATCTACTGCAAACAACCGATTGTCATTGGTTGGTGAAGCCGTAATTTCTGTCGGATTTGAAACTGTAGCAAACTCTTCAAGGATGATTTGTTGTGAATAAACTTCCAATGCGAATGCACAAGAAAGAATGAGTAGTAATTTTTGCATAACTTATTATTTTTTAGATTATTAATAAAGTTACCAAAATATATGCCTTCGCATTTGAGAATTATTTAATTAATAACGAAAGCTTAATTTTAGCTTGTTTTTTCAGGGAAAACTGAGATTTAATTTCAATATAAAAACTATAATGCACTTTTCTCATTTTCAAATTCTTATTTCCGCTATAAATCATTATATTTGCCGACTTAATTTATATATATCGTAAGAAAATGCAAGGAAAAGGACTCGTTACATTAGTTGCCATCGTTCTTGGATTAATTTGCCTTAATGAGCTTCTGCCTTCTTTCTATGCCAACAAAATAGAAAAAGAAGCAAAAGCAATTGCCGGCGAAAATCCAGTGAAATACAACGCTGAGATCGCAAGACTTTCTAAAGACACCCTTAATCTAGGTTTTACAAAACTGGATTATGCGTCTGCAAAACAGAAAGAAATGAAACTCGGATTGGATCTTAAAGGTGGTATCAACGTATTATTGGAGATCAACCAGAGAGATTTGGTAAATGATCTTAGTAATTACTCTACAAATGCTACTTTAATAGAAGCACTTAACAGAACAGACAAAGCGCAAAAGAGCTCAAGTAAACAATACATTGAGGACTTTTTCACTCAGTTCGAAGCTGTTAATCAGGAAAAAGGAACAAACCTGAAACTTGCAGATCCTGAGATCTTCGGAAATACTAATCTTTCTGAGATCAAATTCAATACACCGGATGATCAGGTAAAAAATATTATCAGAAGAAAAATTGATGCATCTGTAGGAACGGCTTATGAAGTTCTTAGAACCCGTATCGATAAAATGGGGGTTACGCAACCAAACGTTCAGAGAGTTCCCGGAACTGGAAGAATCTTGGTGGAAATGCCTGGTATCAAGGATATCGACAGAGTTAAGAAAATGCTTCAGACTTCTGCGAAACTTCAGTTTTGGGAAGTACAATTAGGACAAGAGGTTATACCTTATTTTTCTCAGCTTGACCAATTGGTAAAAATCAAAGGAGATTCTATCGGCGTTGCAAAAACGACGAATCTGATGAACCTGATTCAATTGAATTCTACGCCTGGAAATGCTGTTGCTAATGTAAAATTGGCTGATACAGCAGTCGTAAATAAATTACTTAACAGTGATGCAGCTATCAAAGCAAGACCTGTTAACTTAAAATATACCCAGTTTATGTGGGGTTACAAACCGGAATCTACTACTTCAAACAGTCTTGTTCTTTACGCAATCCGTGGAAACATTACTCAGAAAGCGCCAGTTGACGGTGCTGTAGAATCTGCAAATATCAATTACGACCAATTGGGCCGTATCGTTGTAGATATGCAGATGGATTCTCAGGGTGCCCGTGACTGGAAAACAATGACTGAGAAAAACAAAGGAAAAGTGGTAGCTGTAACGCTTGATAACAGAGTTTACACTGCACCTTCTGTAAATGACGTAATTCCAAACGGAAGAACTCAGATTTCAGGAAACTTCACTCAGGAAGAAGCTAAAGATTTAGTTGATGTTCTTGGTGCTGGTAAATTGCCTGCTGGTGCGAAAATCGTACAGGCAGACGTAGTAGGCCCATCTCTTGGAGCCGAATCTATCAATGATGGTGTAATGTCTTTCCTTATTGCATTTGCAGTAATTATAGTTTACATCATTTTCTATTACGGTGGTGCCGGAGTTTATGCGGTTATTGCAATGGTAATCAACTTATTCTACATCTTTGGAATTATGGATTCTTTGGATGCGACTCTTACGCTTCCTGGTATTGCCGGAGTTGTATTGTCTATGGCGATGGCGGTGGATGCGAACGTAATTATCTACGAAAGAACGAAAGAAGAACTCTTCCGAGGGAAAAGTATTCTGGAAGCTTACAAAGATGGTTTCAAACACGCAATTTCTGCAATTATTGATGGTCACGCAACTACTTTCATTACAGCATTGATTCTTTATATCTTCGGAACTGGACCTATCAAAGGGTTTGCAGTAACATTGATGATCGGATTGGTAATGACATTATTCACTTCTGTATTGTTGTCAAGAGTAATGATCTTCAGCAGACTGGAGAAAGGAAAATCACTTTCTGTTTGGACTGCTCCAACTAAAAATCTTTTCAGAAACACTTGGATCGATTTCATCGGAAAAAGAAAATATGCTTATTATTTCTCAGGTATTTTGATGGTGATTTCTATCGCATCAATTGCTTTTAATGGTTTCAAATTCGGGATCGATTTTACTGGTGGTCGTAACTATGTTGTAAGATTCGAAAAACCGGTAGATGCAACTCAGGTTGAGGAAAGCATTGCTAAATTTATGAAAACGACAGATGGTCAAAACAATATTGTTGAGGCTAAAACTTTCGGAAATTCTTCTCAATTGAAGATCACAACAGATTATTTAATCGATGACGAATCTCTTGCGGCTGACCAGACTGTTGAACAAAAAATATATGAAGGTGTCAAATCCGAATTGCCTGCCGGAATGAGTTTGGCAGATTTCAAATCGGCTGATAAAGGACACGCGGGAATTGTATCTTCAACCAAAGTTGGACCTACTGTTGCGGATGATATCCAGACACACGGGATGTTGGCAGTTGCTGCATCATTATTAGGTATCTTCATCTATATCTTGGTGAGATTTGACAAATGGCAGTTCTCTCTTGGAGCGGTTGCCGGTTTGTTCCACGATACAGTTGTAATCCTTGGGGTTTACTCTTTATTCTATAAAGTAATGCCGTTCAATATGGAGATCAATCAGGATTTCATTGCGGCGATTCTTACGGTAATTGGTTATTCCATCAATGATACGGTAATTATCTTCGATAGAATTAGAGAATACCTGCGTGAGAAGAAAGCGTTGACGCTTGCAGGATTATTTGATGACTCTATCTCTAGCACGATTGGTAGAACGTTCAATACATCTTTCACGACGATTTTGGTGATCCTTGCGATCTTCATCTTCGGTGGAGATAATCTTAGAGGATTTATGTTCTGTCTGTTGATTGGTATTGGATTCGGTACTTATTCATCTATCTTTATTGCATCGGCTACGGCTTATGACTTCCTTAGAGGTAAGAAAAAAGAAGACAAAGTAACAGGGAAATCTTCTATCAGCAATGCTGAAATAGTAGAGTAATTTTCTTAAAAATATATAATATATAATGAAAGCCCTCAAGTGATTGAGGGCTTTTTTTGTCTTCACCTACGCTCAGACATCAGGACTCTTGATAGTTATTGTTTTGAAAAAACTATTGGTTAAGAAAAGTGAAAGCCACAACGTGGCGAACTGATAATAGAAAACAATTGAATCATCATGAGCAAAGCTCCGTAGGAGCGACCTGTGTAAACTACAACAATAGTTTTGATCCATGAATCAAACATTTACAGGCAAACTCAATTTTTTTAGGTTCTGGGCATAGCCGAAGACACCGTATAAAAAATCCTGCAAACCATAGATCTGCAGGATTGAAAGTTGAACTAATTCGGTTATTAAAAAAAACACAAATGCACGAAAGAATTAGCCAACTTTTTTATTAAACGGCAGGCGGAGCCACCACTTCCGGCAGACCACTTGGTGTATCATAGATCACATAATCATTATACTTTGCTTCATCGGTTTCGTAAAAGATGTCTTGTCCTATGCCTGCGTATTTTATGAGAAGTCTGTAAAGCACATTCAGTATTTCTGTACGGTCTTCGGTGGCGACATCTCTGTCGGAGATGCCTTTGGCTTGGGCATCTATGGCAAGATCCAGTGTATCTTTCTGTGTTGTAAGTGTCGTAATCTTCGCAGCGGTTAAGCCTTCGGATGCAAGATTTGTGAGGTATTTGGCTGCGGTTACCGACATAATCTTGGCATTGCGCACCAACTCCGAATCACTTTGTCGGGTAACATCCGAAGCTCCGAACTCCTTATGCTTGGCACTTCCAAATCCGAAAATATTTTCCGCCATATTCAGGATGGTTCGCATTGTTTTTTCGAGGGCACTTCGGGCTGCTTCTTTCTTGGCGGTAAGATCAATTTTGATAGCTTCCAACTGTTCGTCGGATGGGAAATTGTCTACGGCGTTGCGGGCGTTGGTAAACTCGGTTTTCTTGGCTGGGGTGTAACCTCGGTCTGTGAATTCTGTGATGTCACGATCTAATAGGTTAATAAATTCGTCGGCTTTTTGTTTGAGGACGGCATCGGTAAGATGGAACTCCCGAATTACAGGATCTTTTTTCATTATATAATCATTTGTTGTTTGTCCTTCGAAAATATAAAAATATTCTTATATAGCAACAATTGATAGAATTTTATTTTAAAAATGATCGTAACTGCTTTATTGATAGTGAATTTGCCTCATCGTAATGAATCAACGGCTCATCGTAACACTTCACTGGCCCATCGTAATGAATCACCGGCTCATTGTAATGAAACATCGCCTCATCGTAATACTTCAACGCTCCATCGTAATGAATCACAGACCCAACGAAGTGAATCATTGATCTGTTGTAATTGATCAGTGGCACATCGTAATGTGATTTTGAGGTTTTGGAATGTTTTAATAAAAAAACAGACATTTGTGGTGTCTGTTTTTTGTAGTTTTAAGATGAGAAGAAATTTTTTACTGTTTTGTAAGCGTCCAGTTGCCTGTAAGGTTACCGTTTTTCCAGGTTCCTTTTTTATCTTTTAAATTGCCATAAAGAATGAATGTGTAGCTGTCTGAAATGACCGGCTGCAAAGTACCATCGTCATAAACGTAGCTTGCCATGCCCTCGTTATTCTGTCCGTAAGTTCCAGTGATAGTGCCACCTTTTGAAACACTTATGGTGAGCGGACCTCCTTCATTGCCGGAATAGTTGCCTACCCATTTGCCCATAAAAGGTGAAGTATGGTTTTCCTGTGCCTGATGTTCGTAATAGTTATCCGTGATCTGATCACAGGAAATGAAAGTATAGAATGCGACAAAAAGTGAGAGGAGGGTTTTGGTTTTCATTGGTGGTTGATTAGTTTTTCAAATGTATAAAAATTTTATATCAATATTTTATCAAGAATTTGGATTAAGATTAAGAAAATTCAAAAAAATACTATCTTCGCAATCTATGAAATCGCCGTGATTTAAAAGACGAACAGGACAATAAAATTTGGCGATTGCACGAGACCTTAAAAATAAATAAAAACCTTACTTGTGAAAACAAATCAAAAATCTGCTGCCATTGGTTTCATTTTTATCACGCTGTTGATAGATATTACAGGCTGGGGAATCATCATTCCCGTAGTTCCGAAACTGATAGAAGAACTGATCCATGCAGACATCAGTGAGGCAGCAAAATACGGCGGCTGGCTGAGTTTTGCCTATGCTTTTATCCAGTTTGTTTTCTCGCCATTGGTAGGAAACCTGAGTGATAAATTCGGACGACGTCCTATCATATTGTTATCACTTTTTGGATTTTCTGTAGATTATATTTTTCTGGCTTTGGCACCGAGTATCTGGTGGCTTTTTGTAGGGCGGATCATTGCGGGAATTACCGGTGCGAGTATCACAACTGCGAGTGCGTACATTGCGGATATCTCGACAGATGAGGATCGTGCGAAGAATTTCGGAATGATTGGGGCTGCTTTTGGTTTGGGCTTTATCATCGGGCCCGTTTTAGGTGGTGTTTTGGGACATTATGGGGCGAGAGTTCCGTTTTATGCGGCGGCAGTTTTGTGTATGATCAATTTTATTTACGGGTATTTTGTTTTGCCGGAAAGTCTCAGCAAAGAAAATCGACGGGAGTTCAGCTGGAAAAGAGCGAATCCGATCGGGTCTTTCAAATTCCTGAAAAAACATCCAGAGATCTCGGCGCTTACTACGGCTTTGATCCTTATCTATATTGGCGGACACGCGGTGCAGAGTAACTGGAGTTTCTATACAATGTACCGATTCAACTGGGATGAGAGAATGGTAGGAATCTCTCTTGGTGTCGTTGGTTTGCTGGTAGGTTTGGTGCAAGGTGTTCTGATCCGGTGGATCAACCCGAAAATCGGCGATCAGAAAAGCATCTTTTACGGGCTGATGCTTTATGCAGCGGGAATGTTATTATATGCATTTGCAACTGAGGGTTGGATGATGTTGGTCTTCACTATTCCTTATTGCCTGGGTGGGATTTGTGGTCCGGCTTTGCAATCGATCATTACCAAGAATATTCCTTCTAATGAACAAGGGGAACTGCAAGGTGCGCTGACGAGTCTGATGAGTGCAACTTCTATTATTGGTCCACCGCTGATGACGAATCTGTTCTATTATTTCACACATAAAAATGCACCGTTTCTGTTTCCAGGTGCGCCATTCTTTTTGGCATTTTTGCTGTTTGCGGTGAGTATTTACTTTGTTTCTATAAGTTTTAAGGGGAAGAAATCTTAAATATTATTCTCTCGCAGATTTATTTTAAAATAGATTTTACGCTTTCGGAGCATAAGTATAAACATTGTAAGGCAATATTCTCTGAGCCGTTTTCTCTTTTTATCAATTTTATAATAAATTTAATAATGTTCTGTATATCACTTTTCTAAATCTTTGCTTAATTTTGTCAAATGGAATTGAGTATTGGTGAAATGCTGATGATTGCTTTGGCAATTGTTGTTTTGTTCGGTCCTGATAAATTGCCCGAGATCGCAAGAGGTCTTGGTGAAGGCGTGCGGAAGATGCGTGGTGCAGTAGATGATATCAAAACCGAGATTATGAAAGAAGCAGATAATCCACTTTCCGAGATCAAAAAGGATATTGACAACGTTAAAAAATCTGCTCAGGATTATAACCCGATGAGTAATAATTCTCTTCCGACGACAGAAGAAAAGCCTAAAATAGACCTTTCCAAAGATGACTCTCACGAAGGACCAGTAAGCCGATAATTTTTATGAACGGATTGATCGAAAAAGACCAGGAACTTTTGCTTTTTCTGAATGGTTTAGGTAATTCTGCATTTGACCCTTTTTGGCTCACAGTTACCGGGAAATGGTTCTGGATTCCATTCTATGCGATTTTGCTTTATTTACTTTACAAAAGTTTTCCGCTTAAGAAATTAATATTTGTTCTCATTTTCATTACAATAGGAATTACGATTTCTGATCAATTGGCAGGTATTTTCAAACATGGGATTGAAAGATTCAGACCTTGCCACACAGAAGCACTGATTCAAAAAATGCGTCTGGTGATTTGTGGCGGCAACTACGGATTTTATTCTTCACACTCTTCCAATTCTTTTTTCCTATTCAGTTTTCTGACAATTATGATTGGAAAGAGGTATAAATATCTGCCTTATATTTTATTCGTTTGGGCAAGTATTGTTTCCTATAGCCGAATTTACCTTGGTGTTCATTTTCCTTTAGATATTGCGTTTGGTGCAGCTGTTGGATTTCTTTTGGGTGGCGTTTTGTCCAATCTTGCAAAGAAAGTTGTGAATAAACAATCGGTTTAATTATTTTAAAACCGATTTCCATTGAACCCAAAACTGACTCAAAAATTTTACGGATTAGATAACTTGCGTGCGTTCGCAATCATTTTTGTATTCCTGTTTCATTACTTTATTTTGAATGGAGGCGAACCAAAATGGCTTCCTGATGTTGCCCGATTTGGGTGGACGGGTGTAGATTTATTTTTCGTTCTGAGCGGATTCTTAATTTCGTCACAACTATTTCAGGAGATTAAATCTGAAAATAATATTTCTTTAAAAAACTTCTTTCTGAAACGTGTTTTCAGGATTCTTCCCGCTTATTTATTTACAGTTGGATTATATTTCTTAGTGCCATTTTTCCGGGAAAGAGAAAGCTTGCCGCCACTCTGGAAATTCCTGACTTTTACTCAAAATATTGGGTTAGATGCGGAAAACGGAGGAACATTTTCACATTGCTGGTCATTGTGTGTTGAAGAGCATTTTTATTTATTCCTTCCATTGATTTTGATGTTTATTCTATCTGCAAAATGGATCAAAAGATCTTATTTGGTTTTGGCTTTCTTTTTTATTTTTGGAATTGCTGTTAGAATTTACTGTTACAACAATTTTTACTTGCCTCATATTACTGCTGACAACAGCTGGATGTATTGGTATAAATATATTTATTATACAACTTACAGCCGATTAGATGGTTTGTTAGCAGGTGTTTTGATTGCAGGACTCTATCATTTTTATCCTAAAATCTGGATGAAGATTTCTTCTTTTGGAAACTGGATTTTACTTTTTGGATTAATTGTTTTAACAGCAGCATATTTCTTATGTGAAGATCAGACGACTTTTAATGCGACAGTTTTTGGATTTCCTTTGGTGGCTTTAGGTTACGGATTGTTAGTGTTGGGAGCAATTTGTCCTAGAAGTATTTTATTCAAGTGGAATTCTAAAGTATTAACAAAGATTGCTGTGCTTTCTTATGCCATTTATTTGACGCACAAAGGAGTAATTCATATGACGCATCAATTGTTAGAAAAGTTTGAAATTGACAGTAATCTGATGCTTGTAATTTGTATGCTCACTTGTCTTGGTTTTGCTCAGATCGTACATTCAATTATTGAGAAACCATTTATGAAATTGAGAAAAAGGTTTGTCAAATAGATTTAATCGTTGTGATAAGGCTTTCCCTGTAGAATTGTTCCGGCTCTGTAAATCTGTTCCACAAAAAATAACCGGATCATTTGGTGTGTGAAAGTCATTTTCGATAAAGAGATTTTTTCATTTGATCGCTGATAGATTTCTTCCGAGAAACCATATGCACCACCAATCAGAATATTTACTTTTTTTACAGAACTTCCCATCCAGAAATCTATTTTCTCAGAGAATTCACGGCTTGTGAATTGTTTCCCTTTTTCGTCCAGAAGGATTACGAGTTCAGAAGACTCCATTTGATTTAGAAATAATTTGGCTTC
>Ga0157370_10001347_pt1 | contig 30496 bp, 25 predicted proteins | sample C35metaG_FD_113463 | JGI IMG/M metagenome (GOLD analysis project Ga0157370, IMG submission 113463) | Corn rhizosphere microbial communities from Kellogg Biological Station, Michigan, USA - C3-5 metaG | ecosystem: Host-associated > Plants > Roots > Rhizosphere > Soil | place: USA: Michigan...
CGGCGACTCAATATGCACCAGGAAAGGCCCAGCCGTCCTACGACAAGCAGTTCGTCCGCGACTATCTGGAATCCATCCAGTGGAACAAGCAGCCGCCTGCGCCCGCGCTGCCGGAAGATATCGCCAAGAAGACGAGTGACAAATACAAAGACGCGTACCGCGAGCTGACGGGCCGCGAACTCGCGTCGTGAGTCTTCTCGACATTGTTTTGATCGCGATCGTGGGCGCGTCGGTTGTATCCGGATTTATGGCTGGGTTCGCACGAGCCGGCATCGGCTTGCTGGCCGCTATCACGGGCGTGATCTTCGGTTTCTGGTTCTACAGCATCCCGGCGGAGTGGATCCACAGATTCATTAGCTCGGTCGCATTCTCGAATCTGATGGGATTTCTAGTGGTCTTCTTCGCCTGCACAGTGCTCGGCGGCCTGACCGGCAATCTGTTGGCGAAACTGCTCAAATGGACTGGGCTCTCCTGGCTCGACCGGATCATGGGCGCAGGTTTCGGACTGGTCCGGGGAGGCTTGGCGGCGGTGGCCTTGGTATCCGTGCTGATGGCGTTCACGCCGCGGCCGGTTCCCGCTTGGATGACGGGATCGGCGTTGTTGCCGTACGCGATCGATGGGTCGAATATCATCGCATCGCTCGCGCCTCGGGCGCTGAAAGACCCGGTCCGCGATACGATTCGCGAGGTCCGGCAGGCTTGGGACGACCAGGTTCACAAGAGCCGTAGGAAAGAAGAAAAGGGCGAGAAGGAACCAAAGTCACCGCCGCCCCGGCCGGTGAACCAATGACCGGCGACCTTTTGGTCTTCGATTTGGACGGCACGCTGGTGGATTCACAGCGCGATCTGACCGAAGCCGTCAACGCAACCCGTGCCTGGATGGGCCTGGGGCCTCTGCCGGCGGAAGACGTTTCCCGTTACGTGGGCAATGGCGCGCCGGTGCTGGTGCAACGCGCGCTGCCGGATGCCGGCGAAGAAGACTGGTCGCGCGGTCTGAAATATTTTCTTGACTATTACCGCGACCACATGCTGGATTCGACGCGTCTGTATCCCGGGGTTCGAGAAGCGCTCGACGAATTGCACGGGGCAGGAATCCCGCTGGCGGTGCTAACCAACAAGCCGATTCGATTCTCGTTGCAGATGCTCGAGCGGTTGAAGCTCGCTCTACACTTTTTTCGCGTCTATGGTGGGAACAGTTTTCCGGAAAAGAAACCGGACCCTGCTGGTCTGAATGCGCTAATAGCCGAATCGGGCGCGGCCCGCGAGCGCACCATTATGGTCGGGGATAGCGCCGTGGATGTGCAGACGGCGCGCAATGCGGGCACTCTATCCTGTGGCGTGCGCTGGGGGTTTCAGCCGGAAACGTTCGTCGCCTCGCCTCCGGATTTTTTGATCGACGATATGCGGGAGTTGATCGGGAAAACGCGTTAGGCCGCTTCGGACAAGACCCGGATGTCCACGATAGGCGAGGTGATGATCGGGCCTTCATAATCGGGATGGCGGAATTCCATGTGCATGCCGCGACCGAGATACGCTGTTTTGAGCATGGAGCCACCCCAGTTCGATCCTGAAATCTGCACCAGGACTGGTTCGGGGCAAAACTCTGGATGACCGCAAATCCAGGCCGATCCATCCCTGTATGGAACGATCGTGTAATAGCGGTTGCGAGTCTGGACTTCGACTTTGGCGGCTACCGGCAGATCCCGCAGGTACACACCACCCTCAATTTCACTGCGGATGATGTTGCGGTTGATTTCGTCGCTCAGGTTCTGATGCGGCCGGAACATCCTGGCTCCATTATGGCTCTTTCGTATTCACCGTTACAATAATACTGCCCGTGACTCACCCCTCGGTTCGCGATCTCTTCCACACCATCGGCCGGCAAGAGGTATTCCAACAGCTCGTATCGGCGATCCTACGGCATGAGGCCGGGCCATTTTCGCTCGCAGGATTGACGCCTACGGCCAAGGCGCTGTACGCAGTCCTGTTGTGGCAGGTTACCGAAAGGCCGTTGATCGTGGTTGCGGACGGAAATCAGCGGGCCGAAGTGCTTGCGGAGCTGACGGGGACATTTTTCGATTTGTTGATCGGACGGCCGGAAGTGGGACGGCCTGCCCTACTCCCCGCCCTCGACGTACTGCCGGGGCAGCGCCTTTCGCCCCACACCGAAATCAGCGAGCAGCGAGCGATCGGGCTGTGGAGGATGGCGGCCGGCAGTGCGCCCATCACCATTACTCCGGCGGCATCGGCCCTGCTACGAACGCACGATGCCGAGTATTACCGCCGTCTCGCCCTGGCGATTCGCACCGGCGAGGAATTACCGCTCGAAACAATCGAGGCGCACCTTCGGTCGATTGGATACGAGCGTCGCGATCCGGTGGAGATGGTCGGCGAATATTCCATCCGCGGCGGAATCCTGGATGTGTTCGGCGCCGAGAACGCCAAGCCCCTGCGCATCGAATTCTTTGGCGACGAAGTGGAGTCCATCCGCCGCTTCGACGTGGAGAGCCAACGGTCGGTGCTCAAGGTTTCGGAAGCTGAAATCCTGCCGCTAGTTGAGCAGCCCCGCCATGGCGACGTCTTCCCCGGCTGGGAGTTCGCGGCAGCAGCAGAAGAACCGCGCGAGCACTCGCTGCTCGTACTGGGTCGCGAGCCTATCGTCATTTTGGACGAGCCGGAGGATATCCGATCCGCAGCGGAGCGCCTCTGGAAGCGGCTGGAGCAATTAAGGGCCGAGCATCCGGAGGCCAGTGAACTCGCCGCAGCGAACTTTTCGGATTGGCCGGAATTCGAGAAGTCGATTACGGGTCCAGTGCTGAACCTGCGGGAGCTGGCCATGGGGGCGGATGTTCCTCACATTCCGACGCGACCCTCGCTGAGCTTTCAAGGGAACATGCAGGTGGCCGTCGCCGAAGCCAAGAATCTGGTGGAGCGCGGGACTCGGGTGGCATTCTTTGCGCCATCGAACGGCGAACTGGAGCGCTTGGCCGACATCCTGCGCGAATACTCGGTTCCTTTTCAATTGGGTCTGGCGCCCAACGAAGCGGCGTCCGATTATCTGGCAGAGCGATCATACCTGGCCGGGCCCGTCGCGAGCACCTACTTAGTGAAGGGGCTGGTCCGCCGCGGCGTGGTGTTTCCGGACTCGGCAATCGCCTTCATCGGGTCGGAAGATTTGTTCGGGTCCTCTGAACTGGTCGCGCAGCCGGGTCCAAACAAAAGCCAGATGGCCGCGTTCGCAGCCGACCTGGCGGATCTCAAGCCAGGCGACTTCGTGGTGCACACGACGCACGGAGTCGGGAAATTTCTCGGCATTCGCGAAATCGCCCAAGGCGAGCAAAAGGGCGATTTCATGCTGCTCGAATACGCGAGTGACGCCAAGCTCTACGTGCCGCTCACGCGCATGGACCTGGTGGAGAAATATCGCGGCGGCGGAGATTCGCCACCCCCGCTCGACAGGCTCGGTGGGTCCACTTGGACAGCGAAGAAGTCCCGGGTGAAGGCCAAAATGCGCGATATGGCGGATGAGCTGCTGAAGCTCTATGCGCAGCGCCGCATGGCGGAAGGCTTCGCGCTATCGCCCGATTCCAACTGGCAGCGCGAGTTTGAAGACGCCTTCGAATTCACGGAGACCAAGGACCAGCTCACCGCCACCAAGGAGATCAAGCGCGACCTGGAATCGCCGCATCCGATGGACCGCCTGCTGTGCGGCGACGTCGGATTCGGCAAAACGGAAGTTGCCATGCGGGCAGCGTTCAAGGCGCTGGGCGACGGGAAACAGGTGGCCGTACTTGCGCCCACTACTGTGCTGGCGTTCCAGCACTTCGAGACATTCAAGCGGCGATTCGCGGCGTTTCCGGTGCGCATCGAAATGTTTTCGCGGCTGCGGCCCGCCAAAGAACTGAAGAAGTCGGTCGAGGAGCTGGCCGACGGAAAGATCGATATTGCCGTGGGCACGCATCGCCTGTTTTCGCAGGATGTGGTATTCCGCGACCTCGGTCTGTTAGTAGTCGACGAAGAACAGCGCTTCGGCGTTCGCCACAAAGAGCGGCTCAAGCAGATGACGACGAAAGTCCACGTGCTGAGCATGAGCGCCACGCCCATTCCACGCACGCTGCATATGTCGCTGCTGGGGATTCGCGACATGAGCGTGATCGAGACGCCGCCGAAAGATCGCTTGGCGATCCAGACGGTAGTCGCGCATTTCAACCCGGATTTGGTCAAGACGGCGATCGAGCAGGAGCTAAGCCGCGGAGGGCAGGTTTACTTCGTCCATAATCGCATCGATTCGATTTTCACGCGCGCCGCGTGGATCCAGGAACTCGTCCCACAAGCCCGCATCGGTGTCGGACATGGACAAATGGGCGAGGCGGAATTGGAGCGAGTGCTGCTCGGTTTCATGCGCCATGAATATGACGTGTTTGTCTCTACCACCATCGTCGAAAATGGGCTGGATATTCCGCTGGCGAACACCATGATCATCGACCATGCGGAGCGGCACGGCCTCTCCGAGCTTTATCAGTTGCGGGGGCGCGTGGGACGGTCGAATCGGCGGGCATACGCGTATCTCCTGGTTCCCGCGGACACCGAGCTATCGGAGATCGCGCGAAAGCGTCTGGCGGCACTGCGTGAGTTCTCCGACTTAGGTGCGGGGTTCAAGATCGCTGCCTTGGATCTGGAGCTGCGTGGCGCGGGCAATCTGTTGGGTGGCGAGCAGCATGGGCACATTGCGGCGGTGGGATTCGATACATATGTGCGACTGCTGGAAGAAACGGTGCGGGAGCTAAAAGGGGAAGAGCAACCGCTCGAAGTGCACTCGTCGCTCAATCTGGGACTCGATATCCGCATCCCGCCCGAGTACATCGCCGACGAGCACCAGCGTCTGCGTGCCTACAAGCGCATTGCCGATGTGAAGGATGCCGCGCAGGCGGACGCCATGCGGGCGGATCTGGGGGATCGCTACGGTCCGCTGCCTGCTGATGTGGAGACGCTACTCCGGTTTGCCTTGCTCAAGAGCACCGCCCAGCAGATCGGGATTGAAGCAGTCGACCGCCGGAGCGGCGCGTTGAATATCAAGTTCCATCCGGGCTCGAAAATTGAGCCTGCACGCCTGATGCATCTGGTCTCGTCGCGGCAGGGAGCACAATTTACGCCGGCTGGAGTGCTGCGGCTTCCACTCCCGCAGTCCAGTGATAATGCCGGGCTACTAGATTATCTGGATGGCTCTCTACGAGACTTGATTAAAACTTGATCCGGCTCTTGACGGGATCGAGCTTCTTGATGTCGAGGCCGTCAACCTTTGCGAGATCCGAGTAATCCTTGAACTTGCTCTTGTCGCGAGCCTTGACGATCGCATCGGCTTCGGCGCTGGTGAGATTAAGATTGTCGACAAGTTCCTTTGCCGGAGCCGAATTCACATTCACGGGAACGCCGAAATACATGGTCAGGTAATTGACGATGGTCTTGAAATCGTCGTCTGTGCCGAGCGCTCCGCGGCTGCGCATGGAATCCACGGTGTCCTGCCAGACGTCGCGCGTGCCGGTCTGGCCGATCACGATATCGGCACCGTGACAGCCACCGCAAGTATTTTCAAACGTGCTCTTTCCAGGACCTTCCGGGAGGCTCTGGGCATGCATGGGAACGAGGGAAAGAAAGACGGCTGATGCCAGAACAAGCGAACTCTTCATGGTTATATGATAAACCGGAAGCCGAGCTAGGCTCAATAACCTTAGCGGCGATACAGCTCTATGCGAGGATTGGCAGCACGCACATCGTCTATCTTCCGGAATCCGGCTTGGGCTAGCTTTTGACGAGCCTCGGCATATGCTGTTTCGTACTGATCGGGACTAAGAGCCAAGGCAATCGTCCCGGCTATCGTTAACGAATTTTCATCGCAGACGTGAAGTTGCGGCTCGAAGAAGAGGTACATGGTCCGTGCGCCAGTTGGTACGAAGACCGAGCATCCGGCGATCTTTAGTTGGAACGCGGCGTCCTGCCAGCCTTCTCCCGGCTGCTGTGTCCAGTGAACATCTTCATAAATCATCGCTGCGAGCAAGGCTACGGAAAGAACAATGCTCCAGCGGCGCACATAGGCGCTTGCCGCGATCGAGATACTGATCGGAACCAAAGCGAAGATCATTTGACGCGCGGCCAGAAAATATCCGAAGTAGGCATCGGCGGCCGGCACCAGCAAGAGAGGGATCAGTGCATACAGGGCCCAGAAGATCTTTTCTTTGCGGTACCAGGAGGACCACGCGAGCGCCACTACGATCGCAATGGCAGTGAGAGCCGCGCCCACGTAGCCAGTGCCCATCAGTTCGTGCGGAATTACCAATAGATCTTTGCCGCTGACGAAGAATCGCACGCCCGAACTCACTGCGCCCTGCCAGATCGCGTGAGCGTTGAGATACCAAGGGAGAAAGGCGAGTGACGCCACAGCCACCGCCGTTCCGGCGAGCCAAGCCGCACGCACGTTTCTTTTCACCAGGACTACCCAGAGCAGATGCGCCACCGAAACAAAGATGCTATACGGCTGCGTGAACAAGCCGAGAGCGACCAGCGCCGCATATCTGGCCGCTTTCCCGAGGATCGGCTTACGAACCAGTGAGAGAAACACGACCGTCGCGAACGCGCTCCAGCATGCGGCCTGCGCGTACGGTCTTGCCTCCACCGCGTATCGCATTGTTAGTGGAGAGATGGCGTACAGGACAGCCGCCAGCAGCGGCGCGCGCAAATTGGCTTGCCACGCGAGAATATACACGGCCACGCACGTCAAAACCGTGAACACAACACTCGGCAGCCGAACGGCGAAAACGGAATAACCGAATAGCCGGATCATCCAGAAATCGACCAGGTAGCCGAGCGGAACGCCCCCGGCATTTCGGGGAACGAACGCGAGCACCCCATGCACATCGGAAGCGCCGCGGACTCCGTTGAGATCGATGATCTCGTCCATCCAGAGGGGTTTTACGGGAATCAGCAGGATCAGGGTCGCGGCATACAGGCCGAGGAAGATGTACAAAACATGGCGAGATCGAAGCAGGGGCGTTCCCTTACTTAACATCGGCGGTTTACTTGGCGTCCCGCCAGTTGTCGCCGACGCCCACCTCGACCACCATGGGAACGTCGAGCTTGCGCACGTTTTCCATCTCGGTTTTCACCATCGCACGGATCTCATTTACTTCGCCGGGCGGCGATTCGAATACCAGCTCGTCGTGGACCTGAAGCAGCATGCGCGTTTCCCTGCCCTTTAACTTTTCCGCGATCCGGATCATCGCCAGTTTAATCATATCGGCAGCGGTGCCCTGCAGGGGAGTGTTCACTGCGATACGCTCGGCAAAGTTCCGGGCCGCGGGATTGCGGCTGCTCATGTCCGGAATTGGACGTCGGCGGCCAAACAGAGTCACCGACAGCCCCGTTCGCCGGACTTCGGCAATGGTGTTATCGATGAAGCGGCGCACCCCGGCGTAGCGCTCGAAATAAGCACGAATGTAGAGTTCGGCTTCTTTGCGATCGATTCCCAATTGTTTCGACAATCCGAATGGCGTCTGACCATAAACGATCCCGAAGTTGACGGCTTTAGCGTTGCGGCGCTGCTCCGACGTGATCATTAGCGGCGGGATTCCCATGACCTCGGCCGCGGTGCGCGTGTGAACATCCTCGCCGTTGCGGAAAGCCTCCATGAGAACAGGATCGTGAGACATATGCGCCAGGAGACGCAGCTCGATCTGGGAATAATCCGCGACGATCAGCTTCCAGCCGGGCTCTGGAACAAAAGCGGCACGGATTTCGCGTCCCAGCTCGGTGCGAATCGGGATGTTCTGAAGATTGGGATTTGACGACGACAGCCGTCCGGTGGCCGCGCCAACCTGGTTGAAAGTGGTGTGAACGCGGCCGGTCGCCGGATCGATCAACAAGGGAAGCGCGTCAGAATAAGTACCTTTGAGCTTCGAGAGCTGCCGATGCTCTAGTACCTTGCTAGCGATTTCATGCTCCTCCGCCAAATCCTCGAGCACGCCGGCGGCGGTAGAAATCACTTTGCCCTTGCCCATTTTGGTGGGCGCGGGCAGGTTCATATCCTCGAATAAAACTTTGCCCAACTGCTGCGGAGAACTAATGTTGAAGGTTTTGCCGGCGATCGCGCATATCTCAGTTGATAGACGCGAAATTTCCTCTTCCATGCGCCCACTCATGTGGCGGAGTTGGATGGGGTCGACGCGAATCCCGATCTGCTCCATTCGCGCAAGCACGCGAATCAGCGGGAAATCGATGGTTTCATACACCTCCGCGAGGTTCTGCGATTCGACTTGCGGACGCAGCGTCCTGTACAACGCGAGAGTGGTATCGGCCTGCGCCGCGGGATCGGCGTCAAGCGGCCGCTCGAGATAGCGTTCTGAAAGTTTTGCTAGATCCGCCGAACCTGGGTCGGCGGTCAGCAGGAACCCATAGAGCATGGTGTCATGACGCAATCCAGGGGTTTCGCCAAAGTAGCGGATGAGCGACTTCAGATCATGGCCGACCGATACCTGCTCCGGGATTTTATCCAGCGCGAGCGACCGGGCCACCCCAGGCTTCGCCGAGAATCCCATGACCGGCTGCTCCATTACCTCGCCTACCGCGACCGCGAGAGGCGCATCAGCGGGAAGTGTTTGCAGCCATGTATCCAATTCTTCCTTCGATGCTAGTTGCTGGTAATCGCGCTCTCGCGGAGCTTCCACCGCGGGCGCCAGGTCGCGTAGTAAACTCGAAAACTCGAGCGTCCGGTACAGGTCGCGTAAAGCGTCGACATCCATCTCGCGCATCACCAGCGACTCGATTTGGACCTCCACGGGTACATCGGTGTGGATGGTCGCGAGTCGCTTGCTCAGCAGAATCTGATCGCGATGGTTCTGCAAGCTCTCGCGATAGGTCTTGCGCTCGACTTCCGCGGCATGCTCGATCGCATTCTCGACTGACCCGAAGCGCGTGATCAGGTCGCGCGCGCCTTTATCGCCGATGCCGGGAGCGCCCGGTATGTTATCAACCGAGTCGCCCTTAAGCGCCAGCAGGTCCGCCACCTGATCGGGACGCACGCCCATGTACTTTTCCGTTTCGGCAGCGTCGTAGCACAAGTCGTCCTTCATGGGATTAATCATGCAGACGTGATCGTTCACCAGTTGGAGCATGTCTTTGTCGCTCGAAATTATTACAACGTCCATGCCCTGCTGCACGCCACGGCGGGCGAGCGTGCCGATCACGTCGTCGGCTTCAAAACTCGGATATTCAAGCACCGGAATTCGCATCGCGTCCAAGATCTTGCGAATCCAGGGAATCTGCTCCAGCAAATCAGGAGGAGTCTCGGTACGGGTGGCTTTATAGGCTTCAAACACCTCGTCACGGAACGTAGGGCCTGCGCTTTCAAAAATCGCGGCGAGATAATCCGGCTTGTGTTGCGTTCGTAGCTTCCGGACCATGTTGTGGAAAATGTACACCGCTTCTGTGGAAAACCCCGACCCAGTGCGCATGGGAGGGGCCCCGGAGCGGGCTCGAGCATGATAGGCCCGAAAAATGAACCCAAAGGAATCAATCAGGAAGAGACGCGCCACCTCCCTTATGGTATATGAGCCTTCCCAGGATTTGCGAATTTGCCACAAAAATACTACGACTGTGTCCTAAAAGACACGGCACGGCACCAGCAAGTCATTTTTTTTCAGAAAGCTAGCGACAACGTACTCCTCGTTGTTACAATGTCGTCAGTACGTATTGATGCCTAGTTTGGAGCCAAAATTCTGAGATTCGAGACGACGGTCCAGCGGCCCGTCGAAGCCAGCGGCGTGGGGCTTCATTCGGGTGTTCCGGTCCGCATCCGTATCCTTCCGGCGCCTCCTTCCACCGGTATTGTCTTCGTACGCAGCGATTTGGATGGCTTTCAGATTCCAGCCAGCTGGCGTCACGTACAAAAAGTCAGCTATGCCACCAGCCTGATGCGTCAAGGCGTGCTGATTTCCACAACCGAACACCTGCTTAGCGTTTTCTACAGCATGAGCGTGGACAACGCGTACGTCGAGATCAATAACCTGGAAGTGCCGATCCTGGATGGCAGCGGGCAGCCCTTCGTCGAGCTGATCCGTAGCGCGGGAATCCGCGAATACCGGAAGCATCGGCGCTATCTGCGTATCCGGCGGCCGGTTTCGGTGGAGGGCGGCGGCAAGCGCATCACGATCCTGCCCTCGGACCGGTTCCTACTGACCTGCGAAGTTTATTTCCCGCATCCATTGGTAGAGCGACAGACCCTCGAAATCGAGGTGACGCCGGAGCGCTATGCGGCCGAAATCGCCCCGGCGCGAACGTTCGGCTTCGAATACGAGCTGGACCAGATGCGCAACATGGGGTTGATCCGCGGCGCATCGCTCGATAACGCCGTGTGCTTCGACCGCACCACGATTCTCAATAAGGGCGGCTTGCGCTTCCCGGATGAGTGCTGCCGACATAAGGCCCTGGATCTGATTGGCGATCTTGCGCTGATCGGCAAACCGCTACTAGGTCACGTGATCGCGGAAAAAGCAGGACACGCGATGCATTTCGCCTTGGTTAACCGCATCATGAACGATCCGACGCTTTACGAGATTCTGAGTTTCGATCAGCTCGCCGGACGTGTGGCCCACGCCCTAGTATCCTAGACGGGTTGAGGCAGCTTCCCAATCTCCTGACGGCAGCGCGACTGCTGGCGGCGCCTTACATCCTTTACTTGCTGTGGACCGCCGAATACCGGCCTGCGCTGGTCTGGTTCTCGATAGCAAGCTGCACCGATGTACTGGACGGATATATCGCCCGGCGATTTCAAGTTGCCTCACGCCTAGGCGCATTGCTCGATCCCATCGCCGATAAAGTCCTGCTCAGCGGTTCATTCCTGATTCTCGGCCTGAAGGAGATTATTCCGTTCTGGTTGATGGCCTTGGTGCTGGGCCGCGACCTCCTGATCCTCGGCTTTGCGATCATAGCGCTCGCGCGCAAGCTCCGCCGCGATTTCCCGCCCTCGGTATGGGGCAAAGCGAGCACGGCGGCGCAGATTGCATGTGTGCTCTTTGCCGTGGGTCATGCAGCCGCCATCACTCCTTTGATCGTGGCGACGATTCTGGGTTGGGTTGCCGCAGCGCTTACGCTCTGGAGCGGGATCGACTACTTCAGCAAAGTGTCACGGCGAGTATCATGAAGGTACCGGATGTCCGATCCTTTCCCTGCACCGATTTACGCCGAAACAGTCCTGATTCACAACTTCGAAGACGCTAAAAAATACTTCCTGGGGGCACTAATCGAGATCCATTACGCCCACACACGCATGCTCGCAGGATGCGGGCTACTGACTCGCGAGGAAGAGAGCAAACTGCTGGCGGTGCTACACGGCTTGGATCGGAATCGTATCGCGGCAGCGCACTTTGACGGCAGTTCTGAAGACTTATTTTTCTTTATCGAAGGATTGCTCGAAGAATCCGCCGGACGCGAGCTGGCGGGCAAGATGCACACGGCTCGCAGCAGGAACGACATCGCGGTGACACTCTATCGCATGACGGCACGGCGCGAAATCCTCGGAATGGCGCGCGCCGTGGCGGAACTTCGGAGTGTGCTGCTTAAGTTCGCCGCCGAACACGTCCTGACGATCATGCCGGCTCATACGCACACCCAACCCGCGCAGCCGACCACGCTGGCGCATTATCTATTGGCCGCAATCGAGTTTCTGGGGCGCGACTCTGCACGGCTCCAGGCTGCTTTCGCACGCGTCAATCTGAGCCCGATGGGCGCCGCCGCGATCACCACGTCGGGATTCCCCATCGACCGTAATGCTACCGCGCGCCTTCTCGGGTTCGATGGTCTCGCCGAAAATTCCTACGGCGCCATCGCGTCGATCGATTACATCACCGAAACTGCGGCCGCCGTGGCCGTAGCCATGGTCAACGTCGGCAAGCTGGTCCAGGATTTGCTCCTATGGTCGACGCGCGAGTTCGGATATCTGCGCCTGGCCGACGCGTTCGTGCAAACCTCCAGCATCATGCCGCAGAAACGCAATCCCGTGGCGCTGGAGCACGTCCGCATCCTGGCTAGCCGTGCGTTGGGCGAAGCCCAGGCAGTGCTTACTTGCGCCCACAACACGCCGTTCGGCGACGTGAACGACAGCGAAGACGATCTTCAGCCACTGGTTTTCACCATGTTCACTGATGCGCATCGCACCCTTAAGCTACTGGCCGGCGCACTTGGGACTGCCCAGGTCGATACGGTGCTGATGGCCAATCGAGCGCGGCGAGATTTCCTGACGGTCACCGAGCTGGCCGATACGCTAGTCCGCCGCGAAGGGTTAAGCTTCCGGGAGGCGCACGGGTTGGTCGCGGACGCTGTGCGATCCTGCGGCTCGCGCGACGATCCGGCCTCGCTGGCCGAGGCATTGCGAGCGTCCCGCCCCGCATTGAAACTTACGGATCAAGAGATGGAACGTTGCCTGGATCCCGAATACTTCGTGCAGGTCCGGACCGTGGCCGGCGGACCCGCTCGTGAGCAGACGTCCGCTGCCTTGGAGCGCGCCGGCGCCGAGCAACAGCGTATCGAGACCTGGATCGCATCCACCGAAGACACGCTGGACGCAGCCCGGGCAGCCGCTATAGCAAAATAAGTTTTTCTTGAATCTCGCCGGTCACGCGCGCGCGGGTCTCGTCTACGAACACGTCCACTTCGGACCTCACGCCGAAGTCCGGGAGATAGATCCCAGGCTCGATCGAGAAGCCAGTCCACGGAATCACGCGGCGATCGTCGTGAGTCTCGAGGTTATCCATGTTGGCACCGGCGCCGTGAACTTCCACGCCGATCGAATGTCCCGTGCGATGAAAAAAGTACCCCGCATATCCCGCATCTCGAATATGCGCCCGAGCTGCATCATCCACCTGATAACCGCAGAGCGACTCTTTCGCGGCGACTGCGGTCTGGACCCGCGCTATCGCTTTGTCCCGCGCATCGCGAACGATACCGAACACCTTTTCCATCGGCTCAGGCGGCCGTTCACCGCAATATCCGACCCACGTGATGTCGTAATAAACACCATCCGGAACATCCAGCTTCGCCCACATATCCAGAAGCACCAAGTCCCCGCGCCGGATCTCCGAGCAGCGTGCCTCCGTGGGATTGTAATGCGGATTTGACGCGTTCGCATTCACCGCGACGTCGGGACCGTGATCCGTGATCAGACCGCCCGCGCGAAACTGGTCGAGGATATACTGCTGCACCTCCCATTCAGTGACACGCTCGCCTGCGCGCACCTTGCTCGAAATTCGGGCAAATGCGTCAGCCCGAATCTTGTCGATGCGCCTCCCCGCTTCCAGGTGATGCTCAAGTTGCTGCTTGGTCCAGCGCGACTCGAACAGCTGAACCAGATTCGCCGACGTAACCACGTCGATCCCCATTCCACGAACCAATTCCACCGTTCCAGCGTCCACCATTGCGACGTACGGCACCGCGCAATTCGGCGAATACTGCATCGCAACGCGTTTGGCACTACCCAAAATGGCCCGCAGACCCTCGACTAACTCCTGCCAGCCGGCATATAGTCCAATTGTGCCCGGAAGATCCTTGAGGGTTTCGAATTCGATCTTGTGAGCCAATCCGCGGGGTTCGCCGCTCGCCGGAACGAAATAATACCAGCGGCGCGTCACCATCGAACCGGGCGTGAACTGCAGGACGCGATACGCCAGCGGATCACGCTGATGATGATCGAAAAACAGCCAGCCGTCCAATCCTTCATCCCGCAACGCCGTTTGGATTTCTGTCAGTCTCATACCGATATTCGCCGCCAGTTTACGCGGGTCCGGAAACTCGCGAGCCCCGCAACATCGCGCGCGTCCATTACTGAGAACGAAATCACGTCGTCCAGCCAATCCTGGCTATAGCCGTCCGGATACTGCGTGGCAACCGTCAGTGTATAGTCCTGCCGGGTCAACAGGCAATCGAATACGAATTCGACCTCAAACGTTTGGCCCGCGCGCATGCATCCTGAGCGGACTTGTTCAATCCGCGTGTTCGTGCCGAACACATCGATACCGAGGCGGTTGCGAATCAGGATACCCACCACTGGATTCTCTAGGTCTTTTTCGGCTTTGGCGCGCACGATGATGGTCACAGGCTCGCCCGGCGCCACATTCTTATTCGGGAGCATCTCTACTGAGAGTATTCGGCTCGCACCGTCGCCGTGCCTATGGCTGCCGCCGAAACCTTCGCCGCCCGAACGTGGCGCATCCTGCCTTTCGAGCACCATCCCGACGTAGCGATTCACTACCTCGCTCGGCGCGCCATATGCCGCCACGCGGCCATCCACCATCAGCGCCGCACGATCCGACAGGCGTTTCACTAGTCCCAAATCGTGCGAAACGAAGAGCACCGTCACTTTGCGCTGCTTCAATTCTTCGAATTTCTTGATGCAGCGGTTGGCAAAGATCGCGTCACCCACGGCCAGCGCCTCGTCGACGATCAGGATTTCCGGATCCACGTGGATTGCCGTGGCGAAGGCCAGCCGCACATACATGCCGCTGGAATATTCCTTCACCGGACGATTCATGAAAGTGCCGATCTCGGCGAATTTCTCGATCTGAGGAAATGCGCGCTCCATCTCCGGCCGTGAGATCCCCAGAATCTCGCCGTTCAGGAAGACGTTTTCCCGGCCGCTAAACTCCGGATTGAAACCCGCCCCGAGCTCGAGCAGCGCCGCGATCCTGCCGCTCGCGAGCACGCGACCCCGCGTCGGCTCCAGAATCCCGCAGACGATCTGCAGCAGGGTGCTTTTCCCGCTGCCATTCGGGCCGACGACACCCAGAACCTCGCCGCGTTCGATGCTGAGATTGACGTCACGAAGCGCCCAAAACTCGGACGGAGGCTGGTGTGGAACAAATGGCAGGATTTCGGTCAGCCGGTCCAGCGGCCGGCGGTACAAGCGATACGCTTTCGAAACGTTTTGGACGTGGAGCAACCGAGACCAGTTTAACTCCCCATCCTTACGCTCCGCCGGAACATCTCCGTCAGCGGAAGCCCGTAGCCGATCAGGCACATTTGATCCAGCGCAAATAAGACGACGCTTTCGAAGCCCTTTCCCTGCGCCGAATGAGCCTCTTTCATCCACGCAGTGGTGGCGTCGCCGATCCCCACCAAGTGGCTTCGCTGCATCGCGGGGAATGCAGGAAATCCACTCAGTGCCAGCGCCTGTTCGCTCTTGTCCAGGTTGCGCTGGAGGGTGAAACCGAAACCCTCCGTTTTCAGACAATCGAGCGTAGCCGCAGTCCACTGACTTGGCGGATAATTGATCGCCCTATTGAAGGGCGTCTGATTCACATCCAGGGGATAAAGTACTTCAAACCGCGCGTTCGAGTATGCTCCGCGGACGTAGTCCATAATTGCAGCGGTAAAGTTTCCCAGTACGGTCTGCAGAAATGTCACTTCGTCCGGATACGCTACCGGATCGGCCGTATTGTCGGCAAACACCGTCATCGCTCTTCCGTAATCGGCTAGGAACTGACCCGCTGTCCAGGCGTCGTAAAATGGCATTCCGGAAAATGCATTTCCGAGTCCGTCGTTAGGGAAATACCACCACTGCTCTTCGCCAAATTGCAGATAGGGCTGTAAGCCGGCATCCGCTTGGAGGACCGCAGCGTCCAGATACACCTGCTTCCAGAAATCGAGACTCGTCGGCGAGAAGTTGGTTTGATACGATGGCGTCTGTAAATAAATGGCGTCGCCGACTGGACCTCTTTGGACCATGCCCACACCCACCGCCGGGTCGACATCGCGCAACTCCGTGCTGAAGGCCGTCACAACGTCGATTCCATAACCAGCAAGGGCCGTAAAGAAGTTTTTGTTCCAGTCCCGTACAGCGCGATTCAATCTCGGGGTAGCCGTGAGGTCCGTTCGCCACACCCCCGTGTGTCCGCCGGAGAATGTCGCCGAAACGCTCACGGTCAGCGTACTGCTAGTCGTGGATTTGTCCAGCGTGTAATGATTCCCATCGTCGCCCAGCGACCGCGAATGAATCGTGACGACGGTGCCGGAAACACTGGCCCACACACCGGTGTAACCATGGTTCAACTCCTGTGCAAAGGAGATTGCGATTGTTTCCAACGTGTCGCCGCCGTGCATCCCCCGCTGGATCTCGGTGGGCGTCGCACTATCGTCATCGCGGCCCAGGAATATCGAAACAAATTGGCCCGGCTCCGGTTCGCCTCCGAACGTTACGGTGCCCGCAGCATAGACATTGTCCGCATTCGCCAGCTCGTAAAACCACAGCGCGCCGACATAATGGTTCTGCCTGCCCTTGAAACCCAGCGTGTCGATCAGCCAAGCAGTTCGCTCCGGCGCCAGAGCGATCGAATGATCCGTATCCCAATCGGTGGCGAGCGTCATCCGCGGCTCATCTGGGAACGTCGGTAACGTCGTGGCTGGTACAGCCGTCTCCAGAAAGTCGAAGAAAAAGTCGCCACCCGGCGGACCTGCATGCGTTATTGTCACGGTGTGAGTCCCGGTACCGTACTCGCCCACCGGCCATCGGATGAGCACATCCTCGCCCGGAACGCGGAGATCCACCGTACTGGCCGCGCCGCCGTCCACCACCGTCGATAGTTGCGCACCGTTACCCGTATATCGCGTGCCGATGTATAAGGTGTGCGCCTGCGCAGCCGTGTACTGGAAGCTGATTGCATTGCCTTCCGTCGTCGTCGCGTGAATCGTGCCGCCCGAATAGTTACCGCGCGTGACGTTCCACGACCCGCTATATGTCATACCGATGGAATCATCTTCATAGCGCCGGCTCCCAGGACCCGCCACCGAATAGGTTCTGCCGGTTCCAGTCACGACCCAGTTCGAAATAGCTGCCGCGAATTCACTCCGCTCGAACGCGCCGGTCTGTAGGTCCGCTGCATATGTCCACCGGAGCTTGCGAACCTTATTGTTAGGAACGCTCGCACCATCTCTATCGACCAGGGACGAGAAGTCGATCGTCACCCGCCACTTCGTTGGCGATGTTCCATTCGCTAGTGTCTTGGCCGCCGCGTCCCACACTAACGAACCACTCGTGGACGAATAGATGCCAAACCGGTTCCCGTTCGCACCAGCGGTACTAGGATAAAGTACTCGTATCGTTGTCCCGGTCTGAGTCGCCGTCAGAAATGGTGAAGTCAGCCCATTTATACCGCTCGCAATGGCCGCTACAATATCATCGAGTGTGTCGCCGGAGGCCACCTCATACGTATAGCTCAGCCCAAGATATCCCAGACCTACAAACTCTCCCGCCACCGCCGTACCGGAAAGGGTGAAATCCGCATATGCCGATTGATAGCTGCCCTCGATCGCCTCCGCATGATCCTTCAAGGGCACGAAATGCGGATCTGCCGCTGGGTCGTCCCCAGCCCACACTCGCAGATACGGCCAATCTACAGTGGGGAATAGATCCGAATCCAGCGCAATACAATTCGTGCGGGTTTCTTCGTAACTCAGCACTAAACCGCTCAGATCGCCATCTGGCAGGTTTCGCAACGCCGGATGTTCATATACGTTATCGCGATTCCACTCAATTACCGCCCAGTCAAATTGCTGGCGCCACGTTCCCGATACCGTGAATCCATCCGCCGAGGCGCCGCTGATCGCTGCGATCGCCGTGGGATGGAGAAAGAAACACTGTAAGTCCCGATCCGGAGTAAATTTGTCGATTTCCATTGGTGTTCATTGGCGTTCATTTGCGGCTCATAGTCGAATAGTCACAGTCAGATCGCGTCCCGGCAGTGTACCTACGGCGGTGGGCACGGAAGTAATATCCAGATCCAGCCGGGCATTCACTGCCAGTGGCGCCAGTCCAAATCCGTCCACCACGTTCGAGATCGTCTCCCCGTCTGCAATTGTCAACGAACAGTATGTCGAGCTATCCTGCCGTAATCGCATTTCAATCGCGCCTCCGCTGGGAGCTTCCCGCACCACCGCCGAAATATTCCGTGCCACATGCGAATCCTCGATTACCAAGGGCGGCGTCGCACCTGTCTGGATGGCCAAATATCCTTGCGTCTGAATCGAGAGTTGCCCTCCGGCGAGCGTGCGCAATCCCTGGTCCATCGTCGCCCCGAACGCAGCCTTCCCTACCAATCCACCGCCCACTGCATTCGTCATGTACAACTCCGCGGCGCCGATCCGCACGTTTGGAAGAAACACCGAATAACTGAACGCCGTACTGGCCGGAGTACCGAAGAAGCCTTTTACGAACGGTACCATCACAATTACACGCCGCAAGTGATATACGAGGGTCGCGCCGGCGTGCGCGGCACCAGTACTTCCGAGCGACGCCCGGATAACTGTGTACTGCGTCCCTCCGCTGGCGACGGCGGTCACTTCGAGCATCTCGCCCTCGATCTGGATGACGTCCCCAATCCCCGCCGGTCCCGCCGCGCTCAAAGTTACCGTTGTATCCGTCGCCGTGATGCCGCTTGCCAGAGAAAACGTCGTCGGGCTGTTGAGTTCATCCCAATAGAACAGCCCCAGTGTCCCCGCTTCGATCGTCTCCGTGTTCGTAAGCGTAGTGAAGGTGATCCCCGTCATATCCACCGTTCCCTGCCCCGTCAGATTTAGTGCGAACGATGGCTGCGGTGGCGTGTCGGTGTCCACTCCGCCGCCACTCCCTCCGATCTGCCAGCGCGTCAACGGATTCAACTCATACGCGCTTTCTTGATCTAGCGAGTTGGCCGACCGTCCCGAAATTTCTACGGTCACGCCTGGCGTGTTCAAAACCTCAAACTCCGCGGGACTCGATGCGCTCACACCGCCGAATTTCCACGTGCTATCCGCCACCACGAAGTAGCTCGTCGAATCCGGTTCCACCTTCCATGGCGGGCTGACGCTCAATGTGGTGTCGGTATTCGTGACCACCACGCGCTCTTGTGTCGCGCCCGTTCCGCGCATAACGCGCACGAGCGCACCCTTGAAGTTGTCCGCGAGCATCCCCAGGCCGCTTTTGCCGATGGTCGTCGTTGAGTGAATCTCTACATTTACTTCGGGCTGTAATTCCAGTCTCCAGTAGAAGTTCGCGTGATTGTAGTTGCTATCCGGCGGCCCTACCAGCTCCGCGCTAGCTCCCGCATCGGTGAACGAACTCGCCACCGTGTGTCCATGTGCGATCCGCAGCAGCTCAATCGGGTTCGATCCGCGGTAAACCGAAAATGTCGCGGTATTGCCCGGGGAAAAACTCAGCCCGGTGAGGTTCACCGCATTCGTGTTCGTTCCCGTGGGAATCTTTGCCCGCACCGCGAACGATAATCCGCTTTCAGCCCCACTCGAATCCGTCGCGCTTATGGCATAGTACAGCGTCTGTCCACCGGCGAGCGTTCCGCCTGTGGCGTCCATAGTCGGGTTCAGGCTCACGAGTGGAATGTTCGACAGCGACGGCGACGGCGTGCTAGGCGCTGTAAACGCCGCGCTCAGCTTCACCTGGAATCCGCCGTCCGAAAGCGGAATTACGGTCTCCGCAATGCCGAACTGTTCGATTCCGTTCCCATCCAGTACGCTTCCCACCAGAGGACGTGGCAGCAGGGTTTCTCCACCACCCGTTCTGCGGCCTCCTGCCGCAGTTGCTCCACCCGACGTGTACCAAGCGTCGTCGTGCCATTGCGCCGTGATCAGTACAGTCTGATAGTTCACTCCCGGAGCCAGGCGAAGGATACGGAACGGCTGTCTTTCTAATCCTTCCTTGAGATACGTGACCGTGATCAGATCTCCAGGAGCCAGCGCTGCACCGCGCACGGTAGTCGCGAACTCGACCAGCGTGCTCCCCACCGTCGACTTCGCCAATTGCAAATCCAGCATCCGCGTCGCCTGGTCGAAGTTCGGCAACCCTAGGCCCGGAAACGTAGCGGTGACTTCCCGTTGCGTCACAAGCGCGTCGTCCACGTCCACCAGCGACAAACTATCTTGCTGATATTCGTTGAACTCGTCTTGAAATTCCACCGTCAGACGATTTGGCGTGTCAGCTCCGCTGGCCGCATACAACCGGATAGCTGGTTCGCCGCTTGATTTGCGTAAAATACCAGAGAAAGCCGCCGATCCATCGCTGAACTCGTACGCCGGCCAGCCGCCGTTCAACACCTCACTGCTGTTGCTTCCATCCGGCTTCGCGGGCTGCTGTAGCGCCATCGTATTTTCGACGCGCAGCGTCAGCAGCCCGCCGCTTCCATACGTCAGCAGCAGCGACGATCCGTTCCGGATGCCCCGTCCCACTTCTGCGGCGCTCCACCGGCGATTCACCACCAGGTTGCACTCGAAGCGCGGCACTAGGACCGCATTGCCGTACAGGTCGGTGGTCTCGATCGCTTCCTCGCAATACGCGGCCGTCGTCGCGAAACTCGGCAGATCGACATCCGACGTGAGCCACGCGCTCCGGCGTAGCACGTCCAGCAAAACCCAAGCGGGATTATTGGTAAATGCCTCGCCCAGGGATGCACCGGACTCGTCGAACCGCTCCAGTTTAAGTCCTGCGAGCAGCACCTGCACTCTCGGCAACGACTGTCCGGTGCTGATCTGGTTCGGCACCACCACGCTGACCATCGCCATACTGCCGTACGGGTCGCCGCCCGGACAATCCGGATTGAATGAACCTGACCGCGCGCCGCTCGCGATCAGGTTGTACCACCCAGTCCCGGCCATGTAAACGCCGCCGACGCCTTCGGGAACTTCTACGTCGTTGACGACCACCTTCAGAATCTCAGCGATCTCCCCCATTCCCAGCAGCACTTCGAGGTGCGTCAGGTTGCCGTCGTTCCTGGCGAACACTACTGGCGGCTGATACCACGCCGTCCCGTATACCAGCGGCACGAAGTCGTTGTACCGCGCCTCGCTCGCGATGATTGGAGAGAGATGCGAGCTCGATTGTCCAAAGCTCCGTACCTCAATCTGCGCCGGCACGAACTCCAACCCGCCGAATCGTCCGATGTCGAACATTCCTCGCGCCGTGCAAGCCGTCCGCGTGTAGTCGCAGGCTGTGAACGGTTGTCCACTTTCCAGCATTCCCACACCGCCGGTCTGGTCGGGCGAGTATCCGCAGCGATACAGCGCCGAATATTTTCCCTTCGCTCCCCCGTCTAATGCTTCCAGCCGTTGATCCGAAGAGATCGGAAATACCCACGGGCAGCGCCGCTGGATCCGCGCTTCCGGAAGCACGATTCGTTGCAGATTCAGTCTGTTCGTGAAGCTGACGCGCAGTGCCGCTTCCGTGGTTTCTTCCGCGGTGTTCGCAATTCCCCGAAACACCGTCCGCGCTTCCGACGCTGCCACCTGAGCAATCAAGTCGTAAAACAGAAATCGGACCGCGACTTGCGCTCCGCGAAATCCGATCTCCCGCTCGATCTCCGAAAAATGCGAGTCAGCGTTCGCCAGCGTCACACTAATCTTGGTATCTTCTGGAGCAGCGGCCAGCTCGAAAAGATTGTGCTTCAGCAGGCGCGCGGCATAACTGTTTCCATCGAACGTTACCGCGTGCGTTCCCCACCGCTCTATTGATCCATCCCGCAGAGTACACTCGAACAAAAACAGCGGGGTCGGTGGTGCCTGCTCCTCTTTTAGATCGTCTATGGTCGGCATGTAAGTTTCAGCTCGCTACAATCTTGATCACCGCATCGAACACGTCCGTGCCCTTGGCCGTCACCGTCAATTCATCTTCCGCAAACCGAGCTTGCGCATACAGCCCCCCGCTCCCGCCGGTTTTCTTGTAATCCGATGCGCCAGGTTGCGCCTCGGCTTGCATCCCAAACAAGTCCACGATGGCACCCACATTTAGGACCACACCGAACACCACGCTTTCCGTGTTTAATCCCAGTTCGACGTTGAGGAAAACCCGGCTCCACTCGCTTGTCAGCGCGATAATGCGCGTCGCGCTTCCGCCCGTCGTGGTAGCGGAGAGAGTTACGTTCGATACGCCCGTCGTCTTCGCCCACACGCTCAGCGTGTACCGGAGATTTCCAGGGACCGCCAGCGCCTGCGCAACCACGCCTGCCGCCGATCCCGCGTTGACAACCTGCGTCGCCTGCATCGTACCCAACGGATCACCAATTCCCGGCGTCAACTGAATCAGCGGACTGTTGTCCCATACCGGATCGCCGAATTCTTCGCTGCGAAGCAGCAGGTTGCCGAAAGGATCCAGAAACGTGAACGCACCGAATCGTCCCGACGTAGTCTGGAACAGAGTGTCGATCGCCGTCCATTCGACCAGGGTTAGACCGGACGCCCGAAGCTCCCATGCCCGCATCCCCGCATCCGGATCGCCGACGACCACCGTACTTCCGTCGGCCAGCGCGTTCACTACAGTGCGCGTCAAGTTCCGGCGTGTAACCGGATACAGCGCCGATGCTCCCGTGGCCAATTGTGGAAAGACCAGCATCTCAGTGGTTTTCCTTCACGATCACCGAAGCCGCGCCGTCGCCTCGCCCGCGATAGTCCGCCGTCATGGTGTCGCTTTCGAAACTACAGTTCGCATGGACCGTTCCGTCCCACGGATCTGTAAACGTAAATGTCCCCGCACGCCCGCCCTGTTCCACAAAAAAGTCCTCGATGCTCCCCAGTTCTGTCTCATCCAACAGCTCCAGCCGGATCAGCCACCGTTTCAGCGGCGCGCCGAATCCTGCAAATCTCTGCTCGCCCCCATCCAGGAATCGGAATACCTGCGTCGAAAATCGTCTTGTTCGATCCGATGGATACTGCGCAACTACTCCGGTCTTCAGCGCTGGAAATTTCGCCACCTACACCTCCCGAACCACGTCGTTAAGCACGCCCGATTCGAGCATCGCCTGTCGGACAGCCATTGCTATGTCTACGCTATGGTCCAGGAATGACTGGCTATCCATCGCCTGAACCTGCACCGTGATCTGCGCCGGTGCAACATTCTGCCCTCCACTGGAGGTAGCCCTCGGAATTCCGCCCTGCGGATTGTCCACTGCGAACGCCGCCCTTCCCGTCTCACCCACTCCTCCGTCGATTTGTATCGATGGAGGCATAACGAACTTCGTCAATGGAGCCGGCGCGGCGCTGTCTCCGCTTCCCGAGAACAGGCTCGCGATCCCCGAGATAAGCGGGCTCAGCCCCAGCCCCGCTCCGAAAATATCCAATAGCGTATTTCCTATCGATGGAGCCGGGGAAGAGCTACCCGGCGAATCTGCGCTGGCCGTACTCCGCGAACTCGCCTGAATCGATTCTGTGGCCGCCTGACTCGCCGTCTGCAACTGCTGCAGCTGCTCTGCCAGCTTCGCGATCTCGTCGCTCAGACTCCCGCCACCCGAAGTGTTCGCCACCGTCGCTCCTGCCAACACATCGCCCACGGTTCCCGGATCACTTGCCATTCAGTCCCTCCGCCCGCAGTTCTTGTTCCAGTGCCAGGAATGCATCTGCCTCACGCGCCGTCGGATCCCTCCATCCCCACGTGCGCGCCGCGAAGAATCTCTCCAGCAGTTCAATACTCTCCGCGGTCATCAGCGATTTGGGACATTCCTCTGTCGCTGCCGTCCCCCGAGCCCACACGATTCGCCTCGCGCCCCGCCGTTCCTCCGGCAGAAACCCGCACCGTCTCCGCGCTTCCAAACCCTGCTTCCGGCACGCGTCGCACTCCCATCGGCACCCGTCACCGCGCAGGAAATGAAATGCGACGATCAGTTTTTTCGTTGCTCTTCGCTTAGTCCGCACTCGCGCTTGATACGGCCCAGCATCTCCTTAGCCAGATCAAGTGGACCCTTCTCGATCAGCGCAGCCGGCGTCGCCGCGTCTCCGTCAATGGTCAGCGCCTGGATCTCTTCCAAGCCCCACTCGAGATACACGCGGTCGATCTCCGCCGTCAGCACCGCCGCCTCGAGCTTCTCTCGCGGATCCTTCCCAGCTTCCAGAAACTCGACCTTCCGACCGATCTCCCGGATCTTTCGCGCCAGCTCGATTCTCCTCGCCACGGAAATCCGCGCCACTCGGAACCGTACACCTGGATAAGTCTCCGCGTCGAACCACGCCGAGCTTTCATGCGCCGCACTACCCGAAAGCGATATACAACTCGTCATCCACTGTCCCCTGTGCCCTATCGTTTTGAAACGCCCACTGGAGCCGTGTCTCCCCGTCGTCGAACTCCGGCACTTCCGGAACCATCGCCGGCATATACGCCCCGAACAGTTGCCCTGGCTGCTCTCCCAACTGCAACATCACCCCGATTGGCGACCTCTGCCGAGCCGCCTGATACAAACCCTTCGTCTGCGCATCGTCGTGCTCGAAGATCTTGAAATTCAATCGCACGGTTCGTTCACCCGCCGTGATGCACCTCGCAAAATCGCTTCCGAACTCCTGCAGCCTCTGCGCGATGCCGTTCGTCATCGTCAGTTGTGCCGCCGTCAGCGTGAAAAACTGGCTTTCGGGCGCACCCATCCACACTTGTCCCAGGTGCCCCGGCACAATCGTATAGTCGAAGTCTGCTGAAGACGGTTCCGCTGGATAACTCACCAGTCCGGCCTCCCCGCTCACGAAACTTGCGCTGTCCAATAGGTCCTGCGAGGGTCCCGAGAACTCGAACTCATGAAAGTCTCCGTTCACCGTGACTTTCATCCCGTCCATGGCCGCGCCGTTCAGGATCCGCTGCACCACCGTGCTCGGATCCCAGTAGTCGTAGATCGTCGTGCTCCCCAAGTCGGTGGCCAGTCGGAATGTCGCCGTCGCCCCGATAGTCGATCCTGCCACCGGATCCGCAGTGAACGCCGCGTTGATGAACACTGTCGTCGTGTCCTGTATTGCTGTCACGAACCGTATCTCGCCGCTGGACGTGATTGCCTGACCCGGCGTCAGCCCGTGCGCCGCGGCGAATTGGATCTGCGTCTGCCCGGTGACCGCCGCCACGGTTCCACCGGCGAAAATAACCGGCGAGGCACCCATCGTCGCCTGGAACAGCGGCCCATGAGTAGGCAGCAATGTCTGATCCGTCCATTCCGTCATGAACGTATTCAACTGGAAGCTTGTCCGCCTCCGAATTCGGTTCGGTAGCCCGGCAAACGTGCGGCTGCCAGTCTTATCCCGGCGCCCCGTCTGTTCGGAAAGCTGGCGCGCGGTAAGCTTCACCAGCGGAATCCGATTCGCGCCCGTGATCCCTGCGGCCTGACCGTAATCCGACTCTAGCGCCACGAACACCCGGTTGTTATTCGACGATATGTAACAGCTCATAGTGACACGTCAACCTCAAATTCCACCTTCGCGATTTGCAGGAAGTTCTTCCCGCCATGCCGCACCGGATCGATACTCACGTCATATCCCCCGGTGAAAAATGCACCTTCTCCCCAGCTTCCCCGATTCGCATCCAGTACCTGAGTAACTGCTTCCACATACAGCCGTAGTCGCTCCTCCACGCCTTCAATCCGATCCTGCGAAACCCGCACCTCCGCGACCGTCCGTACCTTCCCCGAAAAAGTTCGGAACTTCTCCGTAAGCAAATTCCGAACGCGGTCCGTGTACACATAGACCGCCGGATATTTCACCACCTGCGCTCGCTCACTCAGCTCGAAAGAAACGTTCTGGTTCACCACGTGGGCCGGCGGGATGGGAGCCAGCTCCACCGCGGCCTCTTGTGCGATCCCCGCTACCGCCGGACCGAGTCCCGTATCTGGCGCCGTCAGAAACTCCACCATCTTGCGCGTCGCGACACTTCCTGTCTTGGCCATCGCTTCAACCTCGCCGCAGCATCCAGCCGCCACTGATATAGATGTCAGGGGATTGCCCGTTGCCCGGTGCTGCGCCCGCCGTCAGCCCGCTCTCCGGTAGCGTGAAACTCTGCCCCACCGGAACCGGCATTGAATTTTGCAATGCCAGCGCATCCGGAGTGAGCCCAAGATAGACGTTGAATCCCGTCGCGACAGTCGGAGGATTCACCATCTGGACAACCGGAAGGCCGCCTGCCGGCGCACCATAAGCCGTCATTTCGCTGGGCTCTCCCTCCTGCCCGGACGCCACAACCCACGACGCCCGCGCATAGTACGTAGTCTCGGGAATCAGACCGGCCACGGCACTGAACACCGGAGTCTGCGCCTGCGGAATCGGAATCAGCGCCAGCCCCACACCGAAATGAAATGTGTGTTCCCGCGCGTTCCGCGCCAGCTGCCGGTACTCCAGAAACTTTGGCTGATACCGGTCGTTCAGTTGATTGTTGAACGCATCCCGGTACACGATTTCCAGCGTGTGTACCGCATGCCAGCGCTTCAGCTGCCGCGTCACCACCACATCCGATACGCCTGTCTTCCGGCGCTGCGCCGCGGGAGTCCCGGCCTGGAGTCGCGAGAATAATTGCACATTTGTGCCGGCGTGATCCAGGAGAAAATCGAGGATGTCCTCCGTGATTTCTTCGGTCGCCAGGTCCAGCTTCACTCCCAGGTCAATCGACTCCAAGTTCGCCAGCCCAAGAATCGCCGATTCATACACGCGCAAGTTTTCGTCGTTATTCGGACTACCGTCGGTCAGCAACATGGAATTGCGCCTCTTTCCATTTCGCCTCCGCTTCGGCCCGGAATTGCGCCGCCTCCTCCGGATTCGCGAGGTCTGCCTTCCCGTCGGCGATTAAGCGCGCCGCTACCGCTCGTGGCAGTTCCGTTTTCACCCCGGCCCGGCCTCCATCCGGCGTTGCGCGGCTGGTCACCACCGTGAACACTGCCTCGATTACAGCCTCGATCTTGCGAATCTTTTCGTAATACGCGAGTAAATCCATAGGTCGCTCTCAGCAGGTGAGGCCGGCTCCAGGCCGGCCCGTTCCCTAGCTATTCACCTGCACCCCGAAGCTGTTTCTCAGCACGCCTGTTCCGTAAAGTACGTCTACCGTGAACTGCTGCGCCAGCGTGTTTGGCTGGTAACTCATCGTCACCCGCATCCCGAAGTTGCCCAGTTCAGCGTACTCCGCGATCGCCCCCGTCCCCGGCAACGGTCTCGGGAGTCGGCGCACTACCAGACCCATCGCGTCCCGCGCGAACGCCACGTTGTGGGTGGTCACCGGGCTCGTTCCCGTCTTATTCACGAACTGCGAGCGAAAGATGTAAAAGTCCTTCATCTTTCCAACCGCACCATCCACCAGTGCCCGCAAACCCGCCTCGCCCGCTGTATTGAATTCGCTGAACCGGGGAATCTGCCGCAGCGTCGAATACGTCGCCGGATCCACCACCAGAAACTTCGCGACGTTCGGCGGAACCTTGGCCGCAAACAGCGCTGTCTCGGCCGAGTCCACCACGGCTTCCGTGATCGCCGTCCCCCCAGTCCCCACGGCCGTGTTCGCGGTCAAGGATCCGTACAAACTCAGAAGGTCCGACTCGATCTTCTCCGCCAGCGCAACCACCGCCGGTTGCATATACAGCTTCAGGAGGTCCGGGACCGCCAGAATCTTGGTAACGTCCGGAATCAGGAAAGTTGACTCTGCATGCGTGTTCAGCACGATCTGCGCATTGTCCAAGCTCGGATTTTGGGTCAATACCGTACTGCCCTCCGTCAGGTTGTGCGCCGTCATCGCCGGCGGAATCGGCACGTTGATCGTGTCCCCCGCTTGCGCCAGCGCCGGCTCATAATCGCGATTGACCAGGTTGCCCATGACAAGGTTCCCCATCAGCGCGGGTAGCGCATCCGCTGCCACCAGCTTCACAATCGCGTTCGCTACATTACTCGATGTAATTGCACCCATTAATTCCTCCTCTTCTGACTCCTGCTTTTTAGAACCCGCGTAGCGTTTGCGACGCCACCCGCGCGATCTCCTGCCTTGCCCTGTCCATCTCTTCGGCACTCATCCCCGGCCGGATTTTGTCGATGTCCACCGCCCCCACCCCCGCACCGCTCCCCCCGCGCGTCCCGCCGGTCGCTCCCGACCCTCCAGCTAACCTAGCCGGTAGCAGTTCCGGATTCTCCCCCACGAATTTCTCAAGGAATGCTTTCATCTCTCCGGCTTCGTGCGGAATTTCGTCTTTCACCGCCTTGTATGCCAGATCGAGCTTCGCCACGCCCAGCTTTTGCAGTTCCGCCCGAATCGCCGATCCCCGCTCCGCTTCCTCCACCCGCCTTTCCAACCCTTCCCTCCGCCGGCGTTCTTCGGCCAGTTCGTCCAGTACCGCTCGAATATCCATCTCTTCAGCCATACTTAAGCCCCCTCAATTTCTGCCGCGATCCGGTCCTTTACGTCCTGCCGCGAATCACACAGGTACTTCAGTGCCAGCTTCTTGAAGACTTCTTTGGTTAGCGTCGGCGACGCGACGCCCAGCGTCAGTAGCTGCTTGGCGTCTTCCAGCTCCGTGCCGAAGTCCGCGATATCAAACTCGTCCATGCCTGTGACGCTCACCTCCAGCCCATCTTCGCGAGCCGCCACCGTCGCCCGGAGAACTCGCCGGATCTGCTCCTTGATCGCGTCCCCGTATCCGCGCAGTACCTCCTGCGTAATGGAGAAATCCATCTGCTTGCTGAGCGCGCTCTGGCTGTGCGCCGAGCCGCTATCCTCTACGCCGGCCTGGCTGAGATAACACACCCTGTAAATCTCTTCCCGCAGCCGCACCAGGTTGTCCGCCGCGATCTGGTAAACCTTTCCTTCCGGCTCCGTCCAGCCGAACCTGTCCTGCGGACCCAGCTGGATGTAATAGCTCTCTCCCACCATCTGGCTCCACTCACGATCCGAATACACCACGGGCATCGCGAAAAGCCCCATCGTCAGCGCCCAGCTCAGTGCGTTCGATTTATTGAAGTGCTCCAGTTGTAGCGAACCCGCCCGGTTGAGCATCCACAGCCCTTCGGGAGTCCGCAGCGCAAACAGCGGCGTTTGCCCGAGCTTCGCCAGCGCGTGGTTTCCCTGGTCGATGACTCCGTCTTCACCATAAATTCGATAAGTCCGCTTGTCGTAATACGACCACTTGGTCTCCGTCCGCCACTCCGGATCCTCCACCCGATCCTTCTTGATCTGCTTAGTCCGGATCACCACCCACTCGAAGTTCCCGTAATCGTCTAAGCTCCAGTTGATGACGTCGTCCGCGCCATATTCCACCAGATACGCCCGTGACGCCCCGCTTGCGTCTTCTTCCCCGCGCGTCCCCGGCCGCGTCTTCGCTCGCGGAAAATCCACCAGGACATAGCTCGTCCCCGTCACCAGGCTCTCCGTGAACTGCCGCCGGAAGAAGTCCGCCAGCGACGTGCCTCTCCGGTCGCAATCCTCAACCATCGCGCTGAAGAAAGTCCTGGAGGCGTCATCGTTGCCTTCGAACGTGATCGCCGGTTCCCGCCGGAACAACGTAGCCGCGTACCAGTCGACGATCGATCCCACGTAGTTTTCGTAGAAAATCCTGCACAGCCGCTCCGCGTATACCTCGCCGGGCTCCCTCTGCCGGGGAATCAGGTACTCCGCCGCGTTCACCCGGAACTGTTCCCCGCCCGCGTACAAATCGCGATATCTGCGCCACGCGGCCTTCTTCACCACGTACTCCGGATGCTCTTGATCAATGTCAAACGCCATCAGATCAGCCTCGTTCCTCGCTCTCCAACCTTTTCCCCCACCCGCAGCTCCTGCCACACCAAATAACCCAGCGCATCCGACAAATGCGTCCGGCGCGGATCCCTGTCCTTGTCGATCACCTGAGTGTTCTCTTTGTAAGCGACCTGCTCCAGATCCTTGATCAATTCCTTGCAGCGCGAATCAATCGTCATCTGCTGAAATGCCACATTGACCACCATCACCCGATCCCGCACCGCCGGATTCGACCGTGGAACCTTGAAATCCACCACTCCATACTCACCGCTCCGGAAGAACTTCTTCAGCACCGCCAGATCCGACATCCCCGTCGTCTGCATGTGCGCTCCCGATGCGTCCGCATACACCTTGAGCCCTGCACTGTGTTCTGGAAACCGGTTCTGAAATTCCTCACACGCCTGCTGCGTCGTCGCCCGGCTCAGTACGATCTCGTCCAGCACCACCACCCCCTCGCCCCCCACTTGCGCCACCACCGAGCACATTGGATCCACGTTGAAATCCAGCGCCCACAGCAGCGCCCGCGTCCGATCCACCTTTACCTCGGCGACATTCTTCTCCCGCTCGAAGGCGTAGTACACCCGGCCCGTATGCAGATGCAGATACTCGCCCAATACTTCCTGTTGATAGAACCGCGTATCGTAGCTGCTCTTGAGCCGCTCATAGTAATCCGGCACCCGATCCAGCAGGTGCCGATTCTCGAACGCCTGCGCCGTCACTACTTCGTAACCCTCGACGCGCTCTGCCACGAACCGCTCGTAGACCCAGTCGTATCCCTTCGGCGTCCACATCGCGAATCCGCACAGCCTGGCTGCCTTTGGATCCCTCAACCGCCCTTCCAGCCGCAGCCAGGCTTCTTCTGACGTGTACGTCAGCTCGTCCAGTCCGAACCACGCCAGGTTACTCCCGCGCAACCGCTCGAACTCCTCCACCGCCCGAAACAAGATCTTCGATCTCGTCTCCTTCATCACCAGGAAATTC